>Ga0310786_10000790_pt1 | contig 50611 bp, 45 predicted proteins | sample AusTroGonzalo_MG_FD_203881 | JGI IMG/M metagenome (GOLD analysis project Ga0310786, IMG submission 203881) | Bovine rumen microbial communities from tropical cattle in Woodstock, Queensland, Australia - Gonzalo_03 (v2) (version 2) | ecosystem: Host-associated > Mammals > Digestive system >...
ACATTCATTATCCTGATGCCCTTCTCGTTGGTGTGAGGCGACACATCATCCCCCACCAGAATGATCTTCCTGAAGCCGTCGTTCACTTTCAGGAACGGTCTCATCTCCTGCTCGCTCTTATCAGGAGCATCCATCCTGTAAGCTGATTGAATGTAGTACCTCTGATCGCCCCTGTTGGCCACGAAATCTATCTCCAGCTGCCTGTACTTCCTCTTTCCTTCTATGTACTCTCTGATGCCTATCACTCCGACATCCACCGAGCAGTTCCTGAATCTGAGCTCGTTGTAGATGGCGTTCTCCATCAGATGGGTGTACTCGTTCTGCCTGAAGCCTAGCTTGGCGTTCCTGATGCCAAGGTCGACGGCGTAATATTTGGAGGGGGTGCCGATGTACGCGTTGCCCTTGATGTCGAAGCGCCTGGATTCCTCGAATAGGAACGAGTCTTTCAGATGCTCTATGTACTCCGAAACGGTGCCGCCGTCCACATCGATATCGTTGCTGTTCATGATGTTGTCGATACGGTTGGGGTTGGTGAGAGAGCCTACTGCTGACGACAGTATGCTGAACACCGAATCCAGTACTTCCGGGCGCTTTATCTTCCTCCTTTCAACGATGTCCTTCATGTAGACCATGTCTATCAATTCGGAGAGATAGTTCATCCTCTCACCCTCGTCGATGGATAGGGTCTCGGGAAGACCTCCATACGTGAGATACGAATGCCATGCGGAGCGCTCGTCCCTACCAGATGCCGGAAGGTATTCGGAGAACGAGAGGGGACGGACGTTTATCTCGGTCCCGCGGCCCCTGAATTCAGTGACAATGTCGGATGACAGGAACCGGGAGTTGCTGCCTGTGATGTAAAGGTCCACGTTCTTCCTACGCTTCAGGCTGTTCACCACTTCGACGAAACCATCGGCGAGCTGTATCTCGTCTATCATCACGTAGTATGGCTCGTCATCGATTATCCTGGAGGCTATATCCTTGTACAGCTCCTCGGAATCGCGGAGGCGCCTATTCTCGATGGAATCCAAGGCGATACGGATGATATGATCATCCGGCACGCCTTGACTGATGAGACGGTCATAGAACAGATTGAACAGGAGGTATGATTTCCCCGAACGCCTGAGTCCTGTTATGATCTTCGCACCGCCTGCGAATCTCAGTCTGTCCAGACGGTCGAGATAGCGGTCTCTTCTTATCTCCATGATATCAATCCAAAATTCTATGGATATATCCAATAAATTCTGGATATATGTGATTGTCGGATATAACTGTAAATGATGAGACCCTATGCGATTATAGGCCGCTTTTCCGTAAAGAAGTAGATGTAACTGGCAGAATGCATGATAAAGACGGCCCGGCCGGAACCGGTCCGAACGGGCTTGTTTGTTTCAGTGTTATCAGTTCTTGCGCATGTATAGCACACCGACGACCGCTATCACGGCTATCACCGCGATGGCAATTCCGGTGTACAGCATCATGCCGTCGCCCTTGTCTTCGGACGAGGGTACAGACTCCGATGACTCGTCGACTATGGCGTATATGAAACCCTGAATTCCCGCTTTTGATCAATGATTCCGCACCCTTGAGAATTTGAGGAGGGATTTATTCCGCTCTTCTGCCCAAAAATCAAAGGCGTCCGGTGAACAGCGTTTCCTTGGGTATGTCCATCAGCGACAGGAAAATGGACGCCTTACGGTCGTCCTCCGTGTGGGAAATCTGCACTGGTCCAAACAGGGATCATATCTGATCAAGCATTTCCTGCACGCCTCCATGAAATAATCGGAAGTGGCGTTTCGCGACAGCTCCTATCCGTTTATCGTGATTTTCTCAAACCCGTCGTCGGGCATCGACTCCACACCCCTTCTCATGAGCAGTTGGACCGTATGGCCCGCTCACCCAATGCGCGTTCATAGGAATGACCTTGATCTTGAGTCGGCACTTGGGTGAAGGGCTTCTTTTTTGTTCGACCTAGACTTAGTCATTCTTAAATATACCATCGGAAAGCCGGAGGCTATGTCAAAAACCGGCAGCAGAAGACAGGCCCTGAGCGGATTCGGGAAACGCGCCCTCAGCATTTCTCTGGTCCTTGCTCTCGCTCTGGCCTCGGTCGCCTTTGCTTCAGAAATGATCGATTCGGAAAGCAGCGAAGGTGCCCATGCAGAGACCAGCGGTGTCTGCGGTGACGGCGTATTCTGGATATTGATGGGAGACACCATCTACATCCAGTTCACTGGAGATGGGACTGGTGTGATGAATGACTTCGCATCCGACGGTAAAGGCAGTGCCCCTTGGATGTGCTATCGCGACTGCATCAGACATGTCGTCATAGAAGATGGGGTGCAGAATATCGGATCCTTTGCGTTCCAGCGGTGCAGTAACATCGAGGATATAAGTCTGGGAGACAGCGTAACCTCCATCGGATACGCTGCCTTCGAGGACTGTACATCCCTTAGATCGCTAGTGATCCCGGACAGCGTAGAGGTAATCTGCAGCAATGCGTTCTACAACTGCACATCACTGACGGATATCGAGTTCGGAAACGGTCTCAGGACGATATGCAGCTGGGCGTTCTACAACGTTGCCATCGAGAAGCTGATCCTGGGGAACAATGTCGAAACGGTGGAGGACTACGCCTTCAACATGTGCATAAACGTCTCATTCATAATCATCCCCGACAGCGTGAAGACCATCGGAAATGCCGCGATAGACATCGGCTACGCCATCTACTATCTGTATGTAGGAAAGGCGGTGGAGTTCATAGGTTACGGAAACTTCGGTTTCGCTGAATACTATGACAAGGACGGAAATCTGATGGAAGTGACCGCAGAGTCGTTCAGAGGCCACACCTTCTTAGGGATACCCGGAGACGGCTACTACCTGTTCGCCCAACTTCACATGATTAGTTTCGAACCGATCATCCCCCCTCAGACCAACGGTCCTGTGATCGATCCCCTGAACAAAAGGTTACCAGTTTCGATCTGAAATCATTTCAACTGCAGGTGCCGGTCCACCGGCACTTGCGGCTTCCGACACTGTTCCTGACAGGTATTTCACGGACTAATCGCTGCAGAACACCGGAAGACCTTCGATCGGTAGGCCAGTTAAGGACCCGTACCCTAAGGTTTATCTTTATACCCATACCATGTTCTAGAGACGTGAAGCTCACCAATCATCCCTTTATGATGGCAGTGATCGCTGCCATTCTGATCGGATCCCTTAATCTGTTCTCGAAGAATCTGCTCGAGTCCGGATTCTCTCCATTGGAGGTCAGCGTATGCCGTGAAGGCATAACTGCCCTGGTGTTCTTCTTCATACTTCTGGTGACCGACCGTTCCGCATTCAAGATCCGCCTGCGCGACGTATGGATATTCGTGCTGTTCGCACTCTTCAATGTGCTATCCAACTTTTTCCTGTTCAACGCCCAGGAACTGATCCCTCTAGGCACAGCGGCCGTTCTTGAACTTACGAACCCCTACTTCATCATGGTCTTCGCGTTCTTCCTGTTCGGGGACAAGATCACCAAGAGGAAGGTCCTAGCATCGGTCATAGAATTTTTGGGATGCATCTTCATCATCGGGGTCGTCGAAGACCCTAGCAACATTTCATTTCTGGGAGTGCTCTTCGGCCTGCTATCGGGAATAACATTGGCCGCATTCACCCTGGGGAGCAAATTCATGGAGAAGTTGAACTACAGCGAGAACACGACGATGTTCTACTTTTTCTTCTTCAGCGCAGTGCTTCTCCTCCCATTCTCCGATTACGGTCACATCGCGGGGATTCTGTCGGACAGGATCGATCTTTGGTCCTGCGTCATGCTAATGGGAATCCTAGGCACCTTGATCCCCAACTATCTTGTGATCATCGCGGTCAGGCGTATGGATCCGGCGATCCTCGCCATGGTGATAACTTCCAGCATAGTCCTGTCGACCATATACGGCGTGGTGTTCTTCGGCGACAAAGCGGATATCATCACCATTATCGGCATGGTCATGGTGATCATAGCCATGATCATACTCGAACCCCCCAAATCAGTTCTAGAATGGTGGGATCGTAAGTTCGGTAAAACCGGATAACGGGTGCCTCGGCCATAATCCCGGGGCCATAGGCCCCAGGGATGTTAGGCGCCTCTCTGCACATACAGATGGAAGCTTCGACATCGGCGACATCGATAGGAGATCTTCTTGTCCAGGCCCCCAGGGATGCCTGCTCCTGCTATACAGAAATAGCCATACGCACCCAACACTCCTACGAACACCACAGCGCTGTAGGTGCTGAACCTCTCCACCAGACCGAATACTTCAACAGGCAATGCCGCTGAGCCGGCTGCTCCGAAGAACATGCAGAACAGAGCTATCAGCGCCAAGACCCCAAACGGCTTCCTCCCGCCCTTAAAGCCCCCTATGGCTATCGACACCAGGGAAGCGATGGACAGGATCACGACCAACACGGTCAGGACATACACATGAACGAACGATTGCATGCTCCCGTCGTAACCGCTGCTGGTCAGAGGGAACAGCGAATAACCAATGGAGGAGACCGCCTGCATCGCAGTGAAGAGGTAGATCCCCGTCCTAATGTACTTGTTCTCTTCCCTGGCCATGATGCAGAGGAGCACGCAGCAAATACAGCTGAATATCCCATACACTGCCACGTATCCGCTTGCGACAGCGAACGAAGGCGCGTCAACAGCGGTAAGGTCGCTGACGGCCTGCCTCATCGGATCGTAGCCCGGATAGTTCATGGCCCCGATTATGTCGTGCAGCACGTAGAACACAATGCAGAGTATGCCGCATAGGAGGGCCCACATCCCCATTCTTCTAACCAGCTCGGTAATCTCCATTCCATCATTCTCCTTGGATGTTGTATGCGCGGCAGAACTCTCTTATGAAACCCTCGATCGCACCGTCACCCGATCCCATTCCGGATTTAGCGAGATCGAAACGGAAGTCGATGATCGAATGCACCGCCATGGCGAAAGAGAAGGCTGCGGCATCCACATCCGGGAAATCGGCCTTCCCTGCGGCATTCATGGCGCTGAATAACGACCTGGTGGCATCTATCATCGTCCTGGTCTCTCTGACCATGATCTCTGCGGCGACCGGACTTATCGGCCTTTCGGACATCATGATCTTGTAGAACTGTAGCATATGGGGCTCGTTGACGATCACCATGTATGAACTGATGGCGGCCATCAGCACGGACTGCGGGGAGCCGGAAGCGACCAGCTTGTCATAATCTGTCTCGACAAGTTCTGCCTTATCCTTCGAGGCCTTTCTCAGGATCCCGTACATGGCCTCCACGATCTCATCCTTGGAGGAATAGTGATTGTACAGGGATGCCTTGGTTATCCCCACTCTGTCCGCTATCTGCTGCATCGATACCGTGCCCAGGCCTTTTTCGGCCGCCAGCTCCAATGTAGCTAGTGCGATCTCGGTCTTTCTGTCCATAGTCGAAGTCCTGCCTTCTGAGGATATATGGTCTTCATAGTATAAACTACCGATTGGTAGTTAACTGTCCTTAAGATACTGGATCAGAACAATCTGCCCATAATAATCGTAAATGATACCGAGGCCCGGCAGGCCTCATACGCCGTACCGGGCCTTGAAGATCATTTCTCCGTATCGGAATCCGCCTTCTCCACTTCTTCCGTGAACCTCGCGAAAATAACGGCCTTCAGGATATTGTTGAAGTGGTTGGTGTAGATGAACGCATACATCATGGAGATGCAGACCAGAGGGAACACCAGACACACATAATTGACGAGCATATCCTCGACGGAATAGCCGTAGTAGAGTGCCAGGAGGAACATCATCGAGAACATACCCAATGTCAAGAACGATTGGAACAGACGGTGCCTTGCTCCGTGCCAGAGATAGTATGGACGGGGAGCGCTGGACAGTACATTGGCGTTCAGATCCTTGATGATCTGCCAAGGGATGATCATCGAGGGCAGGAAGAACGACAGGAGCAGCATTATGGAAAGCATCTCGCCGATCGTCATGGTGTCCAGGAAATAAGGGCTCAGGAAAAGGTACGATGACACGATGAGCCCCAGGACTGTAATGTACGTCCAGAGGTACGCCGAGACCCGCGGATTGAACTCCTCATAGTCTATCACCGGCTCTAGGACCACCTTATCCACATCCACTATGTCTGGGACCATGAAGAATCCTTCGGCGGCACCTCTGGTCCCGCTTTTGGAATTATTATGGATGCTGACGAAGAGCCTGTGCATGTACCTCCTCAGATATGCGACGGTGACCACCAGTACCCCGGTGGGCGTGAAGAGGAGGATCAGGAACAGGCAAAGAAAAGCGAAGATGAACATGTATGCTCTATCCATGTTCACTCCGGCATCGGTCAGTACCTCGGTGAAGGACCTGAGCATGTCGAAATGAGCGGTCAACTCACCAAACAGAAGGATGAGTACGGATAACAGCGCCGACAATAACACCAAAGCCCATTTGGAGAAGGGACCAGGGCTCATAAACTTGAACAATATGACGCCGAGCCCCGCAAAGAACACCACGAATGTGAGACAGAGGGTCTGGAGGATCGTTGCCAGCGAGAAGTCGCCTTTGAACAACAGGATGGCAAGCCACGTGCCTATGCACACCACCAGGAACAATGGGAACCACTTGGTGATGACCATGTCCTCTTGCATGTCTATGTGGGTGACATGTTCCTTGGAACGGGGGAACTTGTCGACCAGGTACATCAGGTACTTGTTGACGGCATCCATACCGTCCTCGGGGCCTTTCAATTTCATCATGCTGATGAGTGTGACACGGTTTTATTATCCTATCGTCCTGGTATTCGACCTTAAGATTGCTCCCTGGAGGGCCCCTCTTTATCCCTCAGCCCCATGGCGACCACGAATGCCAGCAAGGATATGATGATGGCCATGAAGAATGCATGGCGGAATCCCGGGATCAGACCCTCCTCTATGCTGATCGTCGCAGGATCGTAGATCAGGAAGGCCATGAACAACGCGTTGAGTATTGCCACTCCGGCAGAGCTGCCGGCCTGCCTGAAGGTATTGGTGAGTCCGGAAAGCTGCCCATCCTGACCCCCCGAGATGTATCCGAAGCTGAGATTGGTCGATGCCACGAGCGCCATACCCATGCCCGCGCCCATCACGAACAGGGATATCAATATCCAGGGAAGACCCGTATCCACATCGAATCTTGTCAGCATATAGAACCCTAGTGCGCTGACAAGGGCGCCTATGACCACGAACTTCTTGCATTTTCCGGTACGGTCCGCGATCTTTCCCACAATCGGCCCCATGACCATCATACCGACCGAATTGGCTATCAGGATGGCCCCGTACTCCACGGTATCGTAATGCTGCACGTACTGCAGATAGTATGGCAGCAGGAGATAGCTCCCGGCCATGGCCATGAACAGCAGCATCGCGACGATGCATCCCCGCCGAATGTTGGGATTCTTGATCAGGCCAGGAGAGATCAGGGGATCGTCCACCCTCTGCTCCCACCAGAAGACCATTCCGGCCGAGATCATCGCAATGAAGATCAGGAACAGGCCCAGCTCCGATGTCCATCCGATGTCCGGACCCCTGTTGAGATAGTATATGACCGAGAAGAGCATCAGGAAAAGGAATACGGCCCCGACATAGTCCAGCTTCTTATCCGAATTCTGAAGGTTCTCCTCGACATGCATATATCTGTAGCAGAGGAAGAGACAGAGGATCCCGATGGGGACGTTTATGAAGAAGATGTACGACCAGTGGAATGTCGTAAGAAGACCGCCGATGGCCGGCCCGAATGCTGTCCCAGCCGATGCGGCCAGGGTGACCGCGCCGATGGATGACCCCCTTATCTCCTTGGGGAGATAGGCCGATACCATCGCCAGGCCCATGGCCGTCACCATACCTGCACCCAGACCCTGGACCGCACGCAGCAGTATGACGGCGTTCAGCCCCAGCTGCTCGATGAACCCGCAGAGCCCTATCATCAGGGAGGAGACCGTGAAGATCGTCACTCCCGCGATGAAGACCTTCTTGTATCCCTTGTTGGAACCTATCTTGGACCATAGGAGGACGAAGCAACCCAGCATGAGCGTGTAGATCAGGAGCACCCACGATATGTTCGAGGTGTCATGACCGGCCTGGTTGAACTCCTGGGCCATGGTCGGCAAGGCGACGGACACTATGGTGGCGTCCAATGCAGTCATGAAGGTCCCCAATACCAGCGCGAACAGGATGATCTTGTTGCTACCCTTTGCCTTGCCATCCGATGTCATGGTCTTACCCCCCGAAGGATGTGGTTTCTAGATATATTTCGGTTTTTGCGACCATAGTGTGGCCGACCTGCCGCCCGTTCAGAATTATATGCCGTCCCGACCATCTCAGTCTACATGGACGAAGACATATTCTGTTCCGGATGCGGGAGGAAGCTTGGATCGGATATGCAGTTCTGTCCGCAATGCGGAAGGGTCGTCAGCGGTTCGGTCACCGAGCTGCAGCTTAATGAGGAGCAAAGGGAGGTCAAGGAATCGCTCGTCCACTCAAGACGGACCTTGATCCTGTTCTTGCTAGCCATCTATTCCTTCCCTGTGACGATCACCTCCATCTTCGTCCTTCTGGACTGCTCCTCCGTATCCAGCATGATATGGTCCAGCAGCGAGGTCCAGGATTGGCTCATAACCCATAAGCTGAACTATACCCTGGAGGGCATCCAGAACTACGTCACGTACGCTGCGATCTGCTCCCTGCTCAGCGGGATACTGGCATTGATCAGCCTGTTGTTAGTCTACTTCAGGAAGTATTGGGTCGGAGCCGTCATCACCTGTTTCCTGGCAGCGATCTTCTGGTTCTGGTCCGTCATCGGTATGATCGTAGGATTCCTCGTCGCATGGGTGATCCTGGATTCCAAGAGCATCTTCCAACCCGATCCAAAGCCAGAGAAGACCGAATGATGCATAAGGGCCGCCCGTGGACTGCTTCCCGGTCACGCTTGCGCGCCGGCTGGGCGGGTCCAGGCGGTTTTTTATAATGATATGATGGATTCAATCCGATAGGCAGCCTCGCCATGATCCATTTCGAAGCGACGCTGATGGTGTATCCTGTGGTATACTTCGTGTTCTCGCTCCTGATCTGGCATTTCGATCCGGACATCAAGGACCTGTCCGATGCCCTCTGGTTCACCTTCGAGACCGCTACCACGATAGGGTACGGGGACCTTCTGGTGAACTCCGTGATCGGCCGTGCACTGACGGTCATTCTGTCCCTCTACTCCATAGCCATAGTGGCGATCTTCACCGGTGTCATCGCGGGATTCTACGTCAAACTGGTGAAGATCAAGACCCGTAACAGCGCCAGGAAGTTCCTGAGCGATCTGGAGCGCCTTCCCGAGATGTCCAAGGAGGAGCTCGAGGACCTTGCGGAGCGTGCGAAGAGATCCGCCAAGGAGTGATCGGCCGTCGGACCTGGCCATCATCCTTCCCCAGTCTCCGCAGGAGGGACTTGGGCGGACTGAGCAGGACGATGGCCGACATCACGAGCACTATGCCGATGACATCGGTGATGCTGAACTCCTCGCCGAAGACCAGGATACCGCATAGGGTGGACACTATCAGACTGGAAGTGATGATGATCATCATCGTGGAAGGATCCATACGGCGCACCGTGTAGATGACGAGATAGTTCGGGATCAGGGTGCACAACACTCCCAGCATGAGTATGCATGCAAGCACCGTCCAATCGGATGTAGCGGCGTTAACGATCAGCCCGAAATCGGCCAACGGAGCTATCAGAAGGGCGCTGAACAGGAAGAAGTAGAACATGGACGTGTTCTCGGAAAAGCCCCTTTGGTCGGTGTACTTCCCTCCGAGGGAGAAAGCGGCCAATGATATGCCCGAGAGCAGGCCGAAGATGACTCCGAGCAAGTGGATGTCCCCCTCTCCGTCGACGAGTCCGATTATGAATATGCAACCGATGAACGCTATGACCGTGGCCAGGACCTTGGACCTGGTGATCCTGTCCCCGAAGAGGAAATAGGCGAAGACGAGAACGAAGTACGGACTTGTGAACTCCAGGACCGCCGCCACCTCCAGCGGTACCAGCTGCTGGGCGCTGAAGAGGCATACGTTGCATATGACGTTGAACGACGCGAACAGAGCGAATATCCAGAGGTCACGGAGCCTTACCTTGAAGGCCGAGCGATCGAAAATCAGCAGGAATAACCCGAAGCCGATGGCCGTGATGCCCTGCCTGCAGAGGCAGACCTCCATAGGTCCCAATCCGGAGTTAAGGAGGTCCTTGGAGAACAGGCTGATTAGTCCCGCTAGAATGGAGGCCGTAACGGCCCATACGATCGGCGGCACCTTCAATGTCACATTAACGAATCGCCACACGCATATTTATGGGATTTCGGCCACCAAGGTTGACGTACCGCATGGAACTCTCGAAATCCCTCCCCACCGAGCTCACGGCGTAACGGTACCCGTCGCCAACATCGTACTCGATGAAACTGTATTCGCGATCGTCCACCGTCTGATCGACCGTTATCCTCGGACCGAGATTGATGCGGAAATCGGACAGCTCGAGCTCGAAGCCCAGGCCTGTGACCTTCATGAAGCTCTCCTTGAGCGTCCAGAAGCGATAGAACATCCGATACATGGACTGGAGGTCGGGCTGAGACGCGATGGTATCGTACTCTGTCCCGTAGAAGTACCTCTTGGCGATCTCCAGGTCGATGGGCCTGATCAGTTCGACATCGCACCCCACATCCGAATCGGATACCGAGCACATCACCATCGTCTCGGAATGGGAGAGATTGAAATGCACATCGGAGCCCCTGAGCACCGGTTTGCCGTTCCCCTCTATATCCGACACGAAGGCGTCAGGGTCCTCCCCCAGGTCCTGCATCGCCCTCCTCAGGAGAAGCTCGACGCCCATGGAGAGCCTCCTGTCCTTGTCGAATATGAACTGGTCAATCTTCCTGCGGCGATGGGCCGGCATGATGGAATACAGAACGGAGTAGAGGCCCGGATCCGACAGGGGATCCGTGCTGGCGTAATATGTGACTACCTTGGACTGGGCCATCATCTCGCTCCTTCGTATTCGGGATGCGATCGCTCCACCATCGTCATCGGAGGCTGTTGGCCCGAGATGAATCTCACAAGGACCTCCAACGGCACTGTTCCGCATATCAGCTGGGCGGCCTCGTTCCCGTCCTCATTGTAGGGGATGAGGGCATCCTTCGCGAGATACGGGGTGAATTCCCTCTCGGATGCTGCGAAGTACGTGCTTATGACGCAGTATTCCGTGAGCATCCCTCCGAATAGGACGCAATCCGCGCCCGCATCCCTGAGGACCTTCTCCAAATCCGTCTGCTTGAAGCAGTTCATATGCTCCTTGTGGACGATTGTGTCGCTGTCCGAGGTCTCGATGCCCTCGAGCCACTCGTCCCCGTCCGTCCCGTCGTATCTGCAATGGGATTCGCCGTCGAAATGGATGAAGATCACCGGAAGGCCCCTGTCGCGGAATTCCCTGGCGAACCTGTTGATGGAATCGACCGCTGATGAAGCGCGGGCGTTCCAGTCGGGAACGTCCAATGTGAACTTGCGCTGGGGATCCACGATGACGAATGCCATCCGGGTGCCCCATATGGATTCTACGAGCATGGGCCAACATAGGCAGGCGATAATATAACTCCCGACGGTCACTCAATACGACCATCACCGGATGGGGCATCCTTAGTTCAACGATGTAACACGCGTGAAAGGTTTTATCTAATACGGACGGATGGAAAATCCCAGGTGCATTCAATGGACAAAACCGCTTTGGCCGCCATCATCGTAGCCGTGGCGCTCGCCTGCGTAGCGGGCGCATTGGTATTGATTGAAATACCGGACGATTCGGTGAGATACGAGGTCAGCTATGAGCTCAACGGCGGAGAGTTCCTCGGCGATTATCCGCAGAGCTACACTCCCGGCAGACATCTGGACATACCCAATCCCGTAAAGGAGAAGTATGTTTTCCAAGGATGGTATCTCGATTCTGATTTCAATAGCCCCTTCGACGGGCGCACAAGGGATCTGACAGGCCCGATAGTCCTGTACGCACAATGGGGTGAGAGCCTTTCAGGCCACTCCGTCACACTCACCAAGAGCGGTTCCCACGAGAAGGGATTCGACTCATACGACATCAGCGGAACACTCTCGTTCACGTACCTCTATTACAGCGAGGAGAAAGAATCATACTACTTACGCAACGACGACGTCACCACCTACACGTACAGGAACATAGGCGGCGGGACCTACACCGAGACTACCTCCAAGAGCTATTGGGGCTCGGACTCCAAAGGGACCTGGAGATGCACTGGGACCGAGACCATATCGACGGCCGCGGGAGAGAAGGACTGCGAGGTATGGGTGCTTACCTACGATAACGGAGCGGTCGAGAAGCAGTGGATCGGCGACGAATGGATCCCCTACAAGATCAATTACGAATACAAGTACAGGAGCTGGTTCAGCACCTACTACATCGTAATCGACTACACATATGTGAGCGACACCATAGTGGAGATCCCCAAAGACTGCAACGTGGATGCCTATGAAGGGTACGGCATCAACGTCACCGGCAACGACAGCCCGTACATGCTCGGTCAGACCGCGACGCTGACCGCCGAGACCGAGGACGGCTACACATTCAAGGGATGGTACGACGAGAACATGAACGAGCTCTCGACGAACAAGACGTACAAGTTCATCGTCGGCGGACCCACCGTGGTCTATGCGCTCAACACCGGGTCCCTGGACGGTACCTTCGCTTCGGACGTCGAGGTGGATCTGGACAGCGCCTTCGGAGTGACCGAAGGATTCTATACGATCACCAACGTCGATACCGAGGAGAAATACGAAACTACATCCACATTCGTGTTCGGCGACGGAGGTGAGTACCGGATCACCGTCGCCGATTCCGAAGGCGGAAGAGGATATTACATCGTCAAGGTCACCGGAGATGCCGAACGCGTCTTCTCCTGGAAATACAACAGGGTGACATACTCCGTCTCCTTGGAGATTGACTACGACGACCTCCTCTACGCCAGGGACTACTACGCTGCGGATCAGAGATGCACGGAGAGCGGCCACAAGCGCGACGCCACGTTCGTCACGCTGAGCTACACGGATGAGACCATGTCCCCGTACATGGACGAGCTGGTGGACAAGCTCATAACCGAGCTCCAGAAAAGCTTCTCCAGAATAACCGAGGAGACGCTGATGGGATATCTGCTGGCATTCACCCAGTACATAGAGTACCAGAGCGACGAGGAGTACATGGGGTACGAGGAATACTGGAAGTTCCCTCTGGAGACCCTCTTCGACCAGGGCGGGGACTGCGAGGACACCTCGATACTGTTCATCGCGCTGGCCCACGAGGCCAGGTCCAAACTGGACATGAACTACGAGGTGGCCCTCCAGCTTCTCCCCGGCCACATGGCCGGAGCGATAAAGCTCACCAGCGCCACCAAGAGGTACACCACCAACCCGTACGGATACGTCTACGCGGAGACGACCACGACGGACTTTTCCTTCGGCGAGATACCGTCCACCGTCAGGCAGTACTTCACCAGCGAGAGCTACTACCGCTCCGATTATTCGGCGTTAGTCGCGATCGCATAAGGGCATCCGGCTCCGGGAGGGCCCAACGGCCCGACCGGACAGGCGTCCCACCGAACCACGATGGCAGGTCCGCCCTGCCATCGCTTCGGAAAATCCTATGGCAATGGTTTTATGGAAGCTTCCTTGTAGAGTGGCTCAGAAAAGGTGACAGCATGCATCTCTACCACGACAATGATGTTGATTTGAAGATTTTCGACGGAAAGAAGGTCGCCGTGCTCGGTTACGGTGCCCAGGGAAGGGCTCAGGCCCTATGCTTCAAGGACTCCGGGATCGATGTGACCGTCGGGGTCAGGAAGAACGGCGCCTCTTGGAACAAGGCCAAGGAGGACGGTCTGAAGGTGGCCGAGTTCGCAGATGCGGTTAAGGATGCGGATGTCGTCCTGATGCTGCTCCCCGACGAGGTCCAGCCCAAGGTCTACAAAGAGTTCGTCGAGCCCAACCTCAAGAAGGGTGCTGCGCTGGAGTTCGCACACGGATTCGCCATAACATTCAAGACCATCGTTCCCCCGGCCGATGTGGACGTCATCATGATGGCCCCCAAGGCCCCCGGAGACATCGAAAGGCTGGTCTTCCTTGAAGGATTCGGAGTCCCCGCGCTCATCTGCGTCCACCAGGATGTCACCGGCAATGCGAAGAATATCGCCCTCGGACTCGCCAAGGGACTCGGGGCCACCCGCGCGGGTGTGTTCGAGACCTCGTTCGACAACGAGACATACACCGACCTCTTCGGAGAGCAGGCTGTCCTCTGCGGAGGTCAGACCGAGCTCATCAAGCGCGGATTCGAGACCCTGGTCGAAGGCGGCTACCCTCCGGAGATGGCCTATTTCGAGGTCCTTCACGAGACCAAGCTCATCGTGGACCTGATCAACAAGGGCGGATTCGAGCTCATGTGGCACGTCGTCTCCAACACCGCCGAGTACGGCGGACTCACCAGAAGGGAGAGGGTCGTCAACAAGGAGTCCAAGGAGGCCATGAAGAAGATCCTCGACGAGATAGAGGACGGGACATTCAAGAACGAGTGGACCTCCGAGTGGGACAAGGACCTCGTCAACCTCAAGAGGATGGAAGAGGAAGAGAAGAAGCTGCAGCTTGAGACCACCGGAAAGGAGATCCGCAGGCTCTTCGAGAGAAAGAACTGAACCGGAAGGCAGGCGAGGCCATGAACAGGATCATCATAAGGACCAGGAACTCCGAATACAGGGCCGAACTCGATGATTCGGACATATCCAATGCCATTTGGCTCGCCTGCCCCCACAAGCTCGACATAAACATGCTCGGATCGATGATATACTCCGAGCTGCCCTTGAAGGTCATCCTGCCCAAGGAGAACCGCACCACGAACATGGAGGTCGGGGACATAGCATACTGGCCCGGACCCGGTGCATTCTGCATATTCTTCGGACCCACCCCTCTCAGCGGAGAGGACAGGAAGCCCGTCGCACCCTTCCCGATGATAAAGATAGGGAAGGTCGAGGGCGACTGTTCCCAGATGGAGGATGCGGGCGACAGGCAGAGGATGATCCTCGAACAGACCTTCTGATCAGACTATCGTGAAGGAATGGTCGAAATCCGTCAGGATCTCGCAGCCTTTCTTCGTTACGAGGACCGTGTCTTCGATCCTTATGCCGCCGACGCCGGGGATGTATATGCCCGGCTCCGCGGAGACAATGTTGCCCTCATGCAGGACCTGCTCCGACCTGGGCGATATCGATATCGCCTGATGGACGTCCATGCCTATGCCGTGACCGAACGCGTGGATGAACGTGCCCTTGAACTCTGACTCGTCTATGATCTTCCTGGCGGCCAGGTCCGCAGCGTTGGCCTTTGCGCCGTCATGGTATTCCGCTATCCCGGCCAGCTGGGCCTCCTTCACGACCTCGTATGCCCTCTCGAGGACATCCGCCGGCTTCCCGAGGAAGACCGTCCTTGTCATATCGGAGCAGTATCTGTCGAATTTGGTCCCGAAATCGAAAAGGGCCGTGTCCCCCTTCTTCAGCCTATACTCGCAAGGCATGTGGTGGGGCTGGGACGAATAGGCGCCGAATGCCGCGATGGTGTCGAACGCATTGCCGGTGCCGCCGAGCTCGCGCATCCTGTTGTCCATCCTCGCGGCGACCTCCTTCTCCGAGACCCCTTCGGAAAGGTAGTCCGGCATCTCTTTGGCGACCTGGGATGATATCTTGCAAGCCTTCTTCGTGGACTCTATCTCCTTGGCATCCTTTATCGACACGGTGTTGTCTATGGCGGTGCCGGCGTCGACTGCCTCGATACCTTCCACCAGCTTCTTGACGTACTCCACCATGGCGTATGTGCAGGCGTGGGTGTTGAATCCCACCTTCTTGCAGCCTTTGAGGGACTCCTTGATGAAATTCTCGCGCTCGTCCTTGTTATGATAGACGCAGACGTTCCCCACCCCGTCCCTGGCGGACTCCTCCTCCAGAGGGCTCACGATCACATCCAGGGATCCGTCCCCGCGTACGATCATGAAAGAGCTCTCGAAGCAACCTCCGGGCTGCTCGGAGAGATACCAGAATGTGGAATCGAGGAACGGCTCGCCATCGTTCATGATCACGACGGCATCCATACCCTCGGCATTGGCGATGAGCCTCTCGGCCCTTGTCCTGGACATCGGATCAGATCCCTATCCACTGGTTCTGGACGATCCTTTGCAGGGCCGCTATGGCCGAGAACACCGAGAGGTTCGACGTCTTGGGGTTGATCTGCGAGGGCACATTGTAGGTGTGGGAGGTCAGCTCTCCGAATTCCCCCTTGATCCTCAGCTCGTGCGAGTTTATCTTGATGTTCGGGTCGGCGGCGATGGTGACTATGGTCCTGTCGAATCCGACACCCATGATGCTGACGATAGCTGCGACATTGACGTTCCTGGGGAAGAGCTGGACTGCCTCTCTGGCGGTCCCGGTGAAAAGGATGGTCTTCTCCTTGATGGCCGACAGGTCCAGACCCTCGTCCTTGATGTAGTCCACTCCCTCGAAGCTGAGAGGGGGCATGGTGGTGATTAGCTCGACCTGCTGCACCTCGCCCTCGGTCGAAGCCCTCAACCCGTCCGTACCGCAGATGGCCCCGGAGGGGATGTATACCTTGGCATCGCACTGCTTCGCCTTCTCTATGACGGAATTCCTGAAATCGTCGTCGACGAACACACCGACGGACATGACCATGATATCGACGCCCCTCGCGACGACCCTGGGGATCACTTCGCGAGCAGCATCCTGCGTGGCGCACTCTATAACGAGATCGCAATGGTAGAGCTCCTCGTCAATGTTCTCGACGATCTCTGCCTTGTTCAACTTGGCCCCCACCTCTTCGGCGATGGCCCTGTCCACGTCCAGGAGGTACACTCTCTTTACCTCCGCCATCTTATCTGCGGCCTCAGCGAGCTTCGAACCTCTGGAACCGCAGCCTACGACAGTAATGCGCATGGCACCCCTACCCCCTTCCCCTTTTTTTAATGTTAGGTCGACAGAACAGAGGGCCGGGATGTTTTTCAGCATAGGACGGCCTTCCCAAGCATCGGAAGGACCGTGCCGGAAGCCTTAGGACGGCTGTAGAACTCGCTCTTCACATCAGGGAGCAGGCTCGGAGCCTTCCCTCCCACTCGGCCATGAACTCGTCCAGGAACCCCACCATGTAGTCGTGGCGGTGCTGGGCCATCTCCTTGGCGGTCCGGGTGTTCATCATATCCTTCAGGAGAAGGAGCTTCTCGTGGAAGTGGTTCACGGACGTGCCCTGGTTGCGAAAGTACTCCTCGCCGGTCATCCCCGTCCTGGGCCCGTCGCCGGGGATGTACATGGCGCGGCCCCGGCTGCCACCGTAGGCGAACGCCCTGGCTATCCCTATGGCGCCGATGGCGTCCAATCTGTCGGCGTCCTGGACTATCTTCCCCTCCAGGGTCGTGGGGGAGACCGAATCGCTGCCCTTGAAGGATACCTGCTCGATGATATCGCAGATGAAGATCTGGTCCTCTATGGGGATGTTCTCCGAATCCATGAAGCGTCTGGCATTCTGGAATCCGTTGTCACCGAAGAGCTTGCGGTCGTCGACGTCATGCAATAAAGATGCCAGGCGGACCATGTCCTCGTCCCCGCCCTCGCAGGAGCATATCCTCCTGGCCAGGTCATGGACCCTTATGGTGTGGTAAAGGTCATGGCCGCTGCTGTCACCATCGAAAATCATTTTGACGAATTGCTTCGCCCGGTCGAAAACCGCCTCATCCATCTCATTGCTTGGGATGTGCCCTTGCATGCAAGAGGTACGCGACGACGACCACCAGTATGATGAGCACGATGAGACAGTCGTAGAAGAGGTTGTTTCCATTCTGGGGCTCGACCGGCTCGTCCTGCGGCTCCGAGAGCATGACCTGCCCATCGGCGTCAGCGGCCGATATATCCGCAATGGGTACGACCGCGACGGTTGCCAGCATCGCGAGGGCTAAGACCGCCAGCGCTACTTTGCTGTTCATATACCGTTATCCCGCATGCCCTATAAAGATTATATCCGTCCTACCCAGTCCCAGGCCCATGGAGAGATACGTTCTCATAGACCACACGGCGGACATGATGGTCAAGGCCTACGGGGCTTCCCTCGAGGAATGCTTCGGGAATGCGGCCTTCGCACTCTTCGACCAGACCGTGGATCTTTCCAATATCGGGACCGCGGAGGAGATCGATATACGCGTGACAGGTATGGACGACGAGGATAGATTGTACTCGTTCCTGTCCGAGATGCTGTTCATAGAGGATGCCGACAACCTGATCCTGAAGAAGTTCGAGGTATCGTTCGACGGCGACGATGTGGTGTGCCACGCCAGGGGAGAGACCCTCGACAGAGGGAAGCACAGGATCAGGTCGGAGGTGAAAGCGGTCACCTATCACATGATGGAGATCGACCGGAAGACCCCCTCCGTGACCGTCCTTTTCGATGTCTGACAGGGCGTGAATCTCTTTTTATTATATCATCCCATAGGGGGACCCGATGCTCAGACTTGGATGGTTCTCCACAGGACGGGGGCCTGGCTCCCGCAATCTGCTGAAAGCCGTAATGGACCAGAAGGAGCGTGGCTCCCTGGACATAGAGGTGGCCTTCGTATTCTGCAATTGGGATAACGATGAGGAGGACAACCCCAGGAGGGAGCAGAGGAAGATGTTCTTCGACATGGTCGAAGGCTACGGCATCCCGCTCGTCACGGCTTCCTGGAATAAGTTCAGGCCGGACCTCTGGAAGACCGACCAGGAGACCTGGCGCAACGAGTACGGGAAGGTCCTGAGGGAGCTCACCGGGAGGTACGATTTCGACCTGGGCATCCTGGCCGGATACATGATGTGGATGGACGACGAGACCTGCAGACAGTACGACATGCTGAACCTGCACCCCGCCCTGCCGGATGGCCCCAAGGGGACCTGGCAGGAGGTCATCTGGCAGCTGATATCCGAGGATGCCGATAGACAGGGCGTGATGATCCACATATGCACCCAGGAATGGGACAGGGGGGAGGCCCTGACCTACTGCGGATTCCCCATACGCGGGGAGGGCTACGACGAGCTCTGGCAGGACATGTACGAGAAGCTCAAAGACAGTTCCCTCGAGGAGATCAAGGAGAAGGAAGGGCAGGATGAACCGCTCTTCAAGAAGATCAGGGAGGACGGGGCCAAGCGCGAGCTCCCCCTCATAGTCGAGACCATCCGCGAGTTCGCGGATGGCAAGGTCATGATAAAGGATAAGCGGCTGTACTGCGACGGCAAGGCGCTGGAGGGGCCATACGACCTGTCCGGACAGGTCAATTCTTCATTGAGGCGATCCCATGACGGACGAATTCGACCCAACGGCGGAACTGGGGCTACCCCCGGACAGATATGTGGTCTGCACATGCCACGGCTTCCTTACGAGGAACAACAACCTGCGCGACCTCTGCGGCAGATTCATGCAGCACGGCGAGCAGTTCTTCGACGTGCTGGAGAGATACGACAGACTCACATCGTACGTCCTCAACCGCGAGGATGCCACCGCGGGCAGCTACTACAAATGGTGCGTACCGTTCCTGAAGGCCTATGGTGCAACGGACCATCTGCTCTACGAGTTCAGCAAGGACTCCCTGGAGATCATGCCGAACGCGAAGCGCACCATGACCTACATCTCCAACATACTGCCGTCCCATATCACCACATCACTATACGAGCACGGGATGATGGAGGTCCTGGAAAGGCTCAACGTCCCACTCTGCCAGGTGGCGGACACCAAGCTCTGCATAGACCAGACCATGATGGGACGCCTGGAGGCCCGCAAGCTCAGAAACGTTGCCGAGGAGATCGCCAGACTGAAGGTCCCGGGATCGTTCTACGAGCTCAACGTACCCACCGAGCTCATGGACGAGGACGTGGAGATAATCAAGAAGCTGGATGCGGCCATAACCGAGAACATCCCCGATGCGGGAGCGCTCGGGCTGATGGAGTCCACCGATGCCATAACCTCGCACAAGAAGGCCTACCGCATGCTGGACATAAGGAGGCTCACCGGCATAGACCTGGACTCGACCATGTACGTCGGGAGCTCGGCGACGGACTTCCAGCCCATGGACCTGGTCAGGGACGCAGGAGGGCTCTCCATCGCATTCAACGGCGAGGAGTTCGCCGTTAGGGGAAGCAACATCGCGATCCTCTCGGAGGATACAACGGTGGTCTCCCTATTCGCCTCCCTTTTCGCTGACAAGGGTCCGTTGGCGGCCTATGAGTTCGCCGAGAACTGGAGCAGGAGGTTCCTCGAACAGACGAACTTCCCCGACCTGGACCTCCTGAGGACATTCCTCAGGGAGCACCCCGACGACCTACCGGAGGTCTATGCGGTCAACGATGACAACGTGGACGATATCTCCAAGAAGAGCGACAGGTACCGCAAGGATATCCTAGGGAACCGACGGATGCCGTGAACCCTAAATCTTATTAAGTTATACCAACCAACGTGAGGGTCCATTACGCATGGGCGGTCTCGATCGCCTGCATTATCACGATATTCATCTGTATCGGCCTAGTGACCAACGGATTCTCAATGTACATGCCATACATCAAAGAAACGGGCATATCCGATCCAGAGATCTCCCTTATCGTGAACATCAGGGGCGGCGTATCGCTGGTCGCGATGTTGCTCATCCATAGGTTCTACAAACGGTTCTCGGCAAGGATCGGAATGTTCCTCGCCTGCATATGCACGTTCTTGGCCTATGTCCTCTACGGAGTGGCCGACGGGAATTTCGCCCTTTACCTGAGCGGATCGGTCATGGCCGGCATCAGCTACGGTCTCGGAAGCATGATCATAGTGTCCGAGGTCCTCCGCAGATGGTTCTACGTACACTTCAACCTCAATGTCGGAGTGGCTGCGGCGGGGACCGGGATAGCCACGATCCTCATGCCCATCATCGTCGAATGGATGGTGGATACATACGACCTCAGCACCGGATTCCTGCTGGAAGCCATTGTGATACTTATCCTGTCGATAGCGGTGCTGGTCTTGCTGAGGGACCACCCCTCGGACAAAGGCCTCATGCCCTACGGCGCTACCGAGGATACGGTGATGGAGGATCCTGCCGAAACCCATGCGAAGATGGATCTGCCACCCTCCATATGGGTCCGCTTCGCGGCCGTGTGCTTCATTATGGGATGCATCGGCGGCCCCGGCCTTGTTTTCCTGTCCATGCTCTTCAACAGCGCGGACGTGTCCACCGAGGACATCGCAATCAGCATCAGCCTGATCGGGGCCCTGATGACCGTCGGCAAGATAGTCATAGGCAGGACGATAGACAAGTTCGGGACCTACAAGGGGATGATGATCTTCGGAGCCATCCTTGCGGTCGGGTTGTTCCTTACCGCCTTGCTCGACGGAGGCGATAGCGTGCGCTACATGGTGATACTGTTCCTTGGCTTCGGATTCGCCATGATGATGATCGCTCCGGCATCTTTCGCCAAGGACATCGCGAAGGAGGGCCAATACTTCTCCACCGTTAGGATGCTGGAGATCGCCTATGTGCTCGGATCGTTCGTCTTCGCACTGGTACCGGGATTCCTGGCCTCGTTCACCGGCACCTACATCACGAGCTATCTGATATTGGGCGTCATGCTCGTTGCGGCGATAGCCCTCATATCCAGCTATTATCTGGGGCACGGGCACAAAAGCAACGCATGACCTGATAAGCCGAAGATAGAGGCGCCCGCGCCATGGTCGTGCAACCATCATTCTGGTCAGTCGATACCACGATCGTCGTTTCAAGACCTGGAACGAAAGGACATATGGCCGACATATCCAAACGGTTAACACCCTTTTAATTGTAAGTTTTTGCCAATATTAGCACCAAAACGCGCTGAAAATCAACTGAAATATATAAACAGATATCTTTTGATATCACGAATTTTAAAATAGTAACACCAACATCGGCCGTTAAATGAGCGATGATGAACTACCAGCAAAATCGAACTTCGAGTCGGAGTATCGCAGGCTGACGGCGAAGAGATTGGGTTTCATCGCGATATGCGCAATAGCGTGCCTTCTGCTGATGATCTTTGCGGCTACCATCGGATCATACCCGATATCTGCCGGGGAGGTGTTCAACAGCATCCTGGATGCCATCCTCGGAAGAGAACCAGCGGATGAAGGGATATACCATATCGTGATCAACCTGAGAATGCCAGCGATAGTCACCGCGGTCGTCTGCGGTTTCGGTCTGGCCGTTTGCGGAGTCTGCATGCAGAGCATGCTGAAGAACCCTCTGGCCGACCCCTATACCATGGGAATTTCATCAGGAGCCGGATTCGGTGCCGCTCTCGCGATGATCGTCGGATTCGAGCTCATCAGCGGCACGGGCCTCGTTGTGAACGCATTCATCTTCGCGCTTCTCCCCGCTCTGGTCATCCTGTTCCTCAGCAAGTTCCGTAACGCTACGCCGACCATGATGATCCTTTGCGGAATCGCACTGATGTATCTGTTCAATGCAGCTACTCAGCTGTTCATGCTCATAGCGGATCCAGAGGACCTCTCTGCCGTATACAAATGGATGATCGGTTCCGTGGACGGTACGAACATGACCGAGGCCGCGATCGTCCTCGTCGTGACGATACTGGGAACGATCTACGTCCAATTCATGTCCAACCAGCTCAACCTGATGGGGCTCGGAGACGAGAGCGCCAAAACGCTGGGTGTGGATGTCGAGAGAAAGAGATTGATCGTTCTGATGGTCGTGACCATGGTGGCCGCGACGATCGTCAGTTTCACAGGTATAATCGGTTTCGTCGGTCTCGTCGCTCCGCACATGGTCAGAGCAATAATCGGGACTGACAACAGATACCTTGTCCCTGCATCCGGATTCTTTGGGGCGTTGCTGCTACTCCTGTCGCACCTTGTGGCCATGACCATCGCACAGCCCACCATCCTGCCTGTAGGAGTCATAACCTCATGCATCGGCGGTCCGCTGTTCCTGTTCCTCATCCTACGCAACTCCAAGGAGGTCTGGTCATAATGGATGACTCGGACAACATCTCGCTGTTGCTGGAGCCCCGCAAGAACGAGGACGGCACTCCTCTGAGCGTCAGGTTCGAGAACATGACGTTCGGCTATGATGAGAAGAACATCCTCGAGAACGTCAACCTGACCATAGACGAGCCTGGACTCCTCTGCATTCTGGGCCCGAACGGTGTCGGAAAGACGACCATCGTCAAATGCATAAACAAGTTGTTGAAGCCGAAGAGCGGCAGCGTATACGTCAATGGCAAGAACGTCCACGATATGAGCCTTCTGGATATCGCGAAGATACTGGCGTTCGTCCCGAATCAGCAGCAGACCGTGTTCTCCATGACCGTGCCGGAGGCCATCCTCATGGGAAGGCATCCCCGCGCGGGATGGACCACGTCCCAACGCGACATACAGATCGTGGATGCTGCCATCGACCTTCTGGGCCTCCAAGAGTTCTCTACCAGAGACATCAGACAGCTCAGCGCCGGACAGACCCAAAGGGTCCTGATAGCCCGCGGTCTGGTCCAGGAGCCCGACATCCTCATCCTGGATGAACCCACCTCGAATCTGGATGTGAAATTCCAGATGGACGTTATGAGATTCCTCAAAGCATACGCTCGTGACAGGGGCATAATAGTGATCATGGTCTGTCACGACCTCAATATAACGGCCGCCTACGCGGACCGTGTGGTGCTAATGTATGGAAAGGGAGTGTTCGCTGACGGGAAGCCTTCCGAGGTCCTGACCGCAGAGAACATCAAAACCGTTTACAAGGTTGACGCGGAAGTCAACACAAAGAATGGGATAACTCAGATCAATCTGATCCCCAAATTCGACTAAAGTGGTTAATATGGCACTTAGCAAGAACGCAATGATAGCTATCGTGGTGGTCGTGGTGATCGCCATCGTAGCCGTCGCGGCCGTCCTCATGATGAACAACGGTGGAAACCAGGGCGGAAGCGGCGACGGAGCCAGGGTCGGAGAGGTCATCTCCGAATCCAATTTCCCTAACACGGATTCCAGGCTCTGGGTGTATGGAAACGCGAACGAGGATGACAAGATCGACAACAACGATGTCACCGCATTGGAGAACATGGTCAAGGGATCCGTCAAGAAGACCCAGTTGGCCGATGCGAATGCGGACGGAAAGATAGATGACAACGATGTGGATTACCTCAAGAAGATCCTTGCGGCTACCGAATCCACCAAGCTCGACGTATACTACATCGACAACTACTTCAAGATCGCCAAGGTCTCGTGGCCTGTAAAGACGATCGCGACCAGCTACTGCAGCGGTCTGTACACCGCCGAGGTCACCGGACTCACCCCCAAACTGGCCATGGTCGACAACACGATCTCCACCTACTGGGCCAAGCTCAACAGCTATGCTGAGAAGGCCGCCAACTTCGGCGATACCGAGACGCCCAACTACGAACTTATGATCAAAAACAAGATCGACGTCTACGTTCCCGGATACTGTCATGCGGAAGCGGACAAGCAGTCCCCCGTAAAACTCAACCCCGCAGGTATCGACGTCATGTTCATGAACACCTGCGACAACAGCGGTGTCAGCTACTCAAACGAGTACATAGACCGTTCCATCGTCATGTTCGGCTACCTTCTCCAGGGAGATATGGACCTGACCTACGAGTGGCTAGCATGGCATGACAAGCTCCTCTCGGCCGTAGAGAATGCGGCCTCGAAGCTGCCTGAGTCAGAAAAAGGAGCGCTCATTATGTCTAGGGAATCCCCCTCATACGTCACCGACGGTACATATAGCATCACTGGAAAGGGCAACACCAACATGATCCACGCGGACTGGGCAGGATGCTATGTCGTCGCAGATCACACCGCCGCTCTACCCAAGAACTACAACGACCTTACCGCAGAGAACATCCTCTCAGTACTCAAGGAGGCCAACGACAAGGGCCACACCACCGTCTACTGGATCGACAACGAGCACGACGGACTCCGCGGGCAGAGGGACCTTGACGTCACCGTCGCTGCTTGGGAAGAGGCCCTGAAGACCGCCAAGCCCACCATGCACTACCTTGGAATGGCCCGTGAAGCCGGAAACAGCCCCATGTACGTGCTGGAGATGGTGTTCTACATGAACGTCATGCACCCCGGAGCGATCACTCTGGACTACGCGACCGAGTTCAACTACTTCATCAACCACTTCACCCTGGAGACTCAGAAGTACAAGATGGAGATGGACATCGACAACTTCTTCAAGGACTACGGGGTCGCCTGAAGTTCGAATAAACAGGGGGATATACTCCCCCTCCCTTATCCTTTTCCATGATCAGCAACGGACAGTCACGGGCCCTTCTCGGCGTGGTAATAGTCGTGATACTGCTAAGCACCACACTCGTGACGTTCTTCGTGTTCATGCATATCGGGGACCCGGATGAGAAGTACAAGGGGTCCCATGAATACATCGTATCGGGATCGGAGAGCGGCCTCGATGTCACTGGAGATGGTGTGTCCGAATACATATTCGAACCGAAGGGGTACGTATACCTTGTCACGACCACATATTCCAACTCGAGCGGAACCGATAAGACATTCAAATTCAGCGTGATATGCGACTCGAAGGATGGTGTGGCCGAGGATCTGTACGATTACGTCGGAGAGACCACCGTCGATGACAGACCATGCAAGACATGGAAATGCTTCGTGGGATATGCGTCGGTCGAGTTCAGCATCGACACCGACCTGGTGGTCCATAAGTACACCATCACCGACGAAGGATTGTTCCTCGAGGGCCGTCTGAAATCCTGATGATCGATGGGCCTTCACTTGACGGCATTGGGTACAGGGCACGTTGCTAGCGGCAAGAACACTATCGGAGTCGTGCGAATCCCGGAGACATCAGGCGACCAACACCATCTGTGTACAGACATCTCCGTACCGGCGATGGAATCGATAAGCCGCCATGACATCTATTCTACCGGGATTCGGGATCCTCACAATAAAGGTCAGAAGTGGGGTCACTCACCGGCGACCGACGACAATTCGGACTGACGCTTCGCCCTTTTCAGCTTATTGAATTCGTGCCTTGACAGCAGCCACATCGCCAAGAACAGCACCACGTGGACGATCACCATACAGTAGATTATCCCATCAAAGGGATCCACCCCAAGCAGGCCGTAACTGGCGACGGCATACAGGGCCAGCTTCAGGACCCCCCACACCATGTACACATACATGGGTATCTTCGCCCTCTTGATAGCCTGCAGGAGAGAAGCGCAGGAACCGGCCACGCATAGGAATGGCATCAGGAAAACGGATACCCTGAGGGTCCAGACCAGTTTCGCAAAATGCTCGCTCATGGATTCCTCGACCGTCATCAGTGACATGAACGGCTCTGCGAAGACGAAGAGTATCAATGCGGCCAGCATCGATATGCCCAGTCCGACCTTGACAGAGTAACGGAATGCGCAGTCGACCTTCTCCAGATCGTTCTGCCCGTAGGCCGCCGAGGCCACCGGAAGCTGGGCCGTCTCAACGGCCCTGCCAGGGATGCTCGTGATGCCTATGTACCTCCATGTGTAATTGTAGATCATGACTGCCGAGGTGCCGCCGGCGATGATCAGGAAGACCCTCTGCAGGAGGTCAGTGAGATTGCTGATCGTCAACTGGATGGTCTTAGGTCCCCCTACTCCCATGATCTCCCAAACGGACGCCTTGTCCCATCTGAAGTTCGACCTGTCCATCGTTACCGCGGTCTTGCCTCTGACATACCACGACAGAGCGAATACCAATGCGATGGTTGCGGATATCGTCGTGGACAACCCGGCCCCGAACACGCCCATGCCGAGCACATAGATCAGAATAGGATCTATGGCCATGTTGAATATGGCGGACATGGCCTGGACGTAGGTGGACCTCTTGGCGGCACCCTCGCCCCTGAGAAGCCCCCCCATGATGGTGACGAGCATCACCGAAGGGGACATCACAAGATAGGGGATCATGTAGCTGACTGCCTCATCATGCACATCCTGGGCACCCATGAGATCGATCAGAATATCCAAGCAAAGGGCGACAACTATCGACATGATGATAGAAACGATGATTCCCAGGATGATGGCATTGGAGGCCAACTTCCCGGCGACTTCCTTCTCGTTGCTACCTAGCCGGAAAGCGATCGTGGTGGTGGCTCCCGCCGAGATACCGATGCCGATGCACATCATCAGACCGTATATCGGGACGACGGTAGCGACGGCCGATGCGGATGTGACACCCAGACCGGACACCCAGAACGTGTCTACGAACTGATTCACCTCGACCACTGCAAAGGCGACGAGGAAGGATATGGCCATGGACCGTATGGCCTTCTTGGGTTCCCCCAGCATCCTCTCCAGGTCAGCTCCAGACGTCATACAGGTTCCAATATATCCGCCTGATATTTATGTAACACTAATACAAAATTCGTGTTAACACTCTGAACGGTTACGAGCCGACGTTATCGACCATGCAATCTCGGCTCACACAGCTACCGATATTCTACTGCAACGTCGCTCATGCTTGAATGTGCATGAAACTTGTGCTCCTGATCAGCAACGCTACTTTTCGATGCTGGATAGGGTCAAAAAAGTGCTCCAGACGGGATTCGAACCCGTGTGTCAGCCTCGAAAGGGCTGAATGATTGGCCGCTACACTACTGGAGCGCTAGGTTAGGCCATCACAAACTCCTTTATAACTATTATCATCGCTATCCAAATGGACGCCCCACGCCTGCTGGGATGGATAACATTTTATAACATCCCCTATAATGGGATAGATTGGAAGGATTCAAATGAGCGACAATGAACCGCTTGAAATGCCCGATGAGGATGTGACGCGCGTACGTCTCCCCAACATCAAGGAAGCAGAGATGTTCGGAATAGCGGATCAGCTGCTCGGTGCATCCAAAATCAAAGTCATGTGCGAGGACGGAGTATCCCGCGTGGGACGCATTCCTGGAAAGATCAAGAAGAGGATGTGGATCAGAGAGGGCGACCTGCTGATCATATCGGTCTGGGATTTCCAGCCGGACAAGTGTGACGTCAGGTTCAGGTACACCAAGACGCAGGCTGTCAACCTCAGCAAGAGGAACAAGGTTCCCAAGAACCTGGACATTTTCTGATCCGAGGGGATCGCAGTGGCCTCGTACGAGGAAGCGTACGCATACCTTGAGAGGCGCGTGGATGCCCTCAAGACGAACAAGACGGGCGACGAGAAGCAGACCGACGCGGAGGTCTTCGACAGGAAGACCCTGATGACGATTTACGGCTTCATGACCGACGGCTACATCGATGCCGTCCATTACCCCATATCCACCGGCAAGGAGGGGAACGTATTCTACGCCACCGACAAGGACGGCGAGCCCATGGCCCTGAAGATATTCAGGACCTCCACGTCCACCTTCAAGCGCGTGGCGAAGTATGTCGAGGGCGACCCCAGGTTCAGAGGGGTCACCGGCAACCGCTGGAAGCTGATATACGCATGGGTGAACAAGGAATTCAAGAACCTCGACAGGTACTGCGAAGCGGAGATTCCAGTGCCGGAGCCTATCACATTCAACAAGAACTGCCTCCTCATGGAGTACATCGGTAACGAGACCGGTCCCGCGCCGCAGCTCAAGGATGTGGTCCTGGACGACCCGGACGACACCTACGAGGAGGTCCTCTCTTTCATCATAGACGGATGGCAAGAGGCGCATCTCGTCCACGGGGACCTGAGCGAGTACAACATACTGATGACCGACGACGGGCCCGTGATGATCGATGTGGGCCAGGCTATGACCAGCGACCACTACAACGCCAAGGAGTTGCTGGAGAGGGACGTTCGCAACATCAACAGGTTCTTCAGGAACAGAGGGGCGGACGTCTGGACGGACGCCGAGGTCATCGAGGAGACATTGAACGTAAACAACGATGGAGATGAAGAGCAATGAGATCTATCAGAATACCTGCCGACAGGGTCGGTACGCTCATCGGAAAGAACGGTGAGACCAAGAAGACCCTCCAGTCCCTGTCAGGCATCAAATTGGACATCGACACCGACGAGGGAGAGGTCCTCATCCACGACGATGTGGAGCTCGAGGACCCCCTCATGGCGCTCAAGCTGATGGAGGTCGTCAGGGCCACCGGCAGAGGGTTCAACCCGGACGTCGCGATGAGGCTTTTCGACGACGACGAATACCTGGAGATCATCGATGTCAAGGAGGCCATCGGGGACCGCTCCAGCCAGGTACCCCGCGTCAGGGGGCGCCTCATAGGCAAGGACGGAAAGACCCGCAGGCTCATCGAGGAGCTCACCGGGTGCGACATGGTCGTCTACGGCAATACCGTGGGGCTCATCGGGAACTCCGTGAGCCTTCCCGTCGCGAAGCATGCGGTGGAATTGTTGATCAACGGCAGCGAGCACGCCACCGTGTACCACTATCTCGAGAGCCAGCGCCCGATGCTGAGGATCACCGAGATGGGATTCGACCTCTGAGTGATAGCATGACCGACTGGATCGACGACTGCCTGCCGACGGCCAAGGACCTGGCCTCCACCGGGATGTGCGACCACTGCCTGGGACGCATGTTCGGGAAGCTCGGTACCGGCATGACGAACGACCTCCGCGGCAGACTTATCCGCGATGCGCTGAAGGATGCGGGCGACGACATACGGCCGGACGAGTTCTGCCCGATATGCGAGAACGTGTTCGACATGCTGCAAAGATTCGCCGAGGCCGCGGCGGAGAAGATCAACGAGGTGGAATCCGACAACTTCCTCATCGGCACAAGGGTGGAACCCGAGATATCGCAGAGGGAGAAGGAGCTCAAGGAGAAGTACGGGTTGGAGAACTCTGAGACCATCAAGGCGGAGCTAAACCGCGAGATCGGCAAGCTTGCCCTGCCCCTGATCCACCGCCCCGTGGAGTTCAAGAACCCGCAGGTGGTGGCACTCGTCGACACCCGCTTCGCGGATGTCACGCTGGATATCTCCCCCGTATTCATAGCGGGGCGCTACAACAAGTTCAGCAGAGAGATCCCACAGACCATATGGCCCTGCCGTGTATGCCACGGCAAGGGATGCGACCACTGTCACGGCCAGGGCAAGATGTACCAGACCTCTGTACAGGAGATAATCGGTGACATCGCCCTCGAGATGGCCGGAGGGCAGGAGCACTTCTTCCACGGCATGGGGCGCGAGGACATCGACGCCTGCATGCTGGGTGACGGAAGGCCTTTCGTGCTGGAGATCAGCCAGCCCCACCGCAGGTACATCGACCTGGACGAGCTCGAGAAGAGGGCCAACCAGACTGACATGGCCGCATACAACAGCCTGAGGTTCGTCCAGCGCGAAGCGGTGGAACGTTACAAGGCCGCTGCATCGGACAAAGTCTATCATGTTCACGTCAAAGCTGATGGTAAAGTTAATAAAGAGGATCTAGTTAACGTTGCCCTATCGTTCAAGGACGCCAATATAGACCAGAGGACTCCACGCAGAGTCGAGCACAGGCGTGCCGACCTCGTCAGGAAAAGGAGGATCCACTGGTGCAAGGCGGAATGGATCTCCGACGATTCCTTCGATCTCGAACTAGAGACCGATTCGGGAACGTATGTGAAGGAGTTCGTATCCGGCGACGAGGGCAGGAGCATACCCAGCTTCTCTGAGAGGCTCGGGATCCAGTGCAAGGTCGAGACCCTCGATGTGTTGGCGATCAAATTCGAAGAACAATGAAGGGATAAGCAATGCAGGCATCCAGCGGAACAAGAACAAAGACCCGCATGAAGCTGAAGAAATCGGCAAGGGCACGCGGGCTCTCACCTATCACGAAGGGATTCCAGACCTTCGAGGCAGGAGAGAAGGTCAACATCGTCATAGACCCCAGTGTACACAAGGGAATGCCTTTCTCCAGATTCCACGGACTTACCGGAGTCGTCATCGGAGAGAGGGGAGCGGCATACGAGGTATCCGTCAAGGACGGAAACAAGACCAAGATGGTCGTCGCACGCCCTGAGCACCTTGTCAGGAACTCCGACAACTGAAGGTGAAACCAATGACCGAGCGCTACGTCACACTTGCAGAAGTGAAGCAACTCCTTGAAGAGGTATCCGAGAGCAGAAAGGGAACTGCCGAACTGCTTGAGGACGAGGATGTCCTCCTCGCATCGCAGAAGGCTGCACTCGACCATGCGCAGAAGGTCTCCAAACTCAGTCTCGAGGACTCCGAGAAGCTCATGGAAGAGCTGAAGGGACTCGAGTTCATTACGGATGACATTGCTGTGAAGATCGTGGACGTCCTCCCTAGATTCCCCGAGGACGTTCACGCCATCTTCTACAGAGCCAAGCTCGATGATTCTGAGATCAAGCAGATCATTGAAATGGTCAACAACTATATCTGATCGGCAGGTGCTCATCCATGGAAGAGTACGCATATATTCTAGATTATCTCCCGCAGGGAGCACCCTCGATGGGCTTCTCCAAGAAAGAGCCCATCTGCTATGCGATAGGGGACGAGGAATTCAAGCTGTTCGAGCTCGTAGCGAAGCCCAACGCCCCGGTGGTCATCGGCGGCAGGACCTTCATCGGCAAGGATTCCGCCACTCAGAAGCGCGACATGATAGACCATGTCAAGCGCCGCATCAAGTACGAGGACCTCACCAGCAACGCGATCTCGGAGCTGGAGTTCGCCGTCAGCGATATCGTCATGAGCAATCAGGAGAGGTTCATCAAGTTCTTCAACGAGGCAGAGGCCATCAGCATGAAGAAGCACCTTCTTGAAGAGCTTCCCGGGCTGGGAAAGAAATCGCTCAACATCATCCTTGAAGAGAGGAAGAAGGGCGGATTCAAGGACTTCGCCGACCTCGCCCAGAGGACCAACATCAAGGCCCCTGAGAAGCTCGTGGTGTCGCGCATCCTCCTCGAGATCGAGGATGAGAACAGGAAGCGCTACCTTTTCGTGTCGAGATGAACGACACAGGCAGGCTCATAGCCGACACCGGCATAGTCCCCAAGAAGAGCAAGGGGCAGAACTTCCTCATAGACGACCGTGTGGCCGACAGGCACATCGGCTATGCCGGGATCGAAAGGAGCGACAGGGTGCTGGAGGTCGGCCCCGGGCTGGGCATCCTGACCAAGAGGCTGATCGAGGTATCCGATGACGTCACCTGCATAGAGCTCGACGACATCCTGGCGGAATATATCCAGCAGACGTACGGCGATAGACTGGAACTGATCCACGGGGATGCGGTCAAGGTCCCCTTCCCGGAGTTCGACGTCTTCGTGAGCAACCTCCCGTACAGCGTATCCACTCCGATAATCTTCAAGCTACTTGAATACGATTTCAGGACCGCCGTGGTCATGGTCCAGAAGGAGTTCGCGGACCGTATGGTGGCGATGATCGGCAGCCCGGACTACTCGAGGCTGACCGTGAACCTCTTCTACAGGGCGGAATGCGAGATAATGGAGACTGTGCCAGCATCCAGATTCAACCCCAAACCCAAGGTCGATTCTGCACTGGTCAGGATCACACCGAGGGCACCTCCCTTCGAGGTGCTGGACGAGAGGACGTTCTTCAAGGTCGTGGAGGTCACCTTCAACCATCGCAGGAAGAAGATCGGCACCTCGTTGAAATCGGCCAGGCTCATGGAGCCTGGAGATGACGTTCCGTACATTGATGAGAGGGTCGAAAGGCTGTCCCCGGCCCAGATAGGCGAGATCGCCGACGCGGTCTACAAGCTTAAGAGAGATGCCAATTCTTCCTGACATCATCACCGCTGATTGATGTCCTATGCATCGCCCTCATGATCCGGATCCTTGGGATGGGTGGTGGTTATCAGAGCCTCATTTCGTCAACGGAAGGATGTAATGAACTCAAGACGCCAGCGACGATGCCCAAAGGACATTTATGCCGTAAGCCATTCACTGGCCGATAGCAATGCAGATAGGCATAGTAGGGAAACCGAACGTTGGTAAGTCCACATTCTTCGGAGCGGCCACGATGGCGCCTGTGGAGATCGCCAACTATCCCTTCACGACCATAGAACCGAACAAGGGTGTGGCATATGTGCGTACACCATGTCCGTGCAAGACCCTCGGCGTCACATGCACGCCCCACAACTCCCTATGCGTCAACGGCACCAGGATGGTCCCCGTGGAACTCCTGGATGTGGCCGGGCTCGTTCCCGACGCATGGCAGGGCAAGGGTCTGGGGAATCAGTTCTTGGATGACCTGAGACAGGCGGATGCCCTCATCAACGTGATAGACGTCAGCGGTTCCACCGATATCGAGGGGATCCCCGGGGACGTAGGCTCCCACGATCCCACCGAGGACATCACATTCCTGAGGAAGGAGATCGAGTACTGGATGAGAGAGATCCTCAAGAACGGATTCAACAAGATGGCCAGGGCCGCAAGGATGACGGGCCAGAAACCCGAACAGATCATCCAGGACAGACTGGCCGGACTGAACGTGACGGAGGCCCAGATCAAGAAGGCGCTCATGTCCGTGGACATGCCGGCGGACATCGTCAACTGGACCGATGACGACCTCCTCAAGCTGTGCGTGAACATCAGGGAACAGTCCAAGCCCATGATAGCCGCGATGAACAAGGCGGATATCGCGCCCGAAGGGAACATAGAGAAGGTCAAGGAAATCAACGACCTCTGCGTCGCGACCATGGCCGAGACCGAGCTGGCGCTGAAGAAGGCGGCTGCCGCAGGACTTGTGGAATACACCCCCGGCGACCCCACATTCAAGATCAAGGAGGGCGTCAGCCTCAACGAGGGTCAGAAGAAGGCCCTTGAATACATGAAGGCCAACATGGAGAAGTTCGGCGGCACGGGAGTCCAGAAATGCATCGAGGACGCTGCGTTCAAGATGCTCGACCTGATCACCGTGTATCCGGTGGAGGACGAGAACAAGTACACGGACCACTTCGGACGCGTCCTCCCCGATGCGTTCCTGGTCCCACGCGGGTCCACTGCCAAGGACCTCGCCTACAAGGTCCACACCGATCTCGGGGACAAGTTCATCCGTGCCGTCAACGCCCGCACCAAGCGCACCGTGGGAGCGGACTACATCCTCGAGGACGGGGACGTCATCAGGATCGTAGCCAACAAGTGATAGCATGGAGACCTGGGACGTCAGGATAATTAGCGCATCCTCTTCGCAGGACGGGGAGGAGCCTGTTGTGGAGCTGTTCGGTAAGACCCGCGACAGACGCTCCATAACCATCCTGGCGTACGGATACAGACCGTACCTCTTCGCCGTCGACCCCAAACCGGAGCTGGACGAGCAGATGAGGGATGACCCCGAGGTCATATCCGCGGAGCACGACCGCCTCCTGTACAAATCGGAGATGCATGACGTCCTGAAGGTCACGATAAAGAGCCCCTGGAAGGTGACCGAGTTCAAGAACAGGTTCCAGAGGAAGGGGTACAAGGTCCTATCCGCGGACATCTCCTTCCAGCACCGCTTCTTCTACGACAAGGACATGGGCTCCTGCATAAGGGTGACCGGCGAGACCCTGGACAGGCCGTACTATACGGACATTGTCGCCAGGATGGAATCCTTCGAGAACATCGACTCCTTCGATCCTGGACTCAAGATCCTGTCCTTCGATATCGAGAACTCGATCACCAGCCAATTCCTGTACACCATATGCTCCGTTGTGAAGGACGGTGACGAGATGCGGGAATGCGAGGCGCTCGTGGGGAACGAGACGGAGATTATCGACGGATTCGCCGATCTCATCAGGAAGGAGGATCCCGACGTCATCACCGGCTACAACATCGACAATTATGATATCCGCAAGATCATGGAAAGGTCCAAGGCGCGGAAGATGAAGGATGCCCTCCCCTGGGGCCGCGACGGTAGCCAGCCTCGTCTGGTGAGCGACAGGTTCTGGAGGGTCAAGGGCCGTCTCGTATGCGATGCCTGGTGGGCCGTCAAGAAGCAGCTGCGCCCGAAGCAGGAGACGCTCAACGCCGTGTCCAAGATGCTTCTCGGAGAGGAGAAGCTGGACGTGGACCCTAAGAACATGGACTCCGAATGGACTAACGACAGGGAGAAGGTTATAAGGTACTGCTTCAAGGATGCCGAGCTCGCATTGCGCATCCTCCTGGAGGTCGGCACCGTCCGCAAGGACATGGACCTCGCCGCTGTGTCCAAGCTCACCATCGAAGACGTTATGACATCAGGATCCTCCCAGCTCGCCGATTCCCTTCTGATCCGTGCGGCGGACCGCAGCAAGGTCGCCGTCCCGCTGATGGGGGCCAGGATCGCCGGGGCCGACCAGATCGAGGGAGGATACGTGCACAGCATGAAACCGGGGCTCTACCACTGGGTGTGCGTGGAGGACTTCAAATCCATGTACCCCTCGCTGATCATCGCCAAGAACATCTGCTTCACCACCCTGTGCGAGGACGGGGAGATAATCAGCCCTTCCGGGGCCCGCTTCATGTCCAAGGAACGCAGGGAGGGACTGCTCCCGAGGATCCTCGAGGACCTCATGTCGGAGAGGGACAGGATCAAGAAGCTCATGAAGCAGACGAAGGACCCCCACGAGCACAACTACCTGGACGGTCTCCAGGCTGCGGTCAAGGTCCTGATGAACACATTCTACGGTGTGTTCGCATCCACATTCTACCGTTTCACCGATAAGAGCATCGGCGCCGCCATCACGGCATTCGCCAGGGCCAACACCATCGGGATCATCAAACAGGTCGAATCGGAGGGGATCCACGTGATCTACTCCGATACGGATTCCATTTTCATGCAATCCCCGTTCGACGGCCTGGAAGGATCGGTCGAATTCGGGAACAAGATGGCCGACAGGTTCTCCGTGGACGGAGGGACGCTGGAATTCGAGAAGCTCCTGGAGCCCATGTTCACCCACGGCATGAAGAAGAGGTACGTCGGCAAGATCGTCTGGCCCGAGGCCTCCGAGGAACTGCTGGTGAGAGGGTACGAGATCAGAAGGTCCGACTCCTTCGACCTTCAGAGCAAGATGCTGACGCAGCTCTTCGAGATGATCCTCGAGGAGAAGAACGATGAGGCCCTCAGCATGGTGAAGAGCACCATCCAGTCCGTGAAATCCGGGGATGTGGACCTGTCGGAGCTGGTGATATCCAAATCCTGCAAGGGCCTGGACGCCTACGAGAACCCGGACAGGATGGCCAACGTGCAGGCCGCCAAGAAGATGATCGCGATGGGTTACGACTTCATCCCAGGGATGAAGATCTCCTGGATCGTCACGGACGCGAAGTCAACCCCGCAGACAGTGGAGCCCTACATCAGCGGCGTGGAGTTCAAGGGCAGACCGGACTACAAGTACTATGCCGAACGTCTCTCTCAGACCGCATCCCGCATCACCGAGGTATTCGGATGGGAGGAGAGGGACCTTCTCATGGGGAACCAGCAGGCGACGCTGTTCAGCGGCAAATTCGCCGATTCCTCGGACTCCCCCAAGAAGGCGAGGAAGGCCCCCGAGCAGAAACCCAAGGCCAAGGTCAAGAGCCTGGACGACTTCTTCTGATCGGGATCGCATGGTCGATGTTTTTATCTGATATCGATGATAACGGCCACAGGAGATCAAATGGGAAAGATTCAGCAGATCAACATGCCCAACGGTGACAAATACGCCGGCGAAGTGGAATACGGCAACTTCAACGGCCACGGCATCTACACATTCGCTTCCGGTGCAAGATACGAGGGGCAGTTCAAGGACGGCATGTTCAACGGCAAGGGAGTGTACATCTGCGCCGACGGCGACCGCTACACCGGCGAATTCGTCAACAACATGTTCGAGGGCTACGGCATATACATCACATCCACCGGGGGCAAATACGAGGGACAGTTCAGAGAGAACATGTACCACGGAAAGGGCATCCTCTACTACGCCAACGGCGAGAAGGACGAGGCCGATTTCAAATACGGCAAGGCCCAGGGCATCGGCTACCACACGTTCTCCGACGGGGACAGGGTGGAGGTCGAGTTCGTGGACGGCAAGTTCAAGTACTGACATCAATCCAGCACTGTCGCCCCGGGGCGACCGTAGTCGGTGTTGATCGCGGACTTTATCCCGAACACCTTCTCGATGTTCTCCGGGGTCAGTACCTCCAGAGTGTCCCCCGAAGCTACCACGCGGCCTTCGTTCAGCATCAATATCCTGTCGCAGTACCTCATCGCCAGATTCAGATCATGCAGGCGCACAGGCCCTTTTCCTTGACGGTGGTCCTCACGGTCTCCAGAACATCCAGCTGATAATGTACATCAAGATTGCTGGTGTACCTTCTGTATAAGAACCAGAACTCAACATTCTAAGCGGTCTCGTCCCGGACCCGAACAGAATACGAGCGACCAAGAGGGTCGCAGGAAGAATCGCTGCGATTTCCTTTCGCCGAATGAGACCGAGTCGTAATAGTTCAGGAGCAACTCCTCCGCCTCGGCCATGTTCTCGTCCAGGAATCCCTTCTGCTTCTCAGTGACCTCCAGAAGCGCACCGTCATCCTCTGTGGTCCTCACCCTGATGTCCTTGAAACCCATCCTCCTCAGCTCCATCTCGGCGATGTTGGTACGGCGCAGCAGATCGTGCGTGATGGGCATCCCTGTGGGCATGCGGGTCGCAAGACATGAATTTGAAGGTATATCCCAGGTCGTAAGCCCGGATTCCCGCGACAGCTCGCGGACATCGGCCCTGGTCAATCCGTAATCCTTCAACGGGGATCTGATGCCCAGCTCCTCCAGGGCCTTCATCCAGGGGCCTGGTTCGGCCGACAGGCAGGTACCGTCCATGATACATCCGCGTCCGTCACGCTTGGCGAAATAGATGATGATGCTGAGCATCATCTTCTTGCAATTGTAGCAGCGGTCCTCGCCGTTGCGGGCGATGTTCTCTTCGGACAGCTGGTTGAACTCCAATATCCTCGGGACGAAACCGTAACGGTTGCACAGGTTGCGGACATTGACGAGCTCTGCGGTGGTCTGGAAATCGCCAACAACGAAATACGGTATCATGTCGATACCCAGCTCCTTGCAGGCGTACATCAGGTATGCGGATTTGCACCCGCCGGAGAACGCAAGCGCCGGCCTGAAATAGCTCTTCAGGGATTCCGCCAAACTTTCAGGGATCATTTCAACCATCACCCGAATCGTAGAAGATAATATCAAACAATCGCCCATATGGGCAGATATAGCCGTCAAAGCGCCTCTCTCTAGAGCGAGCGAATGGTCGAACAGGGTGTCGCCGACATACCCCTATATATACATTATAAACATCCCACCACTCGTGAGACGTTTAGTCCCACGAACGGAAATGTGCCGTAATGGTGAATCCGTAAAGGTGATAAAATGAGTGAAGAGACTCAAGAAACACGCCCGGTCAACGGGAAGAGCATGTACAGCTACATCGCTGATGCATGGGATGTACCTGAGAAGTCGTACGTCAAGGCATTGAACTACGAGCGCCGCATCAAGTGGAGGAAGGAGGAGAACTTCTGCCGCGTCGACAAGCCCACCCGTCTGGACAGGGCCAGAGCACTTGGTTACAAGGCGAAGCAGGGATACGTCATCGTAAGGGCGAGGGTCAGGAAGGGATCCTTCCGCAAGAGGGCCATCGTCACAGGTAGGAGAGCCAAGAGAAAGGGAATCAACCAGATCATCACCGGCAAGAGCATCCAGAGGATGGCCGAGGAGAGGACTGCTAAGAGATACCCCAACCTCGAGGTCCTGAACTCCTACTGGGTAGGTGCAGACGGACAGCAGGAGTGGTATGAGGTCATCCTCGTCGACCCCGCACACCCCGTCATCAAGGCCGACCCCAAGATCAACTGGATCTGCGACAACACGCACACCAAGCGTGTCTACCGTGGAAAGACCTCTGCCGGACAGAAGGGACGTGGAATGAGGCACACCGGAAAGGGTGCTGAGAAGGCCAGGCCGTCCGTCAAGGCGAATCAGAGAAGAATCAAGTGATCTCACTTACATGAAACCCCTTCCCACCCGCAAGGGTGGGCCATCCTTATCATTCTGTGCTATTCCCGGACGACCTCTGTTTAAATCTCATATGCTCGCAGGAGCCATTCCGCGAGGACCTTCCGAACACCGGTTGCGCAACCTCTTGTACACGTAGGCCAGGACCATTATGATCGCAATGGTGACGAAGGCCAGTATCAAGGCCTGGTCGAAGGGTAGCGGGATATGGTGCTGGGTATCCAATACCACGAACGGGGCCACCAGCATCTTGGCGACCAGCGGGTGGAGAAGATACAGGTAGAGGACATCCTTCCCCATGGCGATGAAAAGATGCGACCATCCGGGGATCTTCACAAATATGGCGGCCAGGAACAGCTGCACCACACCGCATGAGAGCGAGGTCGCAGCGAATGTGAATATGCTGAAGATACCGTAGTCCCCCAGCTGGGATTTCGTCAGATCCGTGTTGGCCGGGAAGCACACGAGGCACACGGCGGCCACGACGATGGATATGGCGAACGCTATCCAGAACTCCTTCTTCCGAAGCCCGTTCTCCAAGCGATACGCCAGCTTGAACTTTGCCATCAAGGCGCCTACCAGAAGGAATCCGGCGACCATCGGGGCCAGGTGCACATAGAACGGAGTCTGGATGTGGATGAAGTAGAGATAGGCAGAGGTCACGAAGAACAATATGATGATGGTCGCCACGGCCTTCCTCCAATCGGAGATCACGCGGTCGACGACAGCGTAGAATATCAGGTATCCGAGGGCCAGCAGGCCAAGGTAGTACATCTGTATAGTCACTTGATAAGGGGCGGGAATGGCACAGGCATCGATGAAGGCCTGGCTGTTCAGATCCAGTCCGCATCCCGTACCCAGGACCGAATATGACATGACATAACCGAAATCGTACGATGACAGATCGTAACCCAGGGCAAGGAGGTATACATACATGATCACGGTCATCAGGACCGATGCGACCAGGAAGATGACGAAAAAGGGGATGGCACGCGCCTTGACATTCTCGAGATAGGTCTTGCCGGGCTTATAGAAATAACCGGACACCACCATGAACATGATGAGTCCCGAGAACATGAACTGAACGACCGGCGAGGGATCGTTGTTCACACCATCTGTACCGTTCTGAAGGAGCACCAGGTGGGTGATGATGACACCCATTATGGCCATACCCTTGTAAAGGTCCAAACACTTGAGGCGCCCCGGTGTGACTGTCTGTTCCGATGTATCCTCTGCCAAATTGCCCAACTCGTGGCGGACAATGATTTTGGGATAATTAACTCTATTGAGGACCGAAGAACCAGGCATCCGCGTTCTCGGCCTGCACCCCTGTCCGACACTGCCTTTTGACCACGGACGCGAACCGCCACAGATATATCCAGAGATTCAGTAATCGCGCATCAACCATGAACGTGACCAAAGCACTCATCCCTATTGCGGCAGTATGCATACTGCTGTCGCTTGCCCTGACGATGATCGTTTATGATGAACCGGACCATCTGGAAGGGACCGCCGTAGGCGAAGGGGCCTACGAGAGCATAAAGACCGATCTAACCGCTGAGGACATGTTCGCGGCCGGATACAAGATCGGAGACCTGGTGCGCATAACATCGGGTGGCAAATCGTACACTACCACCTTCGTCGCTGGGTTCTTCGGAATTGGGGTATTGGGCGGCTACATATCGATCCCCGACGACGGCTCACGCGACATGTTGTTCGGTTTCTACAATGCGAACGTTTGGGATACTACGGGTGTCAAAGAGGGTGACAAGATCTATCTTGATTACATAGGTCAGGATCCCAATTATCACAAGATCCCCAAATACCTCCAGGGAATCACGAATACCTATGACGGGAGCGTCAGTCCCGAGGTGTATTGCAACTTCCGCGTTCTGGAGGGCACAGGTCTAAAGGAGGACACATTCTACCGCTCAGCCACATGCTGGAGGGTCGGGATGGATCGTGCTCCTATGATAGCCGATATGTATGAGATGGCAGGAATCAACAGCATAGTGTCCTACGGGGACCATGTGGAATCAGTGGAGAAGTGCAGAGAACGGTTCGGCGATTCCTATTATCCGGTAACACTGTATGATTCCGGCAATACATCCATCGAGAGCATCTTCCCGAACATAAATGTAAAACCCGAGGAAGCGCGCGCGGCCCTGATCACGATAACCGAGAGCGAAGGGAAGACGGCCATCAACTGCTATCTCGGAAAGGATAGGACCGGGATATTCTGTGCGATAATGCTGGCCCTTACCGGGTCCAGCTACGAAGAAGTGAAGACCGAGTACATGCTCAGCTATGTAAATCTCTTCGGAATCGATATGGGATCGGAAGAGTACGAGGTCCTCGGAAAGATCATGTTCGACCGCTACTTCTACCTCCTTGAGCATCCAGAAATAGTGGAGTATGTCGGTGATTTCGACTGGAGCGTTATCGACGATTACGATTTCGATCTGAAGTACATATCAGAGCTCTTCCTTAAGGAACAGGCCGGAATGACCGATGAGGAGATGGCCCTCCTGATGGAACGCATCTCCAAAGAAACCATCTGAACGATATCCGGCACCGAATCCATGACAGAGGGGGTCAAATCCTTTCGGCCCCCTCTGCCTCTTTTATCATCTTTCATACCTTCTTCTCAGTACAAAGTGTCGGTCTCCCAACCCTTTTCGCGGATCGGTATTCGGATTCTGTGCCCGTCCGCTAACTCGATGGCCATCTCTGAGATCCATCGCCATAACTTTGACCCTTCACTTATCACAGAGGCTATCGACCACTTACGGTCCACCGAACACCTATTCCGGGTCATCCGTAGATGGCTCGCCCTATCAACGGTACTGGCCCCCATCTCTGCTAAACGGCTATGCGCCTCTCAAAAGGGACCATTCTCCGCTCCAAGACACCTCGACCTGACTGGGTGGAAGCGACCATTATGCCGAAACCGCGTATAATCACAGTATCGAACGATTCCAAAAGAAAATAGGAAAGGGTTTCGGACATGGAGAGGCGGCGAACCTGCCTCCCCATGCCTTTGAAAGTTTCAGGCAAGTGCGACGAACTGCTCAGGCTCATCCGGGTTGAAGATATCCCAGATGAACTTAGCAGCAAGAACGACTGTGCTGACACCCAGAGCGACCCTCTGCCCCTCTATGTAGAGGAAGGTCTTGAAGCCTTCGCTGAAGATGAACTTGTAGTCATCGGCGATTGCCTTGAGGACGCGCTGCTCAATATCGCTGTAGATAGCGTTGTAGGCGGAGTACAGATTCTGGAGGTCAGTCTTGACGGTGTTGATGGCCTTCTGGAGCTGCTCATCGGAGAACACGTACAGGTACCTCAGTGCCCAGTTGATGTCCTTGGTGGCAGTCTGGAGCAACTTGTCGAAGGACTCGAGCTCTATGAAACTGGTGTACTTCTCTACCAGTGCGACCTCTGCGAGGCAGAACTCCAAGGCGACCTTGTAGTCATCCCTGGAGATCTCGAACCAGGACCTGATCTCTGCCCTGAGAGCGTCTGCGATAGCGGCGATGTCGATCTCTTCGACAGCCTGAGCGAGCTCCTTCATCTCGACAGCGGACTGCTGGAGAGAGGCGACGACACGGGTTGCGAGGTTCATGAGAGCCTGGTAGATGGGTCCATCCTTGACGACGAGTCTCATGACACTGTCAAGGAGCTCCTGGAGCTCGGCGGCACTCTGTGCATACTCGTTGGCGATGTATGTGGTGATTGCGGCTGCGTAGGAGTAGACGAGGTTCTCGATCTGAGCCTTGAGCAGTCCGAAGTTGTAGCCCTCGATGGCGGAGTAGATGTCGTAGATCTCGTCCATGACTTCCTCGAGGATCTCGGCCATCCATGCAGGGAACTTGTCGTAGTACTTCTGGTAGGCGGTCTCGATGGCCTCGTAGAGCTCCTTGAGCTCTGCCTTCAGCTCCTCGATGGACTCCTCACTGTAGACGTCTTCGATGGTGGCGATGATCTTGTCCCTGATCTGGGTGATGTTGATCAGCGTGTCGGGGTCGTCAGCGATTGCCTGCATCTCATCGACGAGAGCGTATGCCTTCTGGACTCCCTGACCGAGGGCGAGGCAGATCTTCTCGACTCCGCCGTCATCGACCCAAGTCTGGATGTCATCGGCTTCCTGCTGGTACTGGGCGCTCTGCTGGTTGTACATCTGGACAGCCTGTGCCTGGATATCCTTGGCTGCGACCTCTGCCTGGTCGACGAAGTCGAGCAGGAGCTGCTCGATGTCGTTGACGGTGATCTTCTCGACGAGGACTTCTGCCTGGTCGACGAGCTTGTTGGAGTAGTTCTGAGCGAGCTTGGAGGCGTAGGTGGAAACGATCGATCCCTTGAACATGTTCGCGTACTTCTCCGCGAGGTTGAAGACGGGTGAGAGAACGGTCTGGACCTTAGCGGGGAGGCTCTCTTTGAGGGCGTTGATGTCGAGATCGAACAGGTTGTTGATGAAGGCCCTGATGCTCTCCATCGTCTCGATTGCATTGATGGTCACATTCTGGACAGCTACCTCGAATGCGTGGAGGGAGTCGGCAACACCGTAAAGGGCGTCGACTACTTCCTGGACACCGGACATGAAGGCTGCTTTGGCCTCGGGGTCATAGATGAGGGCGCTGATCTTGGCGGCCTCGTTCTCGATCTCAGCTGCGATCTCGAGGAACTTTTCGCTGATGATCTTCTCGATGGTCGGGGATTCGATCTCAGAGATGATCGACTCCCTTAACATGACGTAGTTGTAGTTCTCGATGTTGACATAGAATTCCTTTACAACCTGGATCATCTTGTCAACATAGGGGCGAAGGAACTGGGGGACCTTGTCGTAATACTTGTCGACGCACTCCATGAACGCGCTGTAGTACTCCCTGGCAGCCTTCTTGGCTGCATCGATGTTCTCGTCGGAGTAAATGTCGTTCACGTAGTTGATGAGGATGTCCTTTGCCTCCCTGAGGTGGAAGTACGCATCGGGGTCGCGGGCTATGCTCCTGAAGAGTTCCTTGACGGAAGCGATGTCTTGGACAGCTGCGTTGAGGCGGTCTGCGTAGGACTCGTAGAGCTTCTCAGCCTGGGAATCGACAGCTATAGCGGTCTCGGCGGCCTCGTTGGCCTTAGCGTGGATGTACTCCGCATAGCTCATTCCGGTCGCGTAGGTTAAGTTCTCGATCTCTAAGATAGCTTTGTTGATGAAATCCTGCAGCTGCGACTCGGACATCGACTCGATGTCGACGCCCTGAAGGTCAGCATAAGCAAGGACTTCTTCCTGAGAGACCCTGGCATCCGAGTTGTCGTATGTCAGAATTGTCAGGTTCGCGAGGGCCATGACGGCCACAGCGAAGACTGCCATTGCCTTTACTTTCGTTACATTATTCATGTTACACACTCTTCCAACAGGGCCCTGCTTGCTGTCGACGTTCCACCCGTCCATAGCGTCAGCAGGTGCCCTATCTTTAAGTGTAATGCAGTATGAGTTAGACGTATAAAACTGATGCCATTAACTTATTATTATAGGTGAAAACAATGGGAAGGACCATCCATTCCAGCGGCGATTCTATGCGATGTGGCCTCGACATTGGATGTATGGTCTATGCAGAGGGGATCATCTATACGTCATATGCCGTTCCTTATGGTCTCGGCAATGGCATGGACCTCCTCGTCGGTCATCCCGATGGTCGGGAAGAAGACGGGAACGCTGTATTTCGAGACATCTATATCCGGAAGGTCATCCAAATCCGTGCCCAGGGTTACACCGAGGATCTTGCCATAGGAATCGTCGTTCGGACCGCTCTCCCTGAACAGGGGGTCGTACTGTGCCAGGTACTCCGAGCCCTCGGAGCCTTTGGCCGATACCCTGCAGCCGCGCTTCATCATCAACCATGCGGAGACCAGCCCTCTCTCGGAACCGTCGAGGACTCCAAGCACCCTCCCTTCGGTCCCTATGGGCAGCCCTGCATGGCACCTTATGTAACTCTGGAAGATGTATGCCAGGTTGTCACGGGCCTCCACGAAGAATTCCACGTCCGGATCCTTCATCGATACCGAGATGCCCTTATCCTCGTTGGCCGTGTAGATGGCGGACCCGATCTCCTTGCCCATGGTCAGACTTGTATACCCCTGAGAACCTTCCCTTCTTGCCCTGACCGCAAAGGACTGTCCCTCGGAGATACGGGTCTTCGAATATTCGGCCGCCACGGCGCACATGTCCTCCATCCTGGAGGAACAGACCTCCACGACGGAAACGGATGATATGCCGAAGACCCTTCTGACGATGGCGAGGGCCTTCTCCAGCTCCTCGGTCTCGACGAAGAACCTGGCTCCCCTCTGGGTCACGATGGCCTCCACCCTGTCCCTCATGAACATCTCCAGGATGTTATCCCGTAGGGTACTCTCGAATCTCTTCCGGACAATCGGACCCTTGAGGCCGATCTCGGCATATCTCAGAAGTAACATGGCCACGGCCTGTCATCGGAAAGGGCTAAAAAAATGCTTTTCTCCGAAATCCGAGCACGACATCGGGATCGCCCTTCGCCAGAGGATAAAAGTACCCGCCGGAAGGCGGGTAAGGGGTTTTGAAAAGGATGGTCAATCAAGCCAGTGCCGGGACTTTCAGCAGGTACTTGATGGAGTACTCGAGATCGGAATCGCCCATGATTCCGTACACGTACTTCTTGGTCATCTGGTAGTCGGGGATCTCCGGGGAGATCACGATGAACGTCTCGCCCTTCTTGTAGAGTCCGACGTAGTCATCGATCAGCTTCTCTCCGTACTGGTCGACGTAGTGGATGGTGAGGTAGTGCACATCGAGGAGCTCGAATATCGCGTAGAGGGTGACTCCCTCGCCGGTGATGGCGGGGAGCACGCTCAGCGCGGTGCGGGCGTTGGGGTTGGTGTTCCATCCGATGAACTTGTACAGCTTGGTACCGTCCGTCTTGGTGGGGATTCCCCATGCCTCGTAATCGTACGCCGCGGTCTCTCCGTACTTGCTGTAGGTGGTGTGGGTCTCATCGCTCGAGACCACCCAGTTGACTGCATAGAGCCTGTCGTTGACCTCGTAGGTGAGGGTGTAGGTCGCATCGTAGCATGCTCCTCCGACCGAGGGTTCCCAGACATACTCGTACACCTTGTCCTTGGTGTAAACGGGTGCGGGCACATATCCGTGATACTCAGGAACGACACCGTACCTTACTACCTCGTCGATCTGGTCGATCTTGCCGTCAAGACCGATCCAGGTGATGGTGTATGAGGTGTAGGACCTGAGGAAGTCCATGACGACATCGGTCTTCTCGTACATCTCATAGATGGACAGGCAGAGCTGGGGCGCCATGACTGCGAAGGTCGTGTATAGATCGATGTCCGCATCGTATGACTCGAGGAATGCGGCGATGATCTCATCTGCCTCCTCCTGAGGGACATCCACGAGCAGTGCGTCGAGGAGATCCAAGTACGCATCCTTGAGCATGACGGGATCATCCGCGCATTCTCCGAGCATGATCAGAGCGGGCGCGATGTCCGTGTCGAAGTGCACATAGGTGCTGTCGTAGACGGCCAGCATCTGCTTGACCATCTCGTTGAGCTGTCCGGTGAGCACGAAGCCGCCTGACTCGATGAGAGTGAGGAACTCGTCGAGCTCCGCTACCATCTGCTGGAATTCATCGGACTTGACGACGGCCTTGAACTGGTCGATCAATGCCTGCTGTTCCTCGGCCTCCTTGTCCTTGACAGCGTCGATGAACTGCGCGATGTAGGAGTTGATTCCGTTGTCGGTGATGTCTATGCGGATCTCGTGGATCGTCTCTACGAACTCCCCTATCTTCTCGAAGTAGGGTCTGAAGTCGATGGCGGTCTCGGCGGACTTCACGTCCTCCTTGAGCTTCTCGATGAGCTCGTTGATCGCGGTGGTGTCGTAGTCGCCGATGACGGCAGCGATATCCCTGAGCTCCTGGCTCGCAATTGCTGCGACGTACAGGACCACAGAGGAGATGTTGCCTTCCTCATCCCTGATGGACTGCTCGATCTGTTCCACAAGGGCGTCGATCTTGGCCATGACATCTTCGGGCTGGATTTCCATGATCGCCTCGAGCTCCTCCCTGATCTCCTCCTTGACCTTCTTGATCTGTTCGATGATATCGGCGCAGATGATCTGCATGCTGAGCTTGACCTGCATGATGTTGACGGTGACCCTGTCGTACCATGCGGACTTGAAGTCCTTGAACTCCTGGGAGTTCACGTATCCCCAGAAGTCGTTGAGCATGAGTGCGAAGTTATTGATGGTCAGGTCGAGGTAGTATGCCCTGTAGGTGTCCTCGAATGCATCATAGTCGTCCATCATTCCCTCGATCATGGGGATGAGGTCGTCGATATCGGTCGTGTCGAAGACACGGCTGATGTTCATGAAGTCCTTGAGGACCACTCCGAGGGAACCCAGGACGGTGACATCCTGGATGCCGATGTACTCGTTGATGAGAGCGAGCTTGGATCCGAAGGCCCTGAGGAGCTTCTGGAGATCGTCCTTGTCGATCTCGAAGGCGTTGATGATCTCCTCTCTGAGGTCGTCCATCGCCGCGTGCACATCGATCAGGGAGATCTGATGGGCCTCATCGTTGATGTTCGCTCCGAGCGCCCTGAGAGCACGGATGGCCTGTTCGGCCTCTGCGATGATCTCTGCCTTCAGCTCCTCGGAGGTCACGTACTTGTCCACATTGTCCACGATCTGCTTCACTGCTGCTGCGGCATCAGTGAATTCGCTCACGACGTATTTCTGCAGGTCCAGAGCGTAATCGTTGACTGCATCGACGAGCTTGACCTTGAGCTCCTCGAAGTCGTAGGACTCGAATTCGTCGTACATCTTGGCGAGCTCCTCCATGGCCTCCGCGATATCGTCGGCGATCCATGCGGGGATGTCCTCCTTGTACTGGTCGTAGAATGCCTGGACCTCGTCGTAGAGCTCCTTGACCTCCGCTTTGATCTGGGCGACGGTCTCGTCGTCAAGATATGCGGTGTCGATGAGGGATACGATCCTGTCCTTGATCGCGATGATGTGGGTGTACTCCTCGGGATCGGCGGCGATCTTTGCGAGGAAGTCGGAGACCTCGTATGCCTCGATGACGTACTGGTGGATCTCCTCGATGATCTTCTCGACATATCCTGCGTTGAGATCGTCCTGGATGCGGTCGGCCTCCTTGTCGATCTGAGCAGCGATCTCCGTCAGGGTGCTGACGGCATCGTCCTGAACGGACAGAGAGGCGGTCTCGAGCCTGTCCACGATGGCGAGGAGCACCTTCTCGAGTTCGGGGGCGAAGCTGTAGTGCGTAAGGGCCTCGCTATAGCTCTCGAGCTTTCCGGCGTACTGCTTGATCATGGCGCGGTAATAGTTGGAGAACTGGGCCGCATACATGTCGTCCCCAGCGGGGGCGGCTGCTGCCTTGACGTTCTGTACGTACTTCGGGGCAGCTGTGGAAATCATGTCGAGGACCTCCTGGGTGTCGGCAGGGACGGCCGGGCGGACATCTGCGATGGCCGAGTCGAGATCCGCGAGGATGGCGTCGAGCTCGCCGGGTTCGCCTGCGAGCAGGCTGTTGATGTATGCCCTGACCTTCTCAAGGGCTTCGTTCACAGGTACGGCGGACTTCTCAACAAGGCCGGAGAGCTCGCGGACGGAAGATGCCGCGATACTGATCTGGACCGCTGCGTCCTCGATCTGTGCGATGATTTCTTCCTTCGCATCGCTGACGAGGCACTTGTCGATCTGAGCGGCCGCATCCTCGATCTGTGCAGCGACCGCTTTGAAATTCTTGCTGATGCAATCCTCGATGGATGTGTCGGCGATGATCGCGAGGACCTTCGTCTTGAGGGCTGCGAAATCGTATGTCTCGAAGGCATCGTATGCCTCCTTGATCTCGGCCATGGCGGCCTGGAGGTACTCGGCGACCCAAGCGGGGAGCTGGGGCTCGAGATCGTCGTACATTGATTTGACCGCATCGTAGAGGTCCTTCGCGCTGACCTTGGCGTCCGCGACGGCTCCGTCGTAGTCGCTCTTCACGATGTCGGCGAGTTTCGCCCTGATGGTGTCGATGTGGATGTATGCGTCAGGATCCTGTGCGACGGTCCTGAGGAACTTGCTGACCTCTTCGACCTTGAGCACGGCCTCCTTGACCTTCTCCAGAGCGGCATCGACGCTGGCCTTGGCCTCGGCCGATGTCTGGCTGGCCGCGTCGTCCATGGCGCTGGATACGTCGTCGAGGACGCCGGAAAGGGAGGTGATGAACTTTGCAGACAGAGCCTCGGCATCGTCGATGATCTTGTTCAGGTACTCCTTGACAGCGGCGGATCCGTTGTCGGAGACGAACGCGCTGACATCGGCGCGGAAGTCGGAGATCTCGGTCTGAAGGATCTTGATGTTGAACTTGGGACTGTCAGAGAAGCTGTCTGCGTACTCGGCGACATCGTCGACCCATGCCTGCATCTCGGCGGCACGCAGGTCGTATCTGATGGCGAGCTGGGCTCCGAGCGCAGCATAGTTCTCGTTGAATGCGTCGACCGTGGCCTTGCTGTCGTCGCCGTCGAGGATCTGCCCGATTATATCCTTGATGATGCCCAGGATGAGCTTGACAACGGCCTCGATCTGGTCGCGGTGGTCGGCGTAGAAGCTGTCGATGTCCGCGATGACCTGTTCGACCTGAGCGGCCACATCCTCTTCGGTGATGCTGTCGAGCTTGTCCGCCATATCTCCGAGCTCCTTGACGATGTTGGCCAGATCGGCATCCACATCGATGGAGTCCAGATAATTGAACACATCCTCGAGGAGGCCCTGATAGATCTCGTTGGCCATCTCGCCCGATGCGATCTTGCTCATGATGTCGTCCCAGTACTGGTTGAGATGGGTGATGTAGCCGTGGATGGCGTCGGATGCCTGATAGATGCCGGAATCATCGACTATCTGATCCCAGTCGTCGAGGATCTCCTGCAGCTTGGCGAGGACCTTCGCGGAGAACTGCTCCTGCTCGAGGAACTCGACGAGCGCTTTGATTCCGGGGATGTACCCTTCCATCTTCTCCAGCTCGTCGATTATCTCCTGCTTGACCGTGTTCCAATTGTCGTGAACGGACTTGATCTCGTCGTAGGCTGCCTGGATGTACTCTGCGATCTGAGCGTCGACGACCTCTGCCCAGCTGTCATCCAGCTTGGCAACGATGTCGTGGAGCTCGTCGGTGATCGTCTTGATGGAGATGTCCCTGTACTGCTTGAGGGCCTCATCCACCGTCGTGGCGACATCGGGGTCCATGAATGCGGGGTAGCCGCTGGGCCTGTCGAGGACCTTGCGATCCTCGATGACGCTGACAACGGCCTCGCACTGAGCCGCGTGGCCCAGGGTCGAGGGGTGGGCAAGGACCTTGGAGGAGGACATCAGGACGAGCCAAATGTACATGAGGGTCAGCTCGTTGATGTTGAAGGTGACC
>Ga0310786_10000791_pt1 | contig 50596 bp, 30 predicted proteins | sample AusTroGonzalo_MG_FD_203881 | JGI IMG/M metagenome (GOLD analysis project Ga0310786, IMG submission 203881) | Bovine rumen microbial communities from tropical cattle in Woodstock, Queensland, Australia - Gonzalo_03 (v2) (version 2) | ecosystem: Host-associated > Mammals > Digestive system >...
CTACTCTCCCCGCTACGCGGGGCCTTTGCCGCCCCCAACCGCCCCTGGTATTCTCTGCTCATCCCGAAACTCCAACTGCCGCTTCAACCATTTCTCAACCGCGGCAGACTTGCCGCGCCGCGCCCGTGGGGGCGCAACTGACTTGGACAACTTAGGGGCGATTTGCGCACAACTCCCCACGGGCGCGGGTGGAAGTCCATTTGCCTTTTCCCAACCCCGCACCGACCATCGGGAACCTCAACCCCATCCACAACCGTCCTTCAACCGCTTGTCGGACTCGGACATGCAAAGCCCTCCTCCAACCCTCCAACAACCACGCTCCAACCATCCTTCGTGTCGAATCCAAGAAGCACACGATCTCGACACAACCATCCTACATCATGCCCTAAAACCGTCCAGCAATCTTCTCCTTATACCCTCTGCCCCGACCCGCACCGCTACTGTGTCATAAGGAGCCATGTTGAGACGCTCCTGATGTACCACAGAGCCATGCTCCTGTGGCAATCCGTCTCCAATTTGTCACTAATTGAGAATCTTTCGAATAAGCGGGAATATGATAAGCGCAACTAATGTACCCCACGCGATAGAGTTAATCATCATAAGACCCCATCCAAGAGCATCCCCAGAAGAAGCCCCAATTGCATTAGCGCTTATACAGAAACACCCAGCACTTTTAGGCTTAGCAATACGAGGACGCCGAGAAGCGCGAAGACGAGACCGAGCGCGATCTTGGCGGGGATGACGTTGCGCGACGACCACTTCGCCATCTGGAAGGCGTCCGTCGTCTTAGAGGCAAGGACGAACACGACGACGAGAGGCGCGATGAACGCGAGGTTGTAGACCGAGAGCAACGCGAAGGAGCGCCACGCCCCGGGCTCGCGGGAGATGAGCGCGAGGATCGGCACATAGACCTGCCCCGTGCAGAGCGCGTCGAGGAGCGTCACGAGGAACGCGCAGCCAAAGCCCGCGAGGGCGACAGCCGGGCCGCTCCAGCTCTCCATCGCGATCTTCCGGATGAGCACCTTCACACCTTCCGGCAGCTTCAGAGTCACAACCGAAAATACGGGGATCTTGCGAAAGCGCGCCGCGTCACGGAAACTCAGGAACGACAGCACAAAGAGCGCGAACGCAAGAAGTACCATCACGACATCGTGAACAATGCGAAGTCCCTCAAGCGCCTTGAGTGCCTGCATGAGCCCGAGCCCCATCAGCATATATGTGACGAACGTCCCGATGCAGAACGAGAGCCCGCCGATGATTCGCGCCTTGCGTTTGCGCCCACCGATGGCGAGGATGCCAGCGAGCGAAATCATGATGGCGAAGGAACATGGGTTGAAGCCGTCGACGACACCGGCGAGAACCACTGTCGGAAGCGTCCAACGAGAAGCCGCGCTTGCGGACCTACTCTCAACGGCGGTACCGGTAACGGGAATGTTTATTACCGGACTTTCAGGATCGTCGCAAAGAATCTGGACGTGCTTCGAGAACTCGCCCGGGAGCATCGGCTTGAGGGAGACGGAGAGCGTCGCAGCGGAACCGGGCTCGACGCGCATCGCCGAGAGCGCAGCGTCCGCCCCGCAGCAGCCCTTCACCTGCGAGACGGTGACGGGAGACGGCGAGGCGTTGCGGAGTTCAATCGACTTCGAAGCCGCCTCCCCTGCGGCTATCTCTCCAAACGCCACCCCCTCCAGCGGAACGACCAGCCGAGGCGCGGCCGAGATGGAAAGCATTAGGAAGCAACATAGACAACAGAAGACAACGTTTCCTATGTGTCCGCGACAACTGTTGCGGACGACTTTCGTCACGCGCAACAATGCCGCACAAAAGCAGGATATGCTTCGGGCGGTTGTCCGAGACGCCGATCTTGGTTGTTTCATTTTGTTAAAGTTATTCCTCATCACCAATTCTACCCATAATTCGACTTGTCGCCGCCTCGCTACGCGAGGATGTTCGCCGCAAACACTAATACATACCAGACCCTTTAGCCACTTTAGCCTTATAGCTTGCCATTACCGCTCTCTGTCGCCCCCATTGCACACTGATCACTGCCTCTATATGTAATAATCTGAACATCAATACAAACATAATAATCACACTGTGTTGATATATTGCAAATGACATTATCTCCAATAGAAAGCCCGTGGCAATAGGCAAGACCATCTCGAGCAATGGCCATGGCCTTTCCTGCTTCTTTCTTGTTCTCAAAGCAACTAATTGTCAATGCAAAGACAACATCGTATCTCCTTGGCAATGCAAACCACCTTAAATCACCAACGCCCCAAGTTTCGGCCACACTAGAAGGATAATCGGCGATTGAATTGTCACTTAGCGGCACTTTGTAAGATTCTATATGTCGCCCTGTCATTGTACATGGCACATCACGTCTAACCTCAAGAGTGTTTGACAATTCCGAATGCTCAAGTTTGATACGGCAAACAATCTTACGTCCGATGTTATTATGAGCATTCGCCATTCGAACGATCTCGTTAATATCGCGATCACAGTCAATTTGAAGTTTATAGCTTTCTCCATCACACTCTTTTATAAGTTCTTTTTTACATACAATCGAATGCCACCCCAATTCCGGGGAGGACAATTCGCTTTCTGGGCGTCCAGCTCTAAAGGATGATTCTCCATACATCTGCCTATTAAAGCTTTCATAACTGCACCCAACGCAAGACAAAAGACTGGCGCTTATCCAAATTTTAGCAAGAGCTTTCATATTCTCACCAACCAAGACTCCACTTGAACTGACAACTGCCACAGCACTTATCGTTATTTGAATCCATCATGGCATTCTTCATTCCTTGCCCCAAAAAACCAGTGACACCTCTTATCCCAGTCCACACATCCTCTGCCACATCGCCAGAAACATCAGAAACAATACTGGCCGTCGCACTCGGATGCGCAACAACCGCCATCACTGGCATCGCCGTCGTTGCCTTAACTCTTGCCTCAATGGAAAAATTTAACCCGGCATATGCTTTAAACCAGCACAATGACAGTTGTGCATCACAAATCTTAGTTTTTTTTGCTTTCTCATCAATGGACGCGACCATATTCTCCACATCGGCCAAGCATCTATCATGCTCCATGCAGCACCTATCATATTCATCGATTGGCCATGGTGCATTCCCAAATTTCTTCTCCCCTGTTTTCCCATCATAGTAATAGTAACGTCTACCCTCTCCAATTTCCTCGCTTTTCCAGCCCTGTTGTCCGTTCCCATCGAAGAACCTCCCATTGATTCTACATGCGCCGCAATAGTTGCCATATACATCATCTGGATTAGGTATAACAAAAGGCCAAAGAAGCCAATTCGACATCCACCACGGCTTGTCGATTTCTGTCCGTCCAACCTCAGTACCACTCTTCTGTTCTCGCCCTAAATGGTCGAAACTGCTAATTGGATGGTTTGCAACAAACCGATAGACATTCGCCACAATCAAACTGTAATCCAATAGCGTGTCATACCTAAGACGTGGTATCATGGCAAGCGGCTCCACTGACGTCATCCTTCCACTGGTATAGTCATAATGCCGAAAATTGTAGTAATGCAATCCCAATGTATCATCAGCGTATTCCGACGAGAATTGAAAAGGATTGTAGAAGTAGAAATCAATACCGGCAATAGATGTGTTTAGCGATGAAAACATGGGCGAGCCAAACGGAGTGTATTCATAATGTCCCTGCAAGCCCGAGTCACCTGGCATGGATGTTATATCAGACGCATTCTTGTTGCCGTCGTGCATTACAAAAAATTTATCCCCATCATACTTCTCAACCATAAGCAGACGCGGTGAAAGTGTATCAGCTGGATTCCAAACGAAAAATGTGTCTGCTGTATTGCCACAAAACACATTGAGTCGCTTAGCGCAAAGATACCCATTGTAAACAAAGCTCCAGTTGGCGTTTGTCCGTGTTGAACCATTCCCGCAGGAGCTCGTTTCAAGATATTGGATGCGACGGCCCATGCGGTCAAATGACATCATGACATTTGACTCGCCATTTGACCAAAAAACCGGTCTATTCTCAGCATTATACTGCACCAACCAAGTGCCTGTCGATGTCTGAATCAACGTCTGGTTACCATCATCGTCAAATAGAGGACTAAAATCATCAACAGAGGAATATTGATTAAGTTGATTAGTAGCATAAACAATATTCGTGCCTCGTTCGACTGCCGTTTTACGATTGCCGATATCGTCATAATCATATGCATAGCGATAATCCGAGTCAACAGCAGCCATGGCATCAGTCAGCTCCGAGCGAATATTATAGCCATAAGTGATTATATCTGGATGAATAAACGCAGAACCAGACTGGGCACGCGAAATACGCCGCCCGGCTGCATCGTAAATGTAGTCATACTGCGAAATCACATTTGTTGACGTTGCGTTGCGAACCTGAAGCAATTGATTATTGGCATCATATTGCCAGGAAGCAGTTAGCCCGTTGGGATAGGTGAGAGCAGACTTTAGGTCTGAGCCGGGGAGATAAGACCACGCAAACGAGTTGGAGGTATTAGTTGGAGTTGGAGAGGTGTTGGAATTATCTTGCCGAGGAACCTGCATCGACGCGAGACGGCCTGTGACGGGGTCATAGGCGAGCGTCGACTGGCGAACGCCGTTGAGGGCATAGCCAGCATCGCGGCCAAAATTGTCGTAGAATCGCTCAATCGTGTTTGTTCCGGCTACGCCGATTACGGTTTCATTTGTGAGGAAACCGAACGCATCATAGAGGAACGTGGTTACGCCAGCGGCATCATGGGCTTCTGTTTGACGACCAATGACATCATAGACAAGCGAGACAGATGGAGTATTATCAGAATAAACAATATTAGTCTGGTCGCCCCAACTATCATACAAGTAATCAGTGACTATGCCACGAGCCAAAATCCGGTGAGACAACTTTCCATCGGGAGTGTAACTGTATATTGGCCCCTTGCCATCAGCATAGACCTTATTGGTCATTGCACCGGATGCCTCGTCATACAGCCAAATAGTCACATCACCAGAATCAGAGCCAAGGGACTCGTTGCGATAGGTCATCATCGACGTCTTGTTGCCAAACACGTCGTAGTTGTAGCGTACAGGATAGGTCGCTCCGCCTTCGTATGTCTTGCGCCCGCGAAGGTCGTACTCGTACACTGTTGCGTTACCTAGTGGATCGGTAACGGACACAAGATTGCCGAACTGGTCATAGGCATAAGTCGTACGATTGCCGAAGGCATCGATTGAGGCGGAACGTTGGCCAAAAGCATTGAACTCAGTGTGTCTAGTATTGCCGCGACCATCAATAGCCGAAATTTGGCGGCCGAGACAATCGTAAGCGACGCTATTGGTAACGGCCGAGACTGAGACATCCATCAGAGAGACGCCGTAACGCGAAAGCGACAACGGTTTGTTGTTTGCGTAGGGAAGCGCTTGACGCGAGGTGACAAAAGAAGAATCTACAAGCGTTTCATTATCGGTCACGTTGCCCCGGATATCGGTCGAGCGCGAACGCGCTGGAAGCGCGGGTGTGAGGCCCGTGATCTGGCGATCAGAGGAAGAGACGAGAGGCGCAATGGCAGCATCGGAGCAAGAGACGATGTTGGTCTGAATGAGCCAGCAGTTGCCGTCAACCAGCGAAAAAGAAGATGTGGTTTCAGTTTTACGCCATTGTCCGTCCGCACGACTTACGGACGCCAGACGAACGCCTTGCACATCATAGGTGTACTCAACTGTCGGCTCGTAGTCAGTGACAGATGAGACGAGGCGCCCGTAGGAGTCGTAGGAGTGTGTTGCAGCAAGCACCGTACCTCGAAAACCACTGCGCTCTTCAAGAATTATCTGGCCAAGGAGGTTTTCGTATCGTTGGGCGAAGCGGGGAGAGTTGGCAGTTTCGCCCTGCACGATGCGAGACCAGCGAGTGCCGTCTGGAAGAATGCCGTAGGTGTGAAACTCGGACGTTACAGCAGAGCCGGTGATGGAAAGGGTGTCGCCGTTGACGGAACGGGTTGTGATGCGAGTCGAGGTATTGGGGTTGAGGACGGACAAAGTTCGTCCATCTGGACTGTAGGCCGTGGAGGTAGTGTTGCCGAGGGTGTCGACGCGAGCAATGACACGACCAAGTTGGTCGTAACGGGTACGAGTCACAGGAAGGCCAACTTGCGCGGCGTAATTGGTTTGCCAAGTCGCGACTTGGCGGCCGAGATCGTCATAACGGTAGCAGGTCGTGACCCAGGTGACGTTGGTCATGTCGAGAGGGATTAAGCGCGACGAGGCGATTACACGCCCTTCCATGTCGTAGTCCCAGGTCGTGGTAGAGCCGTCGGGCTGAACTTCCGAAACCTTGTGGCAGCAGTCCCACGCCGTGGTCGTTACTTGACCGGCGAGGTTCTCGGAAGTGATGCGCTTGCCCTCGAAGTTGTATGTCATCTGGTTTCTGGCGATAGTATACCAAATTCCGTCTATGAACGCCTCGGTTTTCTCTTCAATGACTTCGCCGCGCCGATTGGTGGTGGTGATGTCGCGGGTGGTCTTGCCGGAAACAGGCAAGGGGGATTGCTCATGGAGGTGGGTGACTGTTTTCGTCCAAAGGTTGGAGACGAGAACATAGTCGTAGAGGTCGAGTCTGCCGTCCTCGTGGCGGATAGACTGAACGAAGCCGGAACGAGGATCATTCACGACGACTGGGTAGAACGCCATCACAGTGCGGAGAACGTTGGTGCCGCCGTAGGCCGCGCCTTGGGTGCCGACGCGCTCGACGATGTTGGTGAGAGGCGAATAGACGTAGTAGGTGCGCTCGCATTCGATGTTGTTCAGTTTCCTGACGATGGTGCGTGGGCGGGTATCTACCGGGAGCACGGGGTCGCTTGGATCGACCGGCATATAGTCGTATGTCGTAACTTCGGTCATCATATCGGGACCGGAACGCGTCTCTGAGGTCACACGGTCAAGGTTGTCGTAGGCGTACTGTATTAGCAGCCCCGACTGATGCTGCTCCGTCTTGACCTGGCCCTTGCCATTGCCGGAAGTGTAGTATGTCCAAGTCGTCGTGTCGGTGACGCCGCCGAAGCCCTCGACGCGGTTCGTCATCGCGAAACCCCACGACTCCCATTTGTAGTTCTTGACTTTTTTCGCAAGGACTTCGCCAGACGGAGAGACGTCCGTCTTATTGACCTGCGCGGCCCGTTCATCGTCGATGAAACATTCCTTGCGTTCCTCCAAGCCAGACGGCCTCGTGAGCGACCATTCGCGCATCGCGTAGTCGAATACATACCGCAGTGGTTCGCCACCTCCCTTTCGGATCGTGACAATCGCCCTCTTTCCGTCGTTCTCGCGGCGTATGGAGACATGCTCGACGGTTTGACCCGCAGGAACAACGTAGAGGCCTGTGGCTGCGTCCTTCTGTGGCTGCTCCTGGAGCGCATAGACCGCGACATCGTAGCCGAGAAAGTCCGCAGTCCGCGTTACATTCGCAAGCCGAGAGGGAGTCAGATACTGCCTCACGCCGACGGAGTCGTAGACAATGTCGACGCCCATGTCGGCTGGAGTAATCGTCTTGCCTCTTGCGCCCGTGATAGAGACGAGAGCCCCAAGCGCACCGGTCATGTTAGTCGCGAGGAACCTGCGCTTGGTCCCGTCGCCGACGTAGAGGTCGTAGTAGACGGGATCGTGCGTCGTAGCCCAACCCTCCGAGTCAACCATCTGAAGCCGTGCGTCCATCTTGATGTGGACGCCGGGGTCGGGCCTGCCGAGGGACTCTCCATTCGCAAAGACAAAGTACACGGTCTCGCCATTCGGATGGGAGAACAGCACCTCGGCGGGAGTCACGCCGTCCGGCATCGTCTTCTGGCCAATCCGCTTGAACGTGTAGCCGCCGAGAACAGCATGGAGCGACTCGGCGGTGAATATCGACGGCGAGTCGTCGTCAGCCATTATCTTGAGCGCACAGGGCATGGCGCCAGTCCACGGCGTCGTCTCGCCAAGCCCTATGTCGACCTTGATGCAGTCTGCGGAAACCTGCTTGCACGAGCACCCGCAGTCCTCGCTTTTCGGGTCGCATTTCGGCAGATTTCTTCTCGTGTCCGGTCCCGCGAGAGCATCGTCGCAGCAGAGCGAAAGAAACGCCGCGACGACCGCGGCAAACAGCATGGAGTCAGCACTCGTGGAATGTGTCTTCGTATTCATTTTCAGTCCTGCTTTCATTTGTTAGTTAGACAAGCCGCACCTCCGTCGTCACATCGCCCCCCAGGCCATCTCTGCAAGCCGTGCGCCGAAGCGCATGAGGATGAGCGCCCCGAGGATCGCGAAAACGACGCCAAGCGCGATCTTCGACGGAAAAACATTGCTCTTCGACCAGCGTGACATCCGTTCGGAGTCCGCGCCATTCGCCGCAAGGACGAACACGACGACGAGAGGCGCGATGAACGCGAGGTTGTAGACCGAGAGCAGCGCGAAGGAGCGCCACGCCCCAGGCTCGCGCGAGATGAGCGCAAGGACAGGCACGTAGACCTGTCCCGTGCAAAGCGAATCGAGAAGCGTCACGAGGACTCCGCATCCAAGTCCCGCGGCGACAACAGCTGGGCCGCCCCAGCTTGCCTCGGCTACCGCACGGATGAGCTTCTTAACGCGACCCGGAAGCTGAAGCGCGATTACAGACGGCTCCCTCGCCCTGCGATAGCGGAAAGCGTCGCGGACACTCAGCGCTGCGAGCACGAAGAGAGAGGCCGCGAGCGCAATCATCACGACGTCGTGCACGGTGCGGAGCCCCTCCAGCGCTTTGATCGCCTGCATGAGTCCGAGTCCCATCGCCATGTAGGTGAGGAACGATCCGGCGCAAAACGCCCAGCCACCGAGCATCCGCGCACGGCGCCTGCGTCCCCCGACTGCGAGAATGCCGGCGAGCACGATTACGATTGAGAACGCGCAGGGGTTGAAGCCGTCCGCGATTCCCGCAAGGACGATTGCCGGAAGCGTGAAGCGCGAGGCGGCATTAGACGTCTGTCCTTCGACGGCCGTACCCGTCACGGGAATGTTGATCACGGGACTTTCGGGGTCGTCGCAAAGAATCTGGACGTGCTTCGAGAACTCGCCCGGGAGCATGGCCTTAAGCGAAACCGAGAGAGTCGCAGCGGTTCTGGGCTCGATGCGCATAGCCGAGAGCGCGGCGTCAGCACCGCAACAGCCCTTCACCTGCGAAACGGCGACAGGCAAAGTCGAGACGTTGCGAAGCACAACAGACTTCGCCGCCGCCTCCCCTGCGGGAATCTCGCCAAACGCCACACCATCGGGTGGCACGACAAGCCGAGAAGCTGCAAAGGATGTCGATGCGGCAAAGGCACCGATCGTCGCAGCAAACAGCATCGAAATTCGACAAGCAGCCAGTATAGACTTCGCACTCATGTGGGGAAGTATAGAAAAGAATTCCTACAAATTTCCTACAAAATTCCTACAGTTTTGTAGGAAATGGAGGATAAGTGGGCAAAATGCGCGGAACTGCCGCGAAAAATCGCGTGAATATTTTTCTCTAAATCGCAATAAATGGCATTGACAACTGCCATTCTGGATTAGCGCTTATACAGAAACGACCAGCCCTTTTAGGCTTAGCAATACGAGGACGCCGAGAAGCGCGAAGACGAGGCCTAGCGCGATCTTGGCGAAAATTACATTGCGGAAGGACCATTATCCTCAGCAGGATGAGCCAAAGAGGATTCAATACGTTTAGGATTAAATCTCTGATCCAGCACACGCCATACAGTAACATTGGGGCAAAAGAAAGGGTTAAGTATCCTGCATCTCCTCATGCCGAACAGGATATCACAATCTCAAGTTAGTGTGGTAATTTACTGTGGCAATCAGGTCTGACCCTGTAGGCACGCAAAAAATGCCCTCCAAGCAGTCGGTCTTTGTTTTCCAATGGGACGAAGAGTGTACGGATGCGGAATATCTCTTCTTCATACCCAGCCGAATTCGGATTGACGGTCTTAGCGACGTCATAACACCAAAGCAAAGTCCATGTTGAATTCCCATATGTATTTGCGATGACATCAACCATCTCAAACCACCTAGCGTCCCTTGCCACATTTTCAACCATCACCGATCTCCAATCCTTGATTTTTGAAATTATTGATTCCGTATCTTTTGGTTCGATTCCATTCCTGACTACTTTCTGATATGCGCGAGAATCCAACTGATTTCGCCAGAGAAGTCGGACATGACGGCGCACGGCCTAAACAACCAGCGATCAATGGGAAACTCGTTGTAAAGATCCATTACACGCCGCCCGTATTCATTATCTCCCGTTGGCGCGAACAAGCTTTTTGCGGCACACACGGCACCCCCTGCGAGAATGTCCGACAACTGCAAGTCTTCCTCAACCCGAGAATCGGCGGACTCAAGCCCCTTGAAATGTCTGAGAGGAAAATCAACAGTAACGCCATCGGCAACCTGTGTCGGTCCGCAGTCACTCGATGCGAACTTCAGTATTTCCGACTCCGCCTCATCAATGGCTGCCGAACTATCATAAACGATTTTGAAAGGCTCCTGCAACTGGAGTTCCAGTTGCGTTATCAGTCCTGTCAGACATGCCACCTGAAGCTGTAACGCCGGATCGTGTGCAAAGGCTGAAATCACCCTTGGATGTCGTTTCCGGACCGCACTGACCAACCAAGCCAGATTCTCGTTCTTCACATCTCCCACGGCAGACAGGAAATAACCCATATTTTCATTGGGAAACCGCGCCGCATCCTGATAGACCGTCAATACGCGCTTGAATTCCTCGCCACCGAACAGTTCGGGGTGCCAGTACAGCATTCGAGCCAGGAGCGATGAGTCCGGAGTCCCGCTCAAGAAGAGCGGATTTGCGGGCGCGACACAATCGTAGATAAACGACTCGATCAGCAAATGTCGCTTCGACATAACATACGAAATGCCGTTGCACCGCTCCAATAGGTACCGCTGGGCTTCGATGAGTTCTTTATCATGCCGACCACCCCTGTGCAGCACGACATGCTTCAGCTCCGATCCTTGAAAACGCTGGAAACACTGTCGAACATTGTCAAGCGCACCATCGCAAGGCACAACGGCAGAAAGCGCAAAGACCGGCTGATCTGAACGAAGCAGATCAGGCCCAGTATGTCCACATTCGTCTATGTAGACCTCAATCACATTGCATCCTTTTCAATCATCCGTCAGTTTTAAGCCTTCCAGTCCCATCGCCTTCCATACTGCTTGATATGGACACACCTGTCCATTAACGCAGGTACGGCTCCAAGGACGAATATTACACATTGCGTCTGGCCTAACGTTTAATCCGTTCAAATGAGACTTCATGCATGCATTGTACATTCCGCATTGAATGTTCGGATCACGCACAACACTATCAATGACCGCCTCTACGGCGATGGATGTTTGGTCTCGATCGCCATACGCCGTATGCGATAACTGCTCCAAAATACCACTTGCATTTTTAATTGGCGGAGACCCCACATTCCCTAGAACAATCATAAACCAATACGGGAACAGCCCTTCATCCTTCTTCGACGATGCCACCGTTAATGAGTATAATTTTGAAAACACTGGCGGTATTTCAAAAAGCTTTTGCAGCCCTTGATATAGCCGCGTCATGCTATTCTGAAGTTGCACAAAGACATTCGACACAAACAACCTCTGTATGTTTTCAACAATCTCACTCGACAGATCTGACGCAAATAGCAGTCCTCGCTTATGAGCCAAGTTCGTGACATTTGCATAGAAATCACCTTGTCGCAGTGTCGGCAAAGATCCCTTCAGCGACAATAGCAACCTATAAAATGCGTACCCTGGATTTTTCGTACGCAATGCAACCTCACAAACATCAAGCAGTTCACACATAGACAATGTCCCAGCACCCAACATTGAGGCAGAGACAGAACGTGTTACCGTATATCTCTTTGTATCATTCTCCCGCACCCCATAATATGCTTCCTGAAGGATCCTCGCGACACCTTCGACAAGCTCAAGCGCACCGATACTATCCGCCTTATTTGCACCAAGACATGCTGCTTGCCACGAAGAATTCCTTACTTTGATTTTCTTCTGATATTCACTTGAATATTTTATTGGCGTCAATACTATTTCCCCATCCTGAGCTTTTTCGACACCTGCTTTATATATTTCATAAATCTGCCATTGCCGACAAAGAAACAGCAATTGCATTGGATAAAACAACGCCGCTTGAATCTGATGTATGTATTCATGAAAAAATGTACTTGCATATTCCTGGTCATGCGTTGTCGTTGTCCCTGCTATTTGCCTTTGAAATATTGAAAACAAATCGCCCTCAACATTCATATCTATGTAAGGGACGCCTTCATTAAAACGGCCTAACGTCACCAAATCCAAAAGTCTTATTTCATCAATCATAATTTCTCCTCTACGCCGTAGTTCATTTTAGATATCTTTCAAACACTTTGTCTCTTGCGCTATGTAGCGCCTTCACACACCTACCTCAATGCGGCGCACCAGCTCGTTCGCCCATGCGACGGCCTCGGCGGCAGTCGGCAAGACGTCGCTGTTGTCGAGGAGGTTGTTCCGGGCCAGCACATAGAGATCATCCCATGAGGGCAACGCCGTCACTCCCGTCGGCCACGGTTGCCGCCGCCGATAGTCAAAAAGCCGCTGGCAGACAGATTTCACCTCGGCATAGTCGATTTGGGACCGATTGCAAATGAGCTGTAGATCAATAAGATCGTGCGCCCGTTCGCTCCCCGCCTCGGAAACGGCGTGAAGCTTCTGCGCAATCTGGTAGGCAAGCTTCATGACCGGGAGGAGCCCAGAAGGGTCTGAGCTTATTGATATAGTAGAATTGATACAGTAGATCATGTCAGTCGGTACTTCTTCTCCGAAACCTTATGACAGCAGTCCCACGCCGTGGTCGTTACCTGACCGGCAAGGTTCTCGCTTCGGATGCGCTTGCCATGTTCATTGTACGTCATCTAGTTTCTGGCAATAGTATACCAAACCTCGCCAATGTACGCCTCGGTTTTCTGTTCGAGAATTTCGCCGCACGGCACACGGCACAGTCCCCATGGAATCAAGCATATACAGTATAGCTTATATAGAAGGGTCCGACCCTGTAAGGCTCTTTTAGACAATTAATCCTTGGCTTTCGCGCCTTTATCCGGAACCTTGCTTTTGTTTATATCCGTATGTTTTCTCAGATCATTGAAATCATTGTACTGCTCCAGTATAACCTCTTCATCATGATGCAGCTTGTTGTATTCTATCCAAACAAGACGACGAAGCGCTCCCGTCTCCAGATCAAGCTCGAGAAGCGCCGGGCACCAGCTTGTCCGGCCTCCCCCGTTCCACCGGTAGTATCTATAAAGATATGTTGCACGACTAGACCCGTCCCAAATGTAAAGATGGCGTCCGTCAAATGTATCAATGAACACTTCAGTCGTTTGAAGCGTCGGTTCAAGAACAATCTCCTTGGACAATGTCGTCCCCTTCCAAAACGACAGTCTTGCCTCGGCGCTTAATCCATCGCCATCCACAACCGTCAATGAAACTTTCACCTCATTCTCCACGCCTTCTGGAGTCATCCATTTCAAACTCTGCACTTTTGAATTCTTGCCGTTCACCGAACGGCAATACCGCTTATCCATAATCCGCTTATCAACCTTGACCGGGACTCTGTAGGCATAGTAATCCTCCCATAGCCACCGGAACGGGACCTCGCATAACCAGATAAAAGGCAGCTGGGGAACCCATATGAGCGGGTTTAACTCCGAATCATATGTAAAACCGGCTTTGTCGGTGAAGATATGATGTTCGTATTCAGTTTTAAGCCACGACATCGCATAATACACGCCGCCTTCTTCCACGATTTCGTAAGGCCGGCTCTTAAACCATGAAGCCGGATACCACTGACGTTGATGCGTATGAGTAAATATGCAGCCTGTTATGGGCATACACAATATCAAAACCATTGAGAAAGATTTCATACGACCTCACTTGCTAATCTTTTTCAGACACTCTTCGACAAGATTTTCTACAAGATCCTCAACCACTTGATTCCTGTAAGAATTCCTTTCGACCGTCTTCTCCTCAAACTTGATGTAATAGGAATTCTTATACAGCATCTTGATCATTTCCTGATATGTCAGATATCTCTCTTCTGGGAAATACTCCTTTACAGGCCACATGGCATCGTAAACGCCCTTCGCAAGATCACCGCTATAATCATTTGGTATGAGATCCATGACATCATCAAGAAAGGCCCTGAACCTTGGCATGTTGTAGTAGGGGTTGTCGGGCGCAGTTCCTTCTTTCGCATGCCCAGCGACCACTGGGAAAGAGCGGCCGTCGTCACCTTCTCTCCCCGACGGCTTGAAATGCGCATACGTGTCGCCAAGCGCATGGAGCAGCACGCCGACCTTGAAAAGAGTTTCTTCGTCGACACTCTCTTCTATACTCTCGCCCAAGAGCTCCTTAATGGCTTTCTTAATGCAACACTGATATTCTTTAAGCCGATCGCTTTCAAACCCGTTTAAGTTGTGCAATGTTTTCTGATAAATTGTCTTAAAAATGAAAAGAGAGTGAATCGCATCAAAGCGGACGAACTTCCAAAGACTGTCGGCGTCCGGGTATGCCGAACCCTCCGCAAGAGCTTTTGCGTGCTTGTCGTCATAGCCCATTCTGCGCATCATATAATACATCAGGTAATAGTGCACCCATTCATCGTACATCCCGTAGCAGTCTATGCGGCCAAACCTGTTCCCGAGAAAAGCGTATGCGTTTACAGAGGGAACGGGAGAAACATCCCGCCCTGTCCATCGAGCCTGATCTGGTATGAAGTGCCTATATAAATAGTACACGAGCCCAAGCCCTTCGTCATACCACTCCGATGAAAAACGCCACGATCCTGCCGAATGATCGCCCGAATTCAACATCTGCATCTCGCCGTAGGGGGCATAGCAGTAATAGCCTTGCCTGTCCATACCGGCGTTCACAACTCCTGTCACATTCTTGTCGCCGTCGTGCAGATAGTAGAACACCCCATCGCCACCGTTCCATGCGAGGGGACGCGATGCGACCGGCTCGGAGGGATCCCATATTGTCTGCCCAGAGGTGCCGTGCACAAGCGAGTGGGCCAATATCTGGGAATAGTCATCGTAGGCGAAAGAGAGGTCCGACACGACATCGTCCCCGTGCCTTTCTGTGCAGCGAACGCGGCGACCCAGGTGATCGTAGGACATGATGATGTTGGTTGAGCCATTTGACCACAGGACAGGGCGATTCTCTCCGTTGTACTGAACTCGCCAGATGCCTGTCGCCGTCTTGACAAGCGTCTGATTGCCGTCGTCGTCAAACTCAGGCATGAATTCATCGCGCACGGAAGCACGAATCGAAGATGTCTGTTCGTACTGATTCAAGTTGTTGGCGACATATTCAATGTGGTTAGTGTTTTCTAACGCCCAAATTCGGTTACCAACATCATCGTATTGATATGCGTAACAGTAGGACGAATCTACGGACGCCATGGCGTTTGTCAGCTCACTACGAATATTGTAGCTATAGTCAATATGGTCGGCGTGAGTGAATGCGGCACCAGAATTAATGCTGGCAATGCGACGACCTGCAGCATCATATGTGTAGTCGTACTGAGATATTACATTTGTGGATGTTGTGTTGCTGACCTGAAGGAGTCGCGACTTAGCGTCGTATTGCCACGAAGCGACAATCCCATTCGGGTAGGCAAGCGAGGATTTCCAGTCGGAGCCAGGATGATACGTCCAAGTAAAAGGCGTATCACTGCCGTTGGCAAGCATTGATGCAATTCGACCGGTTGCTTGATCATGGGAAACAGTTGTTTGTCGAGCTCCATTCAGAGAGTAGCCTGTGGCACGCCCGAACCCGTCCCAATGACGAATGATGGTGTTCGTGCCAGCTGCACCAATGGTAGTTTCATTTGTGAGAGAAGCAAATCCATCATAGGTGAACTTTGTAACGCCCGCTGCATCATGGACCTCTATTCGACGCCCCATTGCATCGTATACCTCCGAAACTGTTGGCGTATCATCCGAGTAGATGGTATTTGTGAGGTTGTGCCACCCATCATACAAGTATTGCGTTGTGATGCCACGTGCCCAGACTCGACGCGACACCTTCCCATCTATCGTATAATCATATGATACGCCCTTACCATCTGCGTAAACCTTGTTCGTCATGCATCCAGACGCCTCATCATAGCGCCATGTTGTAACATCGCCGGCATTCTGTCTGCTAGACTCATTTCGATATGTCGACATACTTATCATATTTCCAAAAACATCATACGCATACCTAACGGGATATCTAGCCCCTCCTTCGTATATCTTACGGCCACGAAGATCATACTCAAACATGTCCTGATTGCCAATGGGGTCTGTAATCGCCGTTAAGTTTCCAAGGCGATCATAGCTGTACGATGTCCGACCGCGAAGGGCATCTACTACCGCAACGCGTAGCCCCCTCGAATCATACAAGTACGCCTTCTCGCCACCGCGACCGTCTACTCGGCCAGACAATCGTCCAAGCGAATCATAAATATAGAGATTAGTCACTGCAGAAACTGAAGCCTCTTGCATACGGACGCCATAACGGTAAGCCACGACTGACTCGTTCTGCGCCCAGGGCTGGGACTGGTGCATCTCTTCACAAGCATGAAGTTTGACCCCAGTAAATTCAATGACATTTCCTCGATAATCCGTTGCTCGCCTACGGGCAAAAATCAAAGGAGTCAACCCAGAATACTGACATGCAGATGTCGAAACCATGGGTGCGATGGAAAGATCGGAACAGCTTACGACATTAGTTTCTATAGACCAGACATTTCCATCAACAAGCACGAACCTCTTAAATGACTCCACTCTCCGCCATTGATTAGACTGTGAAACACCGCCCGTAATTGCCGAGAATGTCGCGGTTTCGCGATTACCAAATGAATCGTAGCTGTACGATACTGATGGATTGTATTCAGAAGTATTTGAGACATTGCGCCCATAACCATCATATATGTTAACAACTGCAAGCAAACCACCATTAAATCCACTGCGCTCTTCTCGGATAAGCTGGCCAAGAAGATTTGTGAAATACTTTGAAAAACGGCTCGACGCGGAAGTCTCTCCCCGCACAATCCTTGTCCAACGCGTTCCATCGTCAGCAATCCCCCAAAAATGAAACTCCGGGGTAACGGCAGAACCTTTAATTGAAATAATATCGTTGTCGGCCGAACGAGTTACAACAAGGTTTGAACCATTGGGATAACTTATCATTATCGTCCGCCCGTCATACGAGTACACTGTCGCTGTAGCATTACCAAGAGCATCTACTTGATTGACAACTCTACCTATCTGGTCGTAGGCTGTGCGCGTTGCGGGGAGGCCGACCTGAGCTGCGTAATTGGTTTGCCAAGTGGCAGTCTGGCGGCCGAGGTCATCGTACTCGTAGCAGGTGGTAAGCCAAGTGACATTTGTCATGTCGAGAGGGATGAGGCGCGAGGAGGCTATCATGCGACCTTCATCGTCGTAGTCCCAAGTAGTAGTCGAACCGTCGGGCTGGACTTCCGAAACCTTGCGACAGCAGTCCCATGCCGTGGTCGTCACCTGTCCGGCGAGACTTTCGGATGTGATGCGCTTGCCCTCGAAATTGTATGTCATCTGGTTTCTGGCGATAGTATACCAAATTCCGTCAATGAACGCCTCGGTTTTCTCTTCAATGACTTCGCCGCGCCGATTGGTGGTGGTGATGTCGCGGGTGGTTTTGCCAGAGACGGGCGAGGGCGATTGTTCGTGGAGATGGGTGACAGTGCGAACCCAAATGTTGGATGAAAGCTCATAATCGTAGAGGTCGAGCTTGCCATCCTCGTGGCGGATGGAGGCGACAAAGCCGGAGCGGGCGTCGTTCGCAGCTACAGGGTAGAACGCCGTCACCGTGCGTAGAACGTTGGTGCCGCCGTAGGACGCGCCCTGGGTGCCGACGCGCTCGACGATGTTGGTGAGAGGCGAATAGACGTAGTAGGTGCGCTCACACTCGATGCCGCTGAGCGTCTTGACAATCGTGCGCGGGCGAGTGTCGACGGGCAACACGGGGTCGATTGGATCAACCGGCGAATAGTCGTATGTCGTAACTTCGGTCATCATATCAGGACCGGAACGCGTCTCGGCTGCCTTCCTGCCTTGCCCATCATAGTCGTACGATGTCAGGAGCCCAGATTGCTCAAGTCGAGTCTTGAGTTTTCCCTTTCCGCCTCCGCTCGTCCAGAATGTCCACGACGTCGTGCGCGTCGTAGAGCCGAAACCCTCGACTTTGTTCGTCATCGCAAAGCCCCACGACTCCCACTTGTAGTTCATCTCCGCCCGCGCAAGACGCTCGCCCGACGGAGAGACCACCGTCTTCGACAGGAACGCCGCCCGTCCGTCTGCGACAATCCGCTCCTTGCGCTCCTCGACGCCGTTCGGACGCTTCAGCGACCAATCTCCCATCACGTAGTCGAAGATGTAAGTCCTTGCCTCCGACTCACCGGTCTTAAGCGTCACGACGGCGCGTTTGCCCCCGTTCTCGCCCCTGACCGTCAGAACGCGGTACGGCGCGGACGACGGCATGGAATAGAGTCCCGTCGCTGCGTCCCTTGCGGGCATGTCCTGAATCGCATAGACGCACACGTCGTAGCCGTTGGAAAATGCCTGTACGTCTGCAAGGCGAGATGGCGTCAAAAGCTGCCTGACGCCATTCAGGTCATAGACTATGTCCAGCCCCATGTCCTCGGGAGTCACCACCCTTCCGTGCGGATCGGTTTCGCTCACGAACCTGCCGCGCTCGCCGTTCATGTCGGTGGCGACATATCGCCGCACCCTTCCGTCTTCCATGTAGAGATCCCAGTACACGGGATCGTGCGCGGTTGCCCAGCCTTCGGCGTCGACCATCTGGAGGCGCTCGTCCATCGGCACGTGCACGCCCGGATCGGGGCGTCCGAGGGATTCGCCCTCCGCAAAGACGAACTTTACCGGCTCGCCGTTGGGGTGGGAGAACACGACTTCCTTCGGGGTGCTGCCGTCCGCCATCACGGCGTTGCCGATTCGCTTGAAGGTGTAGCCGCAAATCGCATAGAGCGAATACGGCGTGAACACCATCGGCGATTCGTCGTCCGCGAAGACTTTGAGAGCAACGTCGCGCGAACCGGTCCAAGGCGTCGTTTCGCCAACTCCAAGGACGATCTTGATGCAGTCGTCTTTAACTTCCGCCGAATCCTTACCTGCCGTCGGGCATCCGCAGGGGCTTGACGCCTCGCTGTCGGGGCTTCCCGGCATGTTTCTCTGCAGGCAGCCGTCCGCAAAGACGGGCCGCTCGAGTAATAGAATGGACGTCGCCGCACATGCGCAGGCAACCAACTTATTCACGGCCGCAATTTGGCCCATCGCCTTCTTGTTCATTGCACTTCATCCTTGTTTGTGTAGATCAGCTTGCCGTTCTGGTAGATGTAGGTGCGGTGGCAGACAGAGCCGGTCACGCCGCGTGCACGGACGAAGCGGATCGTGTAGTGTCCGTCTGCGTCGAAGTCGGCGGCCGTCAGGGTCTTGGTGCGCGTTCCGTCTTCAAACGTGACTCCCGAGACGAAAATCTCGAGCACCACGCTCGTTCCTTCCGGGATCGCGCCGAGAAGAAGCGACACTTCCACGAGCTGGGAACCGTCCGCGTACGTGTCCACGACGCGGTAGTAGGTGCCGTTGTCGGCCCACACCGGAGTGGCCTGGACCGCGTCGGAGATCGCCCCGCCGTCGGAAAGGCGGGAGACGAGCCCGAGGTCGCGGTCGGCATGCGCGAGCAGCGAGAGCGTCACGCCGTCGCCTGCGGCTTCTGCGCAAAGCTGCAGCTCCGCGTCGTGCTCGAGGACGTTGCGCGGCGAGAGCTCCGGACACGTAAGCGTTTGCTCCGCTTCGAAGAGGATGGCGGGGTTGCGCAGCGGGAAACGCGAGCGGACGACCTCGACGAGAGCATGGGCGGAGTCGCCCAGGAGAAGGCCGCCGTGCGTGACCGTGACGAGATAGAGCCCTTCGGCTTCGAAGACGTACGGCATCGCTGCAGACTCCGTCCAGTTGGTGACGCAGACCCAGCCGTTGGTGCCGTCGGCCACGCTGATCTCCACTTCGCTCTCGGCGCTTTCGTACGGCGCGATCCTCAGCGCGTCGCCCGTTCGGACGACAAGCGCATTGGTCGCGTAGTCTTCCTCAAAGACGTCGAACGGCTTCCAGGCGACGTTGAACGACTCCGAGAGCGAGCGGTCGCGGAGGGAGACGGTCGCGACGCCGTTCGTAGAAAGCGGGATGTCGGCATAGAATCCGTCGCCTATGGTCTTCACCGTCGCAAAGACGGCGTTCGTCTCAGGATATTCGACCTCGACCTCAAGGATGTCGCGCCAGAGGTCCCGCCCTTCGATGCACAGAGGCGAGACAATGCTCTCGAGCGGCAGGGCGTCAAGATGGGAGGAAGTGTCGGCGCGGTGGTTCTTCCAGTCCGGGATTCCGTCGCCGTCAAGGTCAGGCCCGCCGAAGTTCACGAAGCGGAGGTCTCGGACGGATAGGAAGGTGTTGACCTCCCAGTTGCGCCAGACGAGCCGGAACTCGTGCTCCCCGGCGGAAACCTCCGGTAGAAAGAAGTACGCGTCTTCCGTCGCGCCGACTGGCGCCTCCACTACCTGGCGCGACACGAAGATCCCGTCGACGAAGAGCGAAAGGTCGAACGAGAAGGTCGTCGCGAACGAATTGTGCTGGCCGATGCAGACGGCAAGTGCGTCCACGCCGCCCTGTGGCACCACGAGGTTCCAGGTAAGCGAGCCGGCGCGCTCGGCGGCGCACGCCGAGCCGTCGACGTCCGTGCGCCAGGTGCCCGTTGAATCGGCAAACGTCGAGCCCGCGATGCGCTGGCCAACGTCGGACGGAGCAGACCATGCAATGTCCGCGACGCACGGATTCCCTCGCGTGTCGTGCAGTTCGAGGAAGTCGGAACAGCCGTCTCCGTCCGTGTCGGCGGCAAGCGGGTTCGTGCCGAAGTTCATCTCCTCTATGTTTGGGACCGAGTCTCCGTCGGGGTCTTCGAGCGCATCAGCAAGAAACGGGCAGGTCCCGTTCGCAGACTCCCACGCATCGCCCATACCGTCTCCATCGGTGTCGCCATTGAACGGGTCGCATTCGGCGTGGAATTCGGCAAGGTTTGAGAGTCCGTCGGAATCGAAGTCGAGCGCAGCATCAGAGGCATCGAGCGGATCAAGCCCGCACCGCTCCTCCCACCAGTCCGGCATTCCGTCGCCGTCTGCGTCGGGGGGCGTCCCGCGGCAGAAGAAACGCGCAGGGATCCTCTCGGACGCGAAGCCGACGAAGGCCCATTCAAGGCGAATACCCGCGTTGCCGTCGTTGTCGAAGTATCCGACTCGGATTTCGTGAAGCCCGGCCGAAAGCCGCACCCTGCCCTTCTTCGCCCTGAAGAGATGCTTGCCGTCGTGGTCCACTACGAGCGAGCCGTCGATCCAAAGGCGAGAACCGTCGTCGGACGACAGGGAGAATTCGTACTCTGCCGAAGAAAGGATGAGAAGCCAGCCGTGGATGTCAGCCTCAAACCTGTCGACAAGCGTAGACGGCGCGCCAGGCCACGCCGACATCGTGTTCGGGACGTCCACAAAGTCCCAGACGCCTGTTCCCGCGGGAGTGAGTCCGGAAATGTCTGGCAACGAGAGGAGCCGACTCCCAAATGCATAGAACGAAATGTCAAGTCCAGGCTGGAGTCCGTCAGGAATCTCATTCGTCGGGAGGTGCGAAAGAACCTCCGCCGGAACAACCTCGCGCGAAATGCCGGGGCCGCTCCATTCGAGGCGGAGAACCTCAATGTCGCGGTTGTCGTAGAAGTCTATCTCTATGGAGTGAAGCCCTTCGGAAAGGAAAATCGTCGCGTCGCACGTCCTCGCCGGGTGGGGGTAGGAGTCAGAGACGAGGAGTGCGCCGTCCAACGACAGCGCCGCGGCATCGTCGCTCGTGAGGTAGAACGTGTACGACCCGTCGGCCGGAATCTCGACGAAGCCAGTAAGCCGGCACGCGAACTTGCTCCCCGGATCGGAACCGTCGTCAAACCAGGGCTCGACAGGATGGTCGACTACGAGGGAGACATTCTCGGCAGACGGCATGAGAGCCGAGAAATCGGGAATTTCGTATGCCTTCTCGGCCATGCGGAAGAACTCCTTGCGAAGCCCTGGCGCAAGGACAGGGGCCGACCGCGGCGGATCGGCGACGCCCGAAACGACAGAATCGCCACTTGCCTTGGAAAGAGCGTCGCTTGTCCTGGAAGGCACAAGGCCTTCTTGTTCATAAAAGCCATGCAACGAGAATTCGAGCGGCCGCGTGTCCATCCTGACGAGGGAAAGTAGATCACCAGGTTCCACAGGCATGTCCGACGGAAGCCCCGTCGCGGGATCGATCCAAGAAGTGACCGAGAAGACGGCATTTGTCGTTTCACCCGTCATTGCCGACTGGCGGAAGACAGTGTCGGAGAGCGGTGAGCCATCGCCCTCGAACGGACCGCTAAGCCATTCATCGACGAAGCCGCTTCCCGCAGGGGCGAAAGGCATCTCGAATTCGAAGACGGCATTAGTCCCCGCATCGACATACATCACGGGCGCGGCGTCGCCCTCAGACGATGCGCGCAGACAGTGCAGAATGGCAACGCAAATCGCGGCCGCGGCCGCCAATGTCGACATTCCTGATTTTGTTCTATTCATTGTCGCCTCCTTTGACAATAGGTTTCTGCTGCGAACGCTCGCAGTCACGCGCAGGAGTATAGAAAAGAATTCCTACAAATTTCCTACAAAATTCCTACAGTTTTGTAGGAAACGAGGGATAAGTGGGCAAAATGCGCGGGACTGCCGCAAAAAATGACGCGAAAATTTTTCTATAAATCGCAATAAATGGTATTGACAACTGCCATTTTGGATTAACCAGAGGGGGCGCGGCAAGTGCGCCGCGAGGCAACAATTATTTCAATTCCAACCGCATCACATCGACCGCATCACAATGGCCCACGCACGCGATTGGCTACAACCCATCAACAACAGGCAATGGCTGCACCGCATTTAGAAGCTGATTGGTGATTGCGGAAAAGACATTGATGCCGGCGTCGTTAACCACACCACCATGCAGACCTGCCCTCATGCCAAGCAGCGCAACCTCAAGCCGATTGGAACTTGTCTCATAAGACGGAAACACCTTCAAGAAAAGCCGATCCAAGTCGTATGCATTATATGGTTCGTCAACGTTGCGATACAGCATGGCAGAGCCATGCATTGTCAAATTCGTAAAGCCAGCGTCATAATCACGTCCAAGCGCTTCGCACAGGCCGACAACAAGATCATGGCGAACTGCGCGTTCCTTGTTTCGCCCACAGTTCCAGAGTAAACGTGCATGATCATCCACAAACGTAATTTTATTGGTAATGATAGACTCGACAAACCATGTGCGCTCTTCACTTGGTGCGGCGAACTTCGTATATATGCTTGCAGCAACACTACGACAATCGGCCGAGACGTTTGTCGACAACAACATATCTCTTGCGGGAATAAACGCTCCGGCAAACTCTTTATCAAGGCAAAACAGGAGCGCCCAGTCGGCAGGAATCCCTTCGTGCGAAACACCTACCGAGGTCTCAGCCAAAAAATTTTCAAATGCAGTTCGCCGTTCTGCTGGTGTCCACTGACTCCAAAATGACAGTTGTGTCTGCCGCTCTGTTAGAAAAAGATCGTCGAATGTCTCCACCTCCGGCACAGGCGGAAAAACAATGTTGTCGCTTCCTATGGACGCCTCGCTTTCCAACTGCCGCTGAGCAATGCCAACCATCTCACGCACTACTGCATTGGTCTCAGCTTCCGTCCATCCTAAAGCCGACGCGGACAAAGCAATCAGACATAGCGATATATTTGTCGTATACCTCATAACTGTCTCCTCCCTTACGGCAAAAGCACGTCGTTAACCCCGATTTTTATGTTTCTTACATCAAATACGCTCTTAGGCGCTGTAGTATAGCCATGCAGCTTGCCACTTGGCAGATCAACAAGTGCGCCTAAAGCATTTGAATCACCATAACCATACATTATCACGGATTGTATCAACTTTGATAGCGTATCCTCTTTCGTATAAAATCCTCTGTCTGTTTCCGCGCCCCAATCGTGATCAACGTCAGAAAAGAAAAAACGCTTTGCAGTCACAGAACCCTCTGGTATGTCACGATAAACTCCTCCTACCTTCTGCCGGTCATATACATCATCTAACCCAAGCAAATGCCCCAGTTCATGAGCAAGAGTCATAATCGGCACACTCGAACTAAAGCACGCCATCTTAAAATCGTATATGGAGAATGCAAGTGGCGTCCCATTGGTAATCGAATGGACCCAATATGTTTTAAAGCAACTGTTCGATTGCGCAAGTGCCTTAAGCTCATAAACATCTGATGAAGGCCAAGCACTAAGGCGAACAGATCCATTTGCATTTGTTACTACCCTATGCTCGGAGATATCATAATATTGCGGATAGGGTAGTGGCACAGCAGCACCCGATAGATAAAACTCGACTCCTGCTTGCCGCCAAATTATGTTCGCGTATTGCAGCATGGCTTCAATATCAGCCAGCTTCGTCACATCAACTTCATTTGAAGAGCAGACAACATATACCTCAATCGGGACACGACACGTCTGCACAATCGGCAATACGAACCTCGGCTGGATAGCGTCTTCGTTGAAACGCGCTTCTACAACTACTTCGCCACTTTCGGCAGTCGCCGTGACTGTGGCCGTCCAGTCAGCAGAGCCGAAATCATCCTCGCCACGCACCACAGTTCCTGGCCCAGACACGATGCTCCACTCCACATCACTTGGAGAGAAGTTGCCGTTGACGCCGACTTTCAGCCGCGCTGGATGCCCATAGACAAGCCGAGATGGATTGAACACACAAGAGTATTCAGGATCGATCTCGCTGCACACAAGCCTGCGGATTGGCTCGATGGCGCGATACGATTTGGCGACGCCTCGCGTCTCGCCGCTCGGCAGGGTGAATGTCGCCGTGAATGAACCGCTTCCAATATTGGGCGATGTCATGTAGAAGGTGTGCGAAGCTCCACCGCTTTCCTCCGTCACCGACGAGAGCGAAATGCCAGAAAGCGAGGATAGCGGCTGCGTGGCGGCTGCGTCCGACCAGAACAACGCGCCGTCGGAGCCCTCGTGCGAAATGTTGACCACACCGTTCGTCTCCACAGGACAGAGAAGCGAAACCGAAACAGGATAGACTCGCTCGGGTCTATCGCCCTCGTTTATGAAATGAACGGACTGGACCGAAAGCGAGCAAGAAACCTGGGGAGAATCGTTTGTGCCATAGCTCACATAAAGATAAGACGTCAAAGACCGGTCAAGACCAAACGAGGCAGTCACGGACAAATTTGCAAGCCGCCAGTCGGCAAAATCAGCCGCCACTGCCGTTGTCTGCGAATTGGGTGACGCAATCGTCAATGCCTCGCTTCCTGTCCACAGGAACGATGCGGCACCTCCGCGATAGTCAAAAAGATTCGCGTGGAAAGTCACCAGACCTGCCATCGGGTCGATATGCGACACGTCTGGCGAACCGCAGAGCCACGGTAGCCACCAAAGCCGCGCATACCCCATGCCAGCCGCGTAGTCGGTCCAGAAACTGCCGCTGTCAGGAACCCATTGACCGCCGTCCACACCGCCAAAAGAGCGCAGCATCGGTGCTCCGCGCATCGTCGGCACATCATCGACCGCAGAAATAGTCACATTGCTGCTTGGCGGGAACACGGTCAAGTCGTATGCGGGGCCCTTCTCCAGCAGGAAGCCATACTCCCCTGCGTTGGTGACGGCGACGGAGAGATTGCCGACTGTCAGGAGCGTCGTTTCTGGGGGATCATCCGCGACTGTGACGGAGAGCTTGTAGAGCCCATTCGTGAGTCCTTCGCCAACCTGCGCGTCGACCCACTGCGGGTAGCCGACGGCAAGGATCTCGGTAGCGTTGGTGAAGTTCGCCGTCACCCATTCGTTGTCCTGTCCAAAGCCGTCGTGGGGGAATGGAAGTTCGCGCGGCAAAAGCGCCGCGACGCCGTTTGTCGAAACCGAGACATCGCCGTTGCGGAAAAGCTCAAGCGCGGCAGAGACGAGTTTGTTAGTATCGCGGTTGATCGCTACGTCATCCCAGGCGAAGCGATACGAGTTGGACGGCGTTAGCTCGTAGGCGAACGACGACAGCCCTGGCACAAGGGAAGCTGGCTCGCCTATCGACGCAACGGCACTTGCGCCGAACGGCACCGTCCAGAGCTGCCCGAAGGAAACGACCTCGACGCCGGAAAGGTGGTTTGAGCCGTGCGGGAAGACCCAGCCCTCCACAAACGGCAGCCAGAACGAGTCCTGCCACGCTCCGCGAGCGTTCCAGTTGGCGAATCTTCGTTCTGTGCGAGTTGTCTGTGGCTGAACGAGATGCATTTCATCGGCAAGATTACCATTCGCCGACAACCCTGTCAAGCGGGAGTCGCTCCCCTGCCGCTCCACCGGAGCCGCCATCTGCTGCGGCGGGAGACTGCCGACGCTGTTAGTCTTGTCGCCGCCGACGAGAATTCCGACAAGCAGGAACGAGCAGACCGCTAAGCGTCCGAACGCCGTAAGCCCGCGCCAGATCTCGAGCATCCGCGCGAAGGCAACGCGAACCGGCCGCGAACGCAGCGCCATCGCCGCCAGCGACACGCCAAGCCCGCACATCGCCAGCCGCATTACGGCATTCTGAAACGCCTCAACCATGGCAACGAGAAGTTCCCAACAATTTAAGGTGCAAAGAAACTCAACTATGCCTAAGTTTCACGCAAGATGTAATCCGAAATTATATAGAACCGTTTCACAATCATTGAAAGTGTCAGAAAGAGATGGGCAGAGAAAAATATATACAATTCAGACAGACAACGAGAACGCTCAGCACCGATTACGACAGCACTAAGAGCCAATACGAGATACACAATAGAAACCAACACTTCATATGATATATTATAGACCAATTCTTTAATTAACTTCGAAGCCCGCTTATTGCTTTTTGCCTTCATCCCCATCACAACAGCCAACATTGACAGCGTAAGTGGAATCAGTATTGAATTAATTGTGATGGTCGCATTCCATCCCCGCTCTGGTATTCCACCGAAACCAAATTTATGCCTTAAAAGGCCATAAACACTCGCCAATAAAATCGGAAAAATGTAAAACGTTAGATAGTCACAAAATCTATTACGCTTGTCAACATCACCAAATGTGGACAGGTGATTATTAAATATCTTTAGAACATTGATCTTAGAGGATACAAGCTTCATTTTTTATCACCTCCAAACAACTGTTTTGATGAAATGCGAAGGCACTCCTCCGTTGCCGCAATGAACGACTCCATCTCCGGATGTCCTGTCGCTTTAGAGCATATAACGCTATCAGTTATATCAAATGGAACCGGCAGCATATTGCCGCTCCCAAAAACAACTTTCTGCCGCCTCCCGCCAGTTTGCAGCTCAAACCCGATTTCTTCATATCCTGTGTCCTGAACTATAGCACTTCCACCGCCTTTAACAAAGTTCATTGCAATATACTTTTTGGGAACGCTCAAAAGGCCTCCTCGCTTTGTTGCGGACAATCGTAAATCAACCTTCAACTCTTCTTCAGATGAATTATCATATCCTATTGAATCTTCTAGATCACATGCTTTGACATAACGAACAAGATGAATAGCCTTTACGCTATTATTAAACTCCCGAAGCGCATATTCAAGATCAATTATCTGTCCATACTGTATGTTATATGCTGGATCATTGAAAAACTCACGTACATAATTGCGGAGCGACCGCATAAACACCCCCACGCAAGAATATGGTCCTAATTTCTCAAAAATAACAATGCAGTTTTGATGCTCTTCCTTAAACACTATTCTGCATAGTAACGGAAGCATATCACATTTAGACTGGCTCTTTATCTCCGTCCTTCTTGTCTTTATGTCATATAGTTCTGATTCGTAACCGTATTTTCCAGCACGAATTACACATCGCAACTCACCGGAATTTGACTTATCAATATCCTTTTTAGAAATGCGCATACCAGAATAAGCAACATCATCAATTAATGGCTCCTCCATGCTTTCCAGAAATTTTAACAGAAAATCACGGAATGAAGAGCACCCGCAGCCCGACTCAACAAAATCCGCTTCCCCCATGTATTTGAACGGTCTGTTCGTTGCAGACACAGTCAATGGCTTCTTTATTGAAAGGCTATACGGAAGAGCATTAATGGAATAGCCCGACCTCCTAGAGTTCTTTGATATCCCCGTATTAGACGTGATCTTTTTTCTCATGTCAATCCCCTTTCGTATTCTACATCTTATTTTGTTATGGTCATACGCAAACCTCACTACCGCAGCAAGAAGTACGCTAAAAGATTCTGCTCATATGACAGACTCAAGGATTTGCGCAGTGTCGACCTGGACTTGATTTCTGGAACGGCCTCCATCCTCGGTCCAAATTAGCCAGAAATACACTGGCGTTACATGAGCCGCATGCGATCTGGCCTCAATCTCATCTATCGAACAACCATAAGATTTTGAGGCGACAAAACCAACATCGCACTTGTTCCTTGCAAAGAAATCAAAGGCACCGTCGATGGCTTCTCGATTATCGCCAGCCGTTGATATCCCGATTTTTCGGCCTGTAGCCAATTCATCAAAGGCATACTGCTTGTCTGCATCAAACGGTATCTTTGAAGGAGGAACGGCACTGATAGTCGTGTCCCGCCTGTACTTCCATTGCATGCCGTTCATCAAAATTGCAAGACGATGCAACGTGTTAGTTTTGCCGACATGCGAAAAACCGGACAATACATATACTTTCATGGCGTAATCCTTATTTGAGTTTCCCGCATGTCTCTTGCACGTTCGCCCAGACGAGAGTCATGCCCCTTGACAGTTTAAGCTCTGCGCCATCCGCCTTGTTATTACAGCATGTGCACAGCGGTGCGATAAACACTCGCTTATCATCTGAGTCCTTTATCATCACGTGACATCCTTCAATCTCGGCGAGCTTGCCCTCTTTTGTTTTGCCACCACACCCCTCCACCGCGCAATCGCCCTTAGCAGGACTCTTCTCGCCGCTTAAAGTCTCCCAATGCTTCACCCAGGGACCACAATTCGGACAGGCAGGGCTCTTCTTCGCCGTTCCATTCCGATTGATTAACACGGTCTCCGGAGGCACAAATTCCTGCGAAATCATCTTCGTTATCTCGTTTGCAATTTTGTCATTTGGGCTTCCCATTTTACACCTCCATCTTAGTGCTACGATTATGTTGCGACCGCACTCGCAGTCACGCGCAGGAGTATAGAAAAGAATTCCTACAAATTTCCTACAAAATTCCTACAGTTTTGTAGGAAATGGGGTATAAGTGGGCAAAATGTGCGGAACTGCCGCGAAAAATGACGCGAAAATTTTTCTATAAATCGCAATAAATGGTATTGACAACTGCCATTTTGGATTAGACAGAGGCTGTGATGGCAAGAGTGCCGCGATAAGACATGCGCCCCAATTCAATCCGTATCATATAGCTCACAGCACAAATGACCAAGCCAACAGTCATGCATATAAGTAAAACATATCCAGAAGGAACCTTTTAAACAGCGGAAGATTTTTTCATCTCAAGCGCGATCAGATTGTCTTGTCTTATATTTTCCCCGCGACTATGAACTATCAAATCGCAATTTATGGGAATGGTTTCATAACACGGGCCTTTAATAGTCTTGCACATAGTTTTGACAGCGCCCTTGTTGCGATTGTATTCAACATCCGCATGATATCCAGCAAATCTCCTGTCATGTGAAATGATGTCATGGATGTGGAGCATCAAAGCACCACATAAAGTTCTTTCGGAAACTTGATTGGCAAACAAAGCTTTGTCCTGCGTCAAGAACATAGCATTTGCGCTCTCAAACAATCTAATCAGTTCTCGATAGCTTTTCATGTTACAGAGCCAACAGGGCCACGGAAATGCGCCTCACGATCTCCGCGTCGCGCAGCGCCTCCGGACGGCCGATGTAGACGAATACGTAAAATGGTTGGACATGATGACGCTGTAGGACATGAGCTTCACGCCTGAAAACGCTGCGGTGCGCCGGATGAGGTCCGTAAGCCACGTGCGTTCGTCCGCGTCGTTCCGCGCCTCGTAGCGGTCGGCGGTCGTGGGATCAGCCCCACAGACGATTGCAACAGCCGAGGACGCTTCGACGACTTCATGATCCAATGGCTCTGGCTTGCGCTCCACCGCCTTGACACGCACCTCGGCGGGCAACGCCGCAACCGGCACATCCGGCGGCGGTGCTGGCTGGCGGCGGTTGCGCAACGCCGCCACGCCAACCGCCGCCGCAATCAGCAGCGCAGTCCCGCAGACAGTCATTATCATCCGTTGTTTCATCTTGCAATTCGATTCGCAAAGCCTCACAACTCAACAATCAAACATGTAAGCTTGGAGGTGTAGTACATCCACTCGGCAATGTTGATGAGGTCGTTGAACCCCTCGACGGTGTTCGTCATGGCGAAGACACATTGCATTTACTCTATCTCACTATACCAGAACACATCCTGATGGATTCTCTTCCAATTCCACTGTTCGCTGGCAACACCAACATTAGGGATTTCGCCAGACTTGAACGCTCCATCCCCTATCGCGACTATAATCCCCTTGTGGGCAAAACCGCCGAGCAATTGTATCGACAAGCACTGAGGCCCCTTTTCAAATTCGATGAATTGGGGCTTCAAGCCAAAGAAAGAATCAACACCCGGGACATAGCATTGCTCACGCAATTTGTCATGCACAAAAGGTTCATCCGACGGCAGTTCACGCGTCACCTCCCTGCAAGAACCGACAAATGCCTCAATGCCGCCGTTTGCTTTAATCGTCGCCATCACTTGACCCAATTCTAAAGGTTCGTCTGGCGGCAGTTTACGCGCCACCTTCCTGCAAAAACCAACAAAAGCCTCAATGCCGCCGTTTGCTTTAATCGTTGCCGTCACTTGGTCCAATTCTACAGCATGGAGACCGTTGTCAATCTCTACCGATTTCTTTACAACAAAATGCGTGCACCACAAAGCGCAAGCCAGAAATGCCGTCCAGGCGCAAATACATCCAGACTTTTTTATCATAATTCACCATTCCTCCCAGTCTCCTTATCGGTTAGCCAAGAGATATGGAATTGTTTTGAAAACGACGCTTCATTTTTGTCGCATTTCTGGCATTTGTAGTTCGATTGCGGTAATTGATCTGGAAGGTGTCCATTTTTCATGGACCAACCGATTGCGGCCCAATCCCTTACTAACGAGGTGTATTCCCATTTATCTTCGAGTATCCATTTGTTCTTCGTTTTATGCCCAAATATCAGCACTTCCATCGTCGACCGCCAGAAGGCGCAAAGGGATGAAATCTTGCCAAAAAGAATGTAGTTCACATCCCATTTCCAATAGCATTGTCCTCTAACAGAAATTGTGTATTTGCACACTCCACTATCACCACAACCAGCAACCGCTGGAAACTGGATATCCCATGCCCCTTGTAAATACGAATAAGAACACACTTCCTCTAATCGGGATTTGTCGAATCTATCACCCGTTTTAGCCTTCTTAATCAGTTCTTTAAAACCATTTTCAGCTCCTAAAATCGTCTTTTCAATTCCGTCTGCCACTTCAGGCCCGCAACGACACGATGACTCTTTTTGCTTAGGAGTGTAATGACTCTGCCAAAACCAACTTGTATGAGTAATCATCTGCGGAATGCCGACCTGGGGAGGTAGTAATCCCATCAGACCGTAATAAAACAATTCTTGTTGATATTCCTTATCAAGGAACAAGCCCAAAGTGTCGGTTTGATTAATAGGTGCGCCTATGCAAAACAAATACAGTCCCAATCCTCCTTTTTCTCCAACAAAATCCCTCACACACCACCTTCCCGTCTTTGGCTCATAATGGCGATAATTGTAGTAAATGAGCCCAAGGTCGTCTTCCGCGTATTCGGAACTGAAACGCCACGATGAAGACGAAAAATAAGGGGTTAAAGGCAAGAGGTAAGAGATGGATGACATGCCGAATGGAGTGTATTCGTAGTGGACGGGGACACTGCCGTCGGACATCACGATTTCGCTCACGTTCTTGTTACCGTCGTGGGTGTAGTATGAAGTAGAAAAGTTGAAAGGTTGAAATGTTGAAATGTTCCACACAAGGGGGCGAGTAGCGATGGGTTCTGTTGGATCCCAGATAAAATAGTTGTAATCAGAAGTCGTAGTTGAAGAACGGAAGTTAGCAATCTGAAGATAGCCATTGTAGATGAAACGCTGATTGTTCTTGGTCACGCGACGACCCATGCGGTCGTAGGACATGGAGATAATTGTTTGATTTGTGATTGTTTGATTGTTTGATTGCAGACATGTCCAGAGGATCGGGCGGTTCTCGCCGTTGTAGGTGACAGACCAAATCCCTGTCGCGGTTTTGACCAGGGTCTGGTTTCCGTCGTCGTCGAACTGGGGTGTGAAGTCATCAACGGCTGCGTACTGGTTGAGCTGATTCGCCGCGTAGATGGATTTCGTGCCACGTTCAGACGATGTCTCGCGGTTGCCAATGTCGTCGAAGTCGTAGGCGTAGCGGTAATCAGAATCAACAGCTGCAACGGCGTTGGTCAGCTCGCTACGGGCGTTGTAGCCGTAAGCAATCGTGTCGGCCTGATCGAAGGCTGTTCCGGACTTGGACACGCTAATACAACGGCCAGCAGCATCATACACGTAATCGTACTGAGAGATAGTGTTGGTTGGGGTGGCGTTGCAGACCTGAAGCAACTTGCCGTTGGCGTCATATTGCCAGGAAGCCGTGAGGCCATCGGGGTAGGAGAGAGACGACTTGAGGTCAGAATCTGGGAGATACGACCAGGAGAATTGTTTGATTGTTTGATTGTTTGATTGTCCTGACGGAACCTGCATCGTTGCGAGACGGCCTGTAGCGGGATCATAAGCAAGGGCCGACTGACGGACTCCATTGAGCGAATAGCCGGCGTCGCGACCGAAGTTATCGTAGAAGCGGTCAATCGTGTTGGTGCCTGCGACACCAATGACAGTTTCATTGGTGAGCGAACCGAAAGAATCGTAGATGAATGTCGTTACTCCTGCGGCATCGTGGGCCGCAATTTGACGGCCGAGGGCGTCGTGGGCAAGGGAGATTGTCGGAGTGTCATCAGAATAGACGGTGTTGGTAAGGCTGCTCCAGATGTCGTATGAGTAGTCAGTCGTTATGCCGCGGGCCCAAGTGCGGGTGGAGAGTTTGCCGTCCGCTGTATATCCGTACGAGGTGCCGTTGCCATCGGCGTAGACTTTATTCGTCACAACACCAGATGCCTCATCGTAGAACCAGCTAGTAGTGTCGCCGTTTCCGGCGCCCTCGTTGCGGTAGGTGGTCATAGTGACCTTGTTGCCGAAAACGTCGTAAGCGTACTCGACAGGATATGTCGCGCCACCTTCGTACACCTTGCGACCGCGAATGTCATAGCGGTAGTTCACTCGGTTCCCGATCAGGTCAGCAACGGAAACGAGCTCGCCAAACTGGTTGTAGCCGTACTCGGTGCGGCTTCCGGCGGCGTCGACAGAAGCGGAAATACGGCCTTCGGCATTGTATTCAGTAATCGTAGAGTTACCACGTCCGTCGATAGTCACGCACTCACGACCTAACGCGTCACAGACAATGGCGTTGGTTGCAGCCGAAATGGAAACTGTCTGCAATTGAACCCCATAGCGAGAAATCGTCAGCGGCCTATTAGTCGCGTAGGGGACAATCTGGGACGATGTGACGAACGAGGCGGAGAATTCTACGCTATTTTCGGTTGCATTTCCGCGAATGTCTGTGGTACGCACTAAAGACGGATTCGACGTCGTAAGTCCGGTGAGCTTTCTATCGCTTGACCGCGAAAGCGGGGCAATGGAAGAGTCGGAGCAAGCTACACGGTTCGTCTCAGTGAGCCAGACCTGTCCATCGACAAGAGCATAGACCGTAGTTGTCTCTGACCTGCGCCATTGCCCGTCCGCAAAGCGGATGGAAGCAGAACGGACACCCTCTGCGTCGTAGATGTAGCCGATCTCGGGTTCACCAGTGGATGTCGTCAACACGACGCGCCCGTAGGCGTCGTAGGCGTTTACGGACGCAAGAACCGCACTGCGGAAGCCGCTACGCTCGGCACAGATGTTCTGCCCAAGGAGGTTGACGAAGCTCTTCGCATAGCGTGGCGAACTGGCTGTTTCGCCCTGAACGGTTTTTGACCAACGCGTGCCGTCGGGGAGGATGCCGTAGGTGTGAAACTCGGGGGTGACGGCGGTGCCGGATATAGAGAGAATGTCGCCGGAGGCGGAGCGGGTGGTGATTCGCGTAGAGGTGTTGGGGTTAAGGACGGACAGAGTACGTCCATCAGGACTGTAGGTCGTCGTGGTCGTGTTGCCGAGCTGGTCGATCCGCGCGATCGCGCGTCCAAGCTGGTCGTAAGCTATGCGGGTCGCTGGGAGGCCGACTTGCGCGGTAAAGTTGGTCTGCCAAGTCGCGACTTGGCGGCCGAGGGCGTCGTAACGATAACAGGTGGTGAGCCAAGTGACGTTGGTCATGTCGAGCGGAATCAAGCGAGACGATGCGATTACACGCCCCTCTATGTCGTAGTCCCAAGTCATAGTCGAACCATCGGGCTGAACTTCAGAAACCTTGTGACAGCAGTCCCACGCCGTGGTAGTGACCTGGCCGGCGAGGTTCTCGGAAGTGATGCGCTTGCCCTCGGAGTTGTATGTCATGCGGTTCCTGGCAATAGTGTACCAAATCCCATCTATGTACGCATCGGTTTTCTGCTCAAGAATTTCGCCACGACGATTGGTGGCGGTGATATCGCGAGTCGTCTTGCCGGAGACGGGAGCGGGAGATTGTTCGTGGAGATGAGTGACAGTGCGTATCCAAGTGTTGGATGAAAGCTCATAATCGTAGAGGTCGAGTCTGCCATCCTCATGGCGTATGGATGCGACAAAGCCAGAGCGGGCGTCTCGGAGAGACGCCCCTACCGAAACTGGATAGAATGTCGTCACAGTGCGGAGAACGTTGGTGCCGCCATAGGCCGCGCCCTGAGTGCCGACGCGCTCAACGATGTTGGTGAGAGGCGAATAGACGTAGTAGGTGCGCTCGCACTCGATATTGTTCAACTTCCTGACAACGGTGCGCGGACGGGTGTCGACGGGAAGGACAGGGTCGCTCGGATCGACCGGCATATAGTCGTATGTCGTCACCTCGGTCATCATATCGGGACCAGAACGCGACTCAGAGGTGACACGGTCAAGGTTGTCGTAGGCGTACTGTATTAGCAGCCCCGACTGATGCTGCTCCGTCTTGACCTGGCCCTTGCCATTGCCGGAAGTGTAGTACGTCCAAGTCGTCGTGTCGGTGACGCCGCCGAAGCCCTCGACGCGGTTCGTCATCGCGAAACCCCACGACTCCCATTTGTAGTTATACTCGGATCGCGCGAGACGGACTCCTGCGGCCGAGAAAGTGTTCTCCAATACCTGCGCCGCGCGCTCGTCGTCTATCACGCGCTCCTTTCGCTCCTCCACGCCCGAAGGCCGCGTCAGCGACCAGTCGCCCATTACATAGTCAAAGACATAGCATCTTGGCTCGTCTCCGCCACGCACCACCGAGACGACAGCTCGCTTGCCGTCGTTCTCGCGCCTTATGGATACTTGCTTGACTGGAATGGCGTTCGGCACAGGATAGAGCCCCGTCGCAGCATCCTTGACGGGCGGCACCTGAAGCGCGTAGACACGCACGTCGTAGCCAGTGGAGTCTGCCGTGCGGGCGACATCTGCGAGCCGCGAAGGCGTCATGTACTGTCGGACTCCGTTTGCGTCGTAGACGACATCTACGCCCATATCGGCAGGCGTCACGGTCACCCCTCGCGCGTCTGTAATCGACACAAGCGAACCGAGGGTGCCGGCAATGTCGGTCGCGAGGAACCGGCGGCGAGTGCCGTCTCCGACATAGAGATCATAGTATACTGGATCATGCGTAGCCGCCCACCCTTCCGCATCTACCATCATCAGGCGCTCGTCCATCTTGACGTGAATGCCCGGATCTGGGCGGGCTACGGACTCGCCGTCAGTGAACACGAAATGGATCGGCTCGCCATTGTCGTGCGAAAATATGACCTCGGCGGGAGTAACGCCGTCGCTTAGGTTTCGAAGCCCGAGCTTTTTGAACGTGTATCCGCCAAGAACTGCGTAGAGCGAATCAGCCGTGAATATCAACGGCGAGTCGTTGTCCGCAAATATCTTGAGCGCACATTCGAGCGAGCCCGTCCATGGAGTGGTCTCGCCAAGGTCTATGTTCACCTTGATGCACTTTACCGATATCTCCTCGGTGTTGCAGCCGCACTTTTTCGCCGGGCCGGTGCATGCAGACGGAAGGTTGCGATTCGCAATCGGCCCAGCGAGCGCATCTACACCCCAAAACGCCAGCGGCGCAAACAGCGCAGCCATCGGCAGTCGGCGGCATGCATTACGGATTATGTTCATCGTTCCTCCTATTTTTAAGAAAAACATCGTTATTTTCACGTTCGCGTATCCTCTTGACTGCCGCATCGACGGCAGTGCCGCGGCGGGCGTCACCCGCAAAGCGCAGAAGAAGCTCAATGTCTTCGGTGTCGCCGAGAAGCCCGATGGAGCCGATTGTGACAATGTCGAGAACGGCGTCGCGCGACGACGAGGAAAGCGTTCCGCGCAGAGTCGGCAGGATGTCGCCGTATCCGCGCTGCCCGGCGAGCTGGATCGCCGCGATGCGGGCGACGGGGCTGACCTCCGGCTTGCACAGCGCGACCGTCAGCCGCTTCAACTCCGACTGCTGCACGGACGTCGCGCGCCTGTCTTCCGCCAGCGAATATAGCGCAGTTCCGGCGTATGGCTGCCGGATCTGTCCCGCGGCCCTGACAAGCACTTCGCGGGCGCGCCGACGCCCCTCTTCTCCAAGTTCGTTCACCATTGCGCCGAGGTGCTGGATGCAGTAATCGAGGACGACTGTCGGATGTGTGCCGCCGTCAAACATAGCGATCAGAGTTTCCTCAAGATCCCTCGGCGGAGGATTCTGGTTCCGTAGCAGATTCATGACGTCGTTTTTCAGCGCGGCTATCCGCTCGACACGCAGCGGATCGTTAGTGCCAGACAGATAATCCAGCAACGCGAGAACATCGTTAGTCGGCAAATCGCGGCGACGAGCGATTGACCTAAGTGCATTGTTCCGCACCTCGTAGCGGTCAGCGCTCGCGGCATCTTCACCGCAGACGATTGCGACGGCGCGGGAAGCGGCGACGACCTCACGACGCCCAATCGGCTCATGACTGTGCATGACCGCCTTGACACGCACCCCTGCTTGCGACAAAGGATCCGCCACACCAGGCGGCGGCTTGCGACGATTGCGCGAAGCCAGCACAACGGCAACCGCCGCCGCGAGAAGCACGATTCCACAGACAGTAAACATTTTCTTCATAGCCACGCGCAGGAGTATAGGAAAGAATTCCTACAAATTTCCTACAAAATTCCTACAGTTTTGTAGGAAACGAGGGATAAGTGGGCAAAATGCGCGGCACTGCCGCGGAAAATCGCATGAAAAATTTTCTCTAAATCGCAATAAATGGCATTGACAACTGCCATTTTGGATTAGTCAGAGGGGGCGCGGCAAATATGCCGCTATACCAAACATCTCGCCTTTGCGCCCCTTACAAATGCCGTCTCCAGCGCGGCAAAAGTGCCGTGAGCCCTAGCTGGAGTGCAAGCACAGTTGCGGCGGGGGCGGGAAGAGGATGTCGAAGGTGGTGCCAACATTGAGGGTGGAGTGGCAGGCGATCTTGCCGCCGTAGAGTTCGACGATCGAGCGAACCATAGAAAGGCCGAGACCGGTGCCGGGCAGCGTACGCACGTCGGCGCAGCGGTAGAAGCGCTCGTAGATGCTGCTGACCTCATCTTCGGGGATGCCGATTCCCGTGTCTGAGACGGAAAGACGTATGCCATCGGCGGCGGCGGAAAGCCCGACGCAAATGGAGCCGCCGACGGGCGTGAACTTTATCGCGTTGTCGACAAGATTGCCCACAAGCCGCTGCAGCTTGTCGGCATGTCCCATCATGAAAACCGCCTCGTCCGGCATCTCCACCTTAAGGCAGACGCCCTTCTCCTCCGCCACCGCCGCATACACGTCAACCGCGTCGCGGACGACAGCCGACATGTCCTGCGAGGAGGCGGGCGCATCTGCACATCCGCTGTAGTTGCGCGAGATCTCCGCATTCGTGTCGATGACGCGCAGCACCGAGCGGCTCGCGGACATTATCGCGGCGGACGCCTCGTCTGCGCCGACGAGCGAATGGGAGAGCCGGTCCGCCTCGTTGTAGATGTTCGTTATCGGCGCGCGCAAGTCGTGAAGCACGTTCCTTGCGAGGTTGCGTATCTCGTCGGACTGGCGGGCACGGACAGACTGGAGGCGGTTGAACGCAGCGGCCAGGGCGTCGATCTCGGCGATTCGCGTGTCGGCGTCCACGGGATCGGCCCTGTCGCAGCGCACGAGCGCGTCGACGTCTCTCGCAAACTTCTCTATCGGGCGCGTAAGCCGCCGCGACAGCATCCTGAACACCACAACGCCGACCACGGCAAAGACCGCAAACGCCATGACGACCCACAGCGTTACCCAGACGTATTCCGCGATGACATACATGTAGCCCTCGACGTCGGTGCGCCGCAGGAGCAGACCCGCGCCAAGGCAGAGCGCCATGCCCGAGGAGAGCGCCATTGCCGCGAGAAGAAGCGGCACACCCGCCGCGTTGATCATCCGGCGTATGCTCAGCTTTCTACTTGAAGACATAGCCAACGTCCCTTACTGTGTGAATCACCTCTTCCGCCCCGCCCGCGGCGAGCTTCTTGCGGAGGCGGCTGACATTCGCGGAAACTACACTGCCGACGGAGTCGATGGGCCCCCACACATGGTCGGCAATCGTGTCGTAGGTGAGGCACCTGCCCTTGTTGCGCATCAGCAGCACAAGGAGCTTCATCTCGCGCGGAGAGAGGTCTATCGGATGTCCGTAGCGCCTCACAGTATGGGTGTCGATGTTGACGACAAGCCCCTTCGACGACAGCACCTCGGGTTTGGAATCGGGCACAAGCCGCCGCGCGATCGCCTGCAGACGCAGCGAAAGCTCGTCGATGGATATCGGCTTGACGAGATAGTCGTCGGCGCCCATCTTGAGCCCGGCGATGCGCTCCGCCTCGCTCGCATGCGAGCTGAGGACGGCAAGGTAAGTCCTGGAACCGCGATTCCTCGCCGTCCGTATCACGTCAAGGCCGCCAAGTCCGGGCATTTCGATGTCCACAAGCGCAATGTCGTAGTCGCCTTTCAGCAACAGCGACAGGCCTTCCCTCCCGTTGCGGGCGAAGTCGCATTCAAACCCGCACATCCCAACGGCTGCGGCAGCGTGCTCAGCCGACATCTTGTCGTCCTCTATCACAAGAACCTTCATTTCCCCGCCTCCTCTTTTTTCCCTGTCTTTCGCTCTATGAGCTTTCCCGTCGCAAACTCCAGCTCATAGCGCTTGCCCTTAAGCGTCTCTAAATACAGCCTGTCCTTGCCTTCATCCCAACGCGCAACGTCATCCAACAAGACACGGCCATTAAAACGATGCGACCAAAAGTCGTAATTCGCCCATTCGTCGGCGAGCATGTAGTGTTCTGGGCCCTTGTCGCCGCCCTCACGAGATATTCTATAGTGGCCGCCGGCGAAAGTCCACACCATCCGACGCAGATGAGGGATTTTCTTTCTCTCGTAGGTCTTCTTCCCCAAACGCTCCGCCTCTTTCTTCCGCTCAATATTCTCACGCGCGATCTCTGTATGCCCAATGTCGGCAAGGAGAATAAGGACGAGGATCACAACGTAAAGCACGAAGCCGATTGGCAGTGCGCAAATCGAAGCAGCAAGCATCCGTCTGCCTGCCGGGCGCGCGAATCTAAAGAACAGCAAAACAACAGGCAGGACAAGCATCTCCACCGCAAAACCAGGGGCAATAAAAACAGCAAGCCAACCGCCCGTGTTGCTAAGTGCCACGATCAGCTCGTCGGGGAATTCCGGCAGAAAACGATAAGGTGAATCACTGACGTTCGCAAGAAGCAGAATCCCTGATACAAGCGCCAGCAGCAACGGCGCAAGGAACGCCGCCGCAGGAAGCCACGGATGTCGTATCAGCAATTCAACAAAGGACGATACCAAGCGCTTGACCTTCATCGTTTCCACCTCCCGCTCTCCTTGAAATGGACCTCCCACTTAAAAGGCTTTATGAAACCCAGATACTGGGAAAGACATGCAACGTCAACTCCAACGACAACACCTAACGACTTGGCCATGTCATTTGCGCTAATGTGCGAAAGCCCCCACCACTCAAAATCGTATGTATCCGACACAGTAACGTTGAGGGCGACGCGATCTGCACCGGAAATTGGCCTGCAGACATAGCCGTCATACGATATTTCCGCACTATGCGCGGCGGCGAAAAGATCTCCTGTCAGAAACTCTATTGGCGTCGATTCGTTGATTCTGCTCATCCCGGCGGGCAGCGATTTTATCAGGCGACGCACATCTTTATTGTATTCGGCTGATTTACGAATTTCCGCGATGACAGCATCTCCAATTTTGCTGCCCTCCCTGAATACCACCGGATATGTATGATCAATCCCCAACACTGACTCTTCAAGAAGTGTTGCCGCAAAATTCCACTCCATTTTCCCCCTGAAGTACAGTACGGAAAACGCAAACCAGCACGTCCTTGGATCTGGCAGCATGTTGAGGGGATATATCGAGAGCCCCAGGTAGTCGCAGCTGTCGAGCGGGTCGTTTTCGCAGAACGCGTACAAGTTGACGCCGCCGTCCTCCCCAATCGGATCACGCGTCATCCAGCGGCCAAGCACAGGTGAATAGCACCTGCATTCGTAGAGCAGAAGCCCCGTCGTCTCGTCCTGGTATTTCGTCGAGAACCCGAAGCGGAAGTCTCCCGCCTGTTCGCCAGAGGACGAAATCACGTTGCCAAAGCAATCGTAGGCGTAGCGTGCGACGAGCGAGCCCGATGCATCGACGTATGCGGTTATGTTTCCGTTCGCGTCGTAGAGCGGCACATACGCCGCGCCGTCGTGGACGAGCAAGACGAGGCCGCCTACGCCGCCCGCCCCATCGAGGGAGGAAGAGACGTCGCGCCCCCAGAAGTATTCGTCTACGCCGACATTCTCGCCGCCAACCATCCGCAACTCGCGCACGAGGTTCCATCCGTCGTAGAAGAAGAACGAAGTCGATTCGCCGGAAGTCCTTGCGACGCGGCGACCGAATGCATCGTATGCGAAGGCGGCGAGCTCTTCGTTTGTAGTCGAAACCGAGCCGAGCCGAAGCGCGGAGTCGTAGCCGAAGGACTTGCCGTCAAATTCGGCGACGCAACCGTCTGCGTCCGTCACAACAGTTTCGCCGCCGAACGAGACACATTGGTTAAGGGCATTCGCCATGCATGCATAGACGTTCGTGCCCAGCGCAAGCGAAACGAAGTTGCCTGCATCGTCGTAGGAGTAGGCAAACGACGCCGCTGGGCTTCCGCTCTCGCAGATCTCGGCGGCAACAGTCCGGCCAAGCGCGTCGTGGGCAAAGACGCTGTCGTTGCATCCGACGATTCTTCCCGACGCGTCGCGAGAATAGTCGAAGCCCTCGACGGCAACGCCGTTGACGAAGTTCGTGACGGCGATGACGATGTCGCGGCGGTAAGCGTCGCGCACGACCTGGCGTCTCACGACAGTGCCGCCCGAAAGCGTCGTGACCCACCCCTCGTCCTCTCCGTCTTCGGAATACGAATAGACAATCGACGCCACGTCGTTTGAAAGCGAAGCGACCCTTCCGCGTCCATCGTAGGAAATCATCTGCCAGCGAACGCCGGGGATTCCACGCCCGCACACCCTGCCAAACTCGTCGACAGTGCGGGCGTAGGCGAATACGTTTGTGCCGACGGTCGCATTTTCGCCCGTGGCGACGCCACCGGCATTTCTGGCATAGGCGTATGACGCCACTGCGTTTGACGCCGACGACATGCGGCCGAACTCGTCGTAGCCGAAAGCGGCGTCTCCCTTGCCGTCGCTTGACGTAACGCCTACGAGACGCCGCGACGCGTCGTAGGCAGAACTCGACCAGGAGCCGGATGGATTCACCTCCCGAAGAACGGCTCCGTCGCCGGCGTATGAGTATGTCGCCCGGGAGTCGTCGACATAGCTCTTTGCAAGGCACTTGCCGGTGTGCGGATCATAGCTCCAAGTTGTCACATCCCATATTATACCATCTCTTGTAGTCGACAGTGACGTGCGCCGTCCGGCGGTGTCGTATGTGAACCTGACCGGCTGCGTCGCGCCAGAGCGCTCGACGACGTTCCCCACGGCGTCGTAGCGCGTCGTGACAGCGCCACCAAGCGCATCAACCGAGAAAACGCGGCGACCAAAGGCATCGTATCCATAGCGCTCAGTCGCAAAGGAGTCGGCGTTCGTATATGTATGCTCCGCCACGAGGTCGCCAGCCGCGCTGTATTCATATGCGCTAACGATCTGGCCACTACCCCTTGAGACGAGGACATTGCGCCCAAGCGCGTCGTAGGAGAAGAACCGCGCTCCGTCGGCCCCTGAGGTTTCCGTCGAAAGGCCGCCGAGCGTCGTTCGCGAACTGACGCCGTAGACGGAATTGCTTATAACCGTCACGCGCACTCCCGGCTCCGCGCCCGCGAACTCGCGCACATCTTCGACCACCCCCGACGAAGACAGGGAGACTACATGGGAAATCAAGCCGTCTTCGCCAAGCCCCGTGAGGCGGGTGCGCGTCTCGGAGACGGAATTGGTGACGCTGCCGAAGACGACGTTCCTTTCGACACGCCACCAGACGCCAGTGCCGTCGACGCAATATTCAGAATTCCTCGTTGTCGTCACGCCATCGCAGACGCCGCCGACGCGCTCGCCAAATGCGTTGTAGCTTGCGGTTGTCGTGCGGGAGACGCCGTCTGCCGAGAACACAGTCGCGCCGACACGTCCGCTGGAGCCGATGTATGTCGTCGCCGTGTTGCCAAGCGGCGTCTCTACGAGAACCGTTCGTCCGAGGAAGTCGGAGTGGACGATCCTGTTGGTCACTACGCCACAGTCGGAAGACTCGGAGATTTCGCACCTGACCGCGCATCCGTCCGCACCGTAGTCTTCTTTTGCAAATTCGCGCGTCCACTTCCCATCCCAGCGGCGCTCCACAACCGGCGAGCCGCCGCGTACGCGCGTCGTGACTGTTTCCAGAACGGGCAACTGCGCGTCGCCGTCATACACGCGCTCAAGAGTCGTCGTCCTGTCTTCATAGTCGGACATCTCGACGACAGTCCTCTTGCCGCGCTCGTCAACCGATGCCATGTAGTCGGAGCTGCCGTAGGGATATGCCGATGTCGTCTGGCTAACGATGCGCCCTGCCGACGCCGTGCTGTTCGTCGCCTCGCCAGCCGACTCCGCGACATAGACGACGGCGTTTGTCTCGCGCCCAAGACCGTCCATGAAGTGCTGCGTCACGCGGTGCAGTCCATTCGTAGAAATGTCGCATAGCCAGACGTCCTCCTCGGCGTAGTAGAGCCGATCCTGTCCGGTGACCGCCGAGCGGAGCGATCTTCGACCATTACGATCCTCAGACCAAAGGAGCCGACAGCAGGAATATGCGTTGGTGAGAGATGTTCCGTCGGAAAACGCCTTTGACCGCAGACGGTTTTTCTCGTCGTATGTCGAGACCGTCTCGTCGACAATCACATCTCCGTCCTCAAGACACTTCGCTTCGCTCAGGACATTGCCAAACGCCGTGTCACGCACCGTTCGGCTGTAGAGAGGAAGAGCCACGCCGCCAAAGGAAGTATGCGCCTCGTCCACTACCGTTCCACCCGAAACGGTGAAATCGTGGCTGCAAAGTGCTCCGTTTTCGTCCTGGCTCGCTGCGACGCTTCCGCGAAGGACAAGGGGAACCCCCTGCGCCGTTTCGCTGAATGTCGTGACCCAGGAATAGGCGTTGGACACATCGCCTCTGGCCGAGGCCGGCCCCGCAGCGCGCCATGTCTCGTGCTTGGCCGCCGGGAGTCCGTCGTGCATCACATGCGTATAGCGGTGCCACGTGCGCCCAATACAGACCGCAGCACCACCACGAACTACATAGCGCGTCTCGCGACGCGGCTTCCCGGCATCCTCGATCTCCCCGTCATCGCCGCCAAACGGCTCATAGCTGCGAACCGTCACGTATGCATCGGTTAGACAGCCCGCGTCGGAAAGACCGCTGCCAACGGCAGTTGGGAATGACTGCGGCCGGGGCGAACCGTTGCGCTGTTCGACGAGCAATGTCTCGAACCCGTTTTCGTCATAGTCGTGGTATGACCACGAAAGACTGTTGCCGTAAAGGAGCCGAACCTTGCCATGCCGCGGCGAATGCGCCGCATCGTCCCAATATTCGGCACGTCGCCAGATAGAGCGCCTTGGAGACGTCTCGCACCAATACGTCTGGCGCAGCACGGCGTTGACGCCGATTCCGATTCGCGACGACTCCACAACCGTGGAACTGACGAGACCGCCAGCGGCACTTGATACCGTCCTCGTCTCGACAAGGCGTCCGTCCTGCGGATCGTTCAATCCGTCAGACCGAGAAAGCGTCTCGACAATGCCAGAGATGTGATCTGTCGAAGACCACTCGCCATCGCTAAAGCCATACGTCTCGTCTCTCATCACGTTTCCTATGCGGCTTATCTGGCGAATGCGTATCTGCGAGGCAAGGCAGTTTTCATTTACAAGCTCCCATGTGTACTCAAGGGCGCCCGTGGCATGCGTTCGCGCGACTACGCGAGCGCCGTTATGCATCGGCTCCACTGTCACGTCGCGCCCTCGGTCGTCAAGTGAGGAGTATGTCACGGAAGCGCCGTTCGTGACGACCGACACCTGTGCGTCGCTTCTCGCCTGAAAAGCGAAGCAATCGGGCGACACCAATACCGGCGTGTCGGATCTGAAATAGACGAAGCCGCTGTGCTGCCCGAGGCGCGGCGCACCAAGCGAGACGCGGAACTTGACCGAGCCGAGCTCCGCCCCGTCTGCGGAGTCGCACTGTCCGTCGGCGCAGTCGTCCTCGCAGGTCTCGCATTCGCCAAGCTCAGTAAGAAGTTCGGCATCCGAGAAAATCAAGCCGTCATCAAGTCCAAGCATCTGGCGAAGCGTCGTACCGGTCCACACCAGCTGCCCGAACACGGTCACAAACCCCGTCGCCGCTTCATCCGTCTCCGTGCAGGACGTGGTGACGCATTCCAGCTCGTCCGCGCCGGAAGTCACGACTGGATCGCTTTCAAACGACACGCATCCGTCGGCCGACGTGAACCAGTATCTCCACAGGCACCTGCTGTCTACCGGATATCTGTTTGTCACGGCATAAACCTCGGCATTCGAGTCGTAGGCAAGCCCTAACTTAGAATATACGCGGCTCGTGTCGAAGAACACCGAGGGATCGAGCGCAATGAACTTCCTTCCTCGGCTACCGCTCCTCAAGAGCCCTGGCGCCGGAGCCCCGGAGCTTGGCCATGTCTGCGGCACATAGCACTCGCCAGTCTTGAGAATTTCAAGCGTACCGCCAGTGCTGTTTCCCACGAAGCGCAACTTGCCGCCAGAAGCGATTTCCATGTCCTCAAGTCCCGGAAGCTGCGTTTCGGCTTCGTAAAGGGGCGCAGACGACGGACGCGCAGATCTGTCGAATGTCACGCGTATGGGATTTGCCGCGTCACGGATTGCAACGAGAGCCAATTCTGTGCCATTTGTCGGATCATATACCGAAGTGCATCCCGAGAAGTCGACTACCGGGGCGTACGAGAGGAGATAAACCGGAGTCGCCGACATTATGCTCGTCTCGCTTGCACGAAGCCGTATCGTGACGAAACTGGCACCATTCGTCAGCGGAAGGTAAAGACTGTCGCCAACCTGCGATAGAGACGCCGTGCCGGTAGAGCCACTGCCATCCTCCCATTCAAGCGTCAAGCCACGAAGAAGCCAGTCTCCGGCAGCGTCAGGAAGAGAAGAAAGGAAGAAATGACGCCAGCCGTTCATCGCATTGACGTCGAGAGTCCGCTCATACACAAGATTCGTTTCGCTGGAATCCCACTCGGCCGCGAAACCGTCCCACAGCTTTATTGCGGAAAGAGACTTCGCCGCCGTTTCGACCTCAACTTGATATTGCTCGTTCGTCGCCGATCCTGCCACGCGATCGAGTATCTCGCCGTTAGGAACGCTGCGCACATTCGGGTCGGTTCCGCCAGACACTTCGTCGCCGTCGAATACTCCGTCGCCGTCAGAATCGGCGAGACCAGGGTCCGTGTGGTAGACGTTGATCTCATCCCACGAGGAAAGGCCGTCGCCGTCGCGGTCGAGGCAGGTCAAGTCGCCAGGCCGCAGCCGGTAGAACGAAACGGAAGTAACGTTGGGCGAAAGCCCGACAGAGACAGTGCGTCCGCAGCGTGACACGGAAGCCGTGCAATTGGCGGCGCAATCTCCGACACGCGAGAGATCGTACTTAAACGACACGTCGCCGTCGCGCGACAGTTCTGCCGCGACGGAAACAGGCGTGTTGGTCGAACGGTTGAAGAGAGCGTTTATCCACGCGCAGGCGAATGACTCCCAAGTGGTCGACATTCTCCATGAGAAGCTATCCGAAGTCCCGTCTGGCAGCATGAAGCAATTTGCCGCCGGAACAATGGACATCTGCGTGCCAATCGACGAGAACAGCACATCTCCGACTGCGATGTCACCAGAAGACGTCATGAAGGCGCGATCGCCTTCCTCCGCAAACGGGATGTCCGACCGCGCGATGCCGATCCAGTCGTCTGCCGCGCCGCGCTTTCGCCATTCGGACACTTCAAGCGCACCGGCGGGCGATTCAGCCGCCCATGACTCGTTCGTGCCAATGCGCCAAAGGACATAGCCGACGGATATCTCGTCCTCGGTAAAGCCGCTGACGAAGGACTGGTCCTGAAAAGGCCGCACAATGCCAAGCAAGTTGTTTGTAGGATTCTTAACGGAACCGAACAAGATCATCTGCGCGGCAAAAAGCACGACGACGATGCGTCCTGGCCATGGCAGCCGGCGGAAGCCGGCGAGGAGCCGTGCAAGCGGATGGACATCAAGCTGATTGAGCCACAGCGCAATGCATACCGGGATAGAAACGGCGATTCCGGCAAGACACACGTACATCAGGAAGTTAGAAAACATGCCACACCTCCTTCAGCGAATGCGTATCTTCATTGCATCGATAGTCACCGCCGCGCGGAAAGAGTCGCACGAGCCCTCCGCGCCACGCACCACAAGGCGTACCATGTTCCAGCTGGGGTCGAACATCCACGCGGGAAGAGCCCCTTCCATTTCCCATTCAAGCTGGACGTCGTTTTCCGTGGCGGCAAGTCTTTTCGCACGGAATCCAGATACGTGCATGGCGAAGTCAAGCCGCTTCTCCTCGTTTGTCGTCGCTGCATCGCAGAGAAACGGCTCTTCGCCGAGACTGCGGATGAACCACTCGCCGCAATCCCACCCGACGGAAAGACCTCGCTCGGAAACGTCAAGGACGCCGTTGGTGTTTGCGTCAAGGCCGAAAGCAACCTCGACGTTGTTGCTTTCGCAGCTCAGGAACTCAAGCGAGAACCTAAGGTCCTCCGCAGGATTTCTTGCGAGGCGGAGAGGGAAATTTGTCGAGACCTCCGTGTCTGCATAGACCCAATGCGGCATTGCACCAATGTCAATGGCCGCAAAACACATTTCCGCAACCACAGCGCAAGCTGCGAAAACACCATATTTTAAACTGCTTTTCTTCATCGCGTTTCCCTTTTTGGCAGAGCAACGCGATGATTCTAAAAAAGATTTCCTACAAATTTCCTACAAAATTCCTACAATTTTGTAGGAAATGGCCCCTAGGTGATAGAAAATTGCGATATTCAGCGAAAAAGCAGCATTAAAAATGTCTACTCCACGAACTACACGGTTACGACACGAAGGATGGTTGGAGCGTGGTTGTTGGAGGGTTGGAGGAGGGCTTTGCATGTCCGAGTCCGACAAGCGGTTGAAGGACGGTTGTGGATGGGGTTGAGGTTTCCGATGGTCGGTGCGGGGTTGGGAAAAGGCAAATGGACTTCCACCCGCGCCCGTGGGGAGTTGTGCGCAAATCGCCCCTAAGTTGTCCAAGTCAGTTGCGCCCCAACGGGCGCGGCGCGGCAAGTCTGCCGCGGTTGAGAAATGGTTGAAGCGGCAGTTGGAGTTTCGGGATGAGCAGAGAATACCAGGGGCGGTTGGGGGCGGCAAAGGCCCCGCGTAGCGGGGAGAGTAGGACGTCGCACCCCCGCTAGGGCGCCCTTCGGGCTCAGCTTCGCCGAGGGGGATATAGCTTTTGTAAAAAATAAAGAAGGCGCATCCTGTGCGGATGCGCCCCTTTTTTGCCTCATAAGGCAGGCATTACATCATGCCGTCCATGCCGCCGGGCGCGCCGTGGCCGCCGCAGCCGCAGGAATCCTTCTTCTCGGGGATGTCTGTGACCATGCAGTCGGTCGTGAGCAGAAGCCCCGCGATGGACGCAGCGTTCTGCAGAGCCGAGCGCGTGACCTTCGCCGGATCGACAATGCCCGCCTTGAGCATATCGGCGTATTCGCCAGTGCGGACGTTGTAGCCGTTCGTGCCAGTCGCCTTCTTGACGTTGGCGATGACGAGCGCGGCTTCCTGACCCGCGTTGTTGACGAGCTTGCGGAGAGGCGCCTCGATCGCGCGGGCGATGATGCTCGCGCCAACGGCTTCGTCGCCGTCAAGCTTGAGCGCGTCGATCGCCTTCTGGGCGCGGAGATACGCAACGCCGCCGCCGGGAACGATGCCTTCCTCGACTGCCGCGCGGGTAGCATGAAGCGCGTCGTCGACGCGATCCTTCTTCTCCTTCATCGCGGCCTCGGTCGCGGCGCCGACCTTGATGAGCGCAACGCCGCCGGCGAGCTTGGCGAGACGCTCCTGGAGCTTCTCGCGGTCGTAGTCGGAAGTCGTCTCCTCGATCTGGCGCTTGAGCTGCTCGACGCGGGCCTTGATGTCGGCAGACTTGCCGAGACCCTCGACGACCGTCGTGTTGTCCTTGTCGACGACGACCTTCTTGGCGCGGCCGAGCATGTCGATCGTGACGTTCTCGAGCTTGATGCCGATGTCCTCGCTGATGAGCTTGCCGCCGGTGAGGATCGCGATGTCCTCGAGAATCGCCTTCCTGCGGTCGCCGAAGCCAGGGGCCTTGACTGCGCAGACGGAGAACGTGCCGCGGAGCTTGTTCACGACGAGCGTCGCGAGCGCTTCGCCCTCGACGTCCTCGGCGATGATCATGAGCGGACGGCCCGACTTCGCAACCTGCTGGAGGAGCGGGAGCATGTCCTGGAGACTCGAGATCTTCTTCTCGAAGAGGAGGATGAACGGATCCTCGAGCTCGCACTCCATCGCGTCGGGGTTCGTCACGAAGTAAGGCGAGAGGTAGCCCTTGTCGAACTGCATGCCCTCGACGACATCGAGAGAGCTTTCGAGGGTCTTGGCCTCTTCGACCGTGATCGTGCCTTCCTTGCCGACCTTGTCCATCGCCTCGGAGATCATCTTGCCGATCTCCTCGTCGCCGTTGGCGGAGAGCGTCGCGACCTGCGCGATCTCGTCAGCGGTCTTTACCTTCTTTGACTGCTTGGCGATCGCCTCGACGACGGCAGCCGTCGCCTTGTCGATGCCGCGCTTCAGCGCCATAGCGTTCGCGCCGGCGGTGAGGTTCTTGAGTCCTTCGCGGTAGATCGACTCAGCGAGCAGCGTCGCGGTCGTCGTGCCGTCGCCAGCGACGTCGTTCGTCTTCGAGGCGACTTCCTTCACCATCTGTGCGCCCATGTTCTCGAAGGGATCGGGAAGCTCGATCTCCTTGGCGACCGTCACGCCGTCCTTGGTGATCTGCGGCGAGCCGAACTTCTTGTCGAGAATGACGTTGCGGCCGGACGGGCCGAGAGTCGAGGTCACCGCGTTCGAGAGCTTCTCGACGCCGGCGAGGATTTTCTGACGCGCTTCGGCGTCGAACTTGATTTGCTTAGCCATGATTTTAATCTCCAATTCCTTATTGTTAGGGTTCGGGGAAGACTGGCCTTCCCCGCCCGTTTCATTACTTCTCGAGAACTCCGAGCAAGTCCTCTTCGCGGACGAGCTGCAGCTTCTTGCCGTCGAGCTTGACTTCGGTGCCGCCGTACTTCGGGAGCAGAACGGTGTCGCCCTTCTTGACGTCGAACTTGATCTCCTTGCCGTCCTTGTCGAGCTTCTTGCCGACGGCGATGACCTTGCCCTGCATGGGCTTTTCCTTCGCGGAGTCGGGGATGTAGATCCCGC
>Ga0310786_10000793_pt1 | contig 50495 bp, 47 predicted proteins | sample AusTroGonzalo_MG_FD_203881 | JGI IMG/M metagenome (GOLD analysis project Ga0310786, IMG submission 203881) | Bovine rumen microbial communities from tropical cattle in Woodstock, Queensland, Australia - Gonzalo_03 (v2) (version 2) | ecosystem: Host-associated > Mammals > Digestive system >...
CCCGGATTTCCAAACTGCGCCCGTACAAGAAGAATTGGAGAGGCTGGTTCACGTGCGGTCCGCTAGTCCTTTACGACGTGGCGGTGTACAGGCACGAAGGCCAGATCTACTGGCAAATCTCCAGGTTCACCCCGGATCGGGAGGGAGTGTTCCGTCAATATGAGTCCTGGTTCGATGGCGCACACCATGCCCATCATAAACCACGTGGCTCTCTCCGTCATCCCAAAGAGATAGTCATAAAGGAGGCTTGACCGTACGTCCTGGTGGGAGGCGGCGTGAATGCCGTCTCTTTTTTTTTACTCTATACATTATATAGATAGACGAACACGCGGTTTACTATACGACGTTGACCGCGTATCAATGACACAACAAAAGGAAATTCAACTATGGGACTTTATCAACAAGTACTGCAACAAGCGATGCAGAAGAGAGCCGCAGCTGGTCCATGGACGCCTTTCAGGCCCGTAGACACTAATACACCACTACCAGCTTCCGCACCTGCACCCACACCTGCACCCACACCTGCTCCTGCTCCTGCACCCACACCTGCACCCGCACCAGCTCCTGCACCTCAGCCTCCGCCACAGTCGCCTGCTATCAAGCCATTAGCATCTGCAGACATACAGCGCTTGCGCGAGGCGAGTGCGAGATATCTATCTCAGAAGAACACTTTCGGTCCATCATACTTCAATTCCCTACCACCGGAGGAAAAACAGCGGATAATGGATGCGATTACCCGTAGGCGGTGATAAGGCCTCTTCAGCCGTCCCTCCCTTCTGTAAGGAAGCGGAGGGACTTTTTGTACCCAAGGATAAAATCCATTCTACTTGGCCACCGCCTGCAGCAGCAGGTCCACTACACCAGCAGGTAACGCCTTCAGTTTCGTCAGCAAATCGTACAGCTTGTCGTCAGTACCTATATTGTCGTCATTCACCTGGTAGATGCTGTCCAGTGAATTGATGGCATCCACCTTGCTTTCATCGTATATGTGAGTATACTTGTGGGTCATCTCAACGGATGAGTGTCCTACTATGGAGGCTACTACTTCCGACGGTACTCCGTTGTTGATGCAGTTGCTGATAAAAGTATGTCGTAGGCAATGTACCGAATACGGCTTACGTCCTTTATTTCCGAGTGCATCCGGGCATAACAGTCGCTGCAGTACCTTATTGCACCTGCACTTGATGCTGTACATCTGCTTACTGCTGAGTTCAACGCCTATTACCCTATCGCAGGTCTTCGGTTGTTTCCTACGCTGGTATTCCAGTTCTGCACGCAACTCCGGGTGTATGGGGATGGTAACGCCCTTGCGTTCAGGATCCCACCGCTGAGTCTTCATCGGTACTGTCCAGATGCAGTTGCGCTTGAAGTCCACGCTATCCCATTTCAAGTTGTAGACGTCGCTGATGCGGAGACCAGTATATAGACATAGCATGAATATAGTCTTGTAGTCCCGCAGTTCCTGCAGTTTACGCATTCCATCCAGATGTTTTCTGCCGGCTATGACATCATCCAGTGCCAACAGCAGCATTTTTGCCTTGTCGGAAGGAACGACATTTCGATTGGTGCGTTGGTACTGCAGGCTTTGTATATGGTCGAAGGGATTAGGCTGATCAGGGTGAATGACTTTGAATATGTGGCGTTGAGTGGCTATTCTGTTGTTTATGGCACAAGGAGTGAGCTGCTGGCGCATACCTGCCCAATAGGCATTTACTATTTCCGGCGTTACTTCATAGGTGAACTCCACGGTTGGCATATAGCTATGAAGCCACTTGAGAAAATGGTTGAACCTGCACCTGTATACGTTCAGGGTGCTTTTGGCCATATCCAGTGCACGTAGTGTATGGAAGGTGTCCCAGACGTCGTCCAGCCGTATACGCTTTACTGTCCTCAGCTTGGCCACCTTCACGAAGGACTCCAACTCCATTACCGATTTGCTGCCGGCGATGTTCTGCAATATGGAGGCAACCTGCTCTGCTGCCTTTCTGGTGGTTACCGGAATGTTGGTGCCATCAGTGAGCAGTATGTGTTTTTCCTCTCCGTTGCACCGGACGCGCAGATAAAAATGTATTCCTTTTTTTAGTATCGAGCCAGTACCGCGCGGCCTTCTACGGTTGATCGTCTTCTCATACATCGTGCAGTCCCCTCTTGTCGATCCGTGTCTACAATAGCATGTGTTCCAGGACGCAGTTTTGGACGTAGGGAGACGTAGGGAGAAAAATTTACCGTGTTTCAGGCCGTTTTTAGCTCTTTCTGAGCTTAGATTCTCGCTTGAGTCGGTTAATATATAACTTTCGCGGAAAAAATCAAGACCCGCGAGCCCGCTTGTGCGGAAATGCTTGATTTATCCGCGTCGCAAAATTAAATTATGCGCCATGACGGAAAAATGGGAAAAACTGCGTGCTGCTTCGCCGCTCGGAACTTTGCAATTGGAGTTCCGAGGCGGCGCGCTCGTCGCCTGCCGCTTGGTCGAAGCCGCACCGGAAGTGCCTGAAGAACCGCCGTCTCCAGAAGCGGCGCGGGCGCTCCGGGAGCTCGCGGAGTATTTTTCCGGTGCGCGCCAAAACTTTTCGGTGCGGATCGACGCCGCGGGAACGCCGTTCCAGCTGGCGGTGTGGGCGGCGCTGCGAAAAATCCCGTACGGAGCAGTCCGCACCTACGGCGAAGTCGCGCGCATGATCGGCAACCCCAAAGCCGTGCGCGCCGTGGGCGGCGCCTGCCACGCTAATCCCTGTCCGGTCTTCACCCCCTGCCACCGCGTCGTCGCGGCAAACGGCACGGGCGGCTTTGGCGCGGGGCTGGAAGCGAAACGCAAACTTCTCGCGCTCGAAACCGGCGAATACGCCCCCTTCGGGTTCAAGTGGTGATCATTTCACCGGCGTGCTGACGTTGTCGCGGTAGGGCAGCACCTGGTCGCAGTATTCGACCCGCCCGATCCGGACGGTGCACGGCACGCCGTTGTCGGTCATGAAAAATCCGAAGCGGATCGTCCGCACTTTGTCCGGCGTGAGTTTCGTATCCTTGCGGAACAGCCGCTCCCTCGGTATGCAGACGGGGCGCCCCCGCCGGTCGAGTTCGGCGGCGAAACGCACTCCGGCCTCGGCGCCGCGCCCCATCATGTAAAAGTCGGAGCGGTAGATTGCCTCAAAGCCCGTGGCTTCCGCCCGAAAGACGATGCTCGCGAATTCCGGCACGGGGCCGATCGGGATGTCGACGAAGACGCGGCCGAGAAACTTCAGCGTCTCGGGCATCCGCATTTCCAGCACCCCGCCGGAGGTCTTGAAAGAGTAGCCGGCGACGCCTTTTGCCTCGCCGCGCGATCTGCGCGGCAGCCCGTCGGAAAAATCAACCATCGTGGTGAACTTCGCGCCGGGACGCTCGGGCGAAGCGAAGCGTTCGGGCGGGGGCCCCGCCGCCCCAACCGGGTCCTTAGCCGCGTCGGAGAGCGAGCAGGCCAACAGTATCGGAGCGACCATCGTCCCGCCCTTCGAGGAAAAAACGATCTCGCGGATCTCCGTTTCCGGCTTCGGGTTGCGCCAGTCGACGGCGTAGAAGCTGAAGAGCGCGCCGTTGCGGTCGTTGCCGCGCACCACGGCGCGGCAGAGGTTGCCGCCGAGATAGGAGTTCCAGTCGTTCACGTTGCAGTACAATGTGAGCGGGACCTCATTGGCGGAGCCGTCGGCGTAGACGATCTTGAACTTGCCGATGGGAAGATGGACGCCGACTGAATTGAAACTGCCGGGCAGCGCGAAGTTGTTGAAGTAGGCCGCGCTCACGAGGAAACTCGCGCCGCTTGCGGTGCTCCCGACCGGGATCGTAACCGGTCCGGCGGCGAAACCGTCGTTCTTGTACCCCGAGAGCACCACCGCGAGCGGCGCGCCGTTCCGGACGGCGACGTCGAACTTCGCGGGATCGGCGGCGGCGATCCGCCGAACCTTTTCGGCGGTCTTCGCATCGAATTGGGGGAACAGCGGATCGGCGGCAAGCTCGCTGTTGAAGGCTTTTCCGAGCGGGATCGGGGTCGCTTTGCCGCGGAAGGTCCGTTCCGGCGTGCCGTCGAGAAGCTCCTGAAAGACCTGCGCACTGTCGAAGGGCAGTTTGGCGAGCGCGGCGTCGCGGGCGTTCCAACAGTAGTTCGCCTGCGCGATGAACGAGGGATAGAAGGTGTAGCGGCTGCGGTCGTGGCGGTCGATGGTCGCGGGTATCATGCTCCAGTAGGCGACGGTGACGCCCTCCGCTCCGACCTTTGCGGCGAGTTTCGGCAGATTTTCGGCGTTTGCGGGGTCGATGGCGAAGGACATGTAGCGGAAACGCTCGAAGCCGCGCTTTTTGATAGAATTGGCGATCATCGGGGAGGGATGGCTTCCGTACTCCCACGATTCGATGATGGTGTCCATTCCGAACTTTTCCGGAAAGTTGGTGATGCCCAGCCCCTTAACGATCTTCGGTTCGCCGAAGCCGAAGAACTGATCCTGATAGACGATCGGGGTGATGCCGCGTTCGGCGAGGAGCTTTTTGACGGGCAGCAAATGTTCCAGCATCTGCTTTTCGGTATCGGCGGCCTTGCACTTCGGGCATTGCGGGAACTTGCACTGTTCGATCTCGTCGAGACCGATGTGGAAATGACGCGGCTTGATGAGATCGGCGGTCTCGCGGACCACTTTTTCGATGAGCGGCTGCAAGTCGGGATTGGCAAGGCAGAAGGCGTTCGCCTTGCCCTCCTGAAGGGTCGCCCAGTCCTTGTGCGTATTCATCCAATTCGCGTGGCTGACGAGCTGGAGATACGGAACGACCTCCATGTGATTGCGTTTCGCCGCCGCCAGGATCTTTTCGACGTCGGCGCGGCTCAAAGTCGTCTCGCGCCCGGTGAACGGCGAATCGGTGTAGGGGAAGTTGTCGGCAAAGGTGATGAGCAACGTGTTGTACTTGAGGGCGCCGAAGGCGTCGATAACGCGACAGACGCGGTCGACCTGCTCCGGTTTCACGTACCGGAGCTGATAGAAAAGCCCGCGCACCTTCAGATCCGGCCAGTCGGTGATGAAACAGCATTTGAGCTTCTTGGCGTCGGCGCGGTTGCGGAGCATCCAGCCAAGCGTCTGCATCCCGTAGAAAAGCCCGCGCACGTCGCGCGCCTTGACGGTGATCCCCGCGGGAGTCACGGCGAGGGTGTAGCCTTCGGGAGATTCGGGAACGCCGCTATTTACGAGCTCGAAGCGGCAGAGCGCATCGTTTTGCGCGCGTTCAACCGCATAGACCTCCTCGAGCGGCGCGACGTCGAGCGTCTCGGGGACGCTCACGGTCAACTTGCCGGGGAGCGCGAAACTCCCGGACAGGGCCTTGAGCCGCTGCACCTGCGGCACGATCAGCGGAAAGCCGTTGCGGCTCCGCCCGATGGAGACGGCGTCGGCGAAGAGCGCCGCCGTCGCGAAGAGCACGACCGAAAGAAACATCCGTTTGAGCATGGAAAAACCTCCCACGTTGGGTTGCAGCGGCACGACAAAAAATAACGGCGATCACCGACGCCAGCTCCGCAACAGGGTGCCATGCTCGTAACGTCAACAACCACCGCTTTTTTAATGTAACACTGCTTTGCGGAAAGTCAAGCCCGCTCGGGAGTGCTCCCCGATGCCTGCGCCGTCAGATCTTTTCGATCTCGCAGAAGTCGCCGAAAACCAGCGCGAGCGGTCGATCCAGAAGCGGCAGATGGCGGTAATACACCGTATCCCCCGGCCGCGGATCTTCCGCCGATTCGATGGTCACGACGTCTTTGAGGATCGTGAGCTTGATGCGCGGGATGACGTCTTCCGCGTTGAGCGCGTAGACGTCGCCCGTGACGACGTCGACGAGCTTCGGTTCCCCCGCCGGATGCTCCGGCATGTGCAGCGAGATCGACCCCTCGAAGCTCTCGCGCAGCAGATTGGCGTGCTTCCAATAGACGAAGGCGGCGGAGCCGTCCGGTCGCAGGAAGGTCTGATGGTAACACTCGCGCAAGGTGGTGTCGAGATAGCCGCCGCTGAACCGCCGGTTTACCTGGGTGCGGTTGCTTTCGACCGGCATGAACCCGGTCGTGAATTCGCCTTTGAACATCGACGCGATGGTCTGGAGCGCCCGGTACGCGGGCTTGGGCGAATACTCGCCGACCGCGAAGCCGTCCGCGTCGAACTCCGCGCCGAGCACCCCGAAATAACCGTAGTCGAGGTAGCTCGCCTTGTCCCCGACCTTGCCGTTCAGCGCCTCGATCATATCCATGCTGGAAAAGTACGAGCTGAACATCACGTTCTCGCCCAGCTGCGAGATCATGTGCCGGGCGAGGGACTTGGCCTGTTTTTCCCTCGTCCACTCCTGATTGTTCAGCGCGCCGCGTCCGTCGCCGCGCGACTGGCAGCCGCCCTCCCCCTGAATGAGCTGTACGCCGGGGCAGTACTGCCGGATCAAGCCCTTCAGATTGGCGATCCGCTCCGCGTCATCGGCCTCGTCGGTGGAGTAGATGTGGAACGAGATCGCGTCGCAGTATTTGCCCAAACCGCCCGCGAAGCAGTGGGAGATGTACCCGAGGTCGCTCTTGGCGAAAACGCCGCCGACCACCTTGGCCTCCGCCGAAGCGGAGCGGACCGCCTCGGCCGTACGGCGGGTGAACTCCACATACTCGAAGGGGTCGGGGGCGCGCCGCCAGCTGTATCGGGACTCGGGCTCGTTCCAAACCTCCCACCACTCGACCCGCCCCTCGAAGTGGGCGACGGCGGCGCCGACGTAGGCGCACCACGCGTTTATTTGTTCTTCGTTCTGGATGGGCGGGCACCCCACCGCGCCGAAACGCGTCGCCGCCTCCTCGTCGTAGAGCTTGTTTCCGTAACAGAGGTTCATCCACGGCACGAGGCCGCGCCGACGCAGATTGTCCACGATGTCGTCGAGCCACTCGAAGTGATAGACGCCTTTTTCGGTTTCGGTGCGCTGCCATCCTGACTGGATGCGCGCCCATTTGACGCCCAGCGCCGCGATCTTGTCGTAAGCCTTTTCCGGGTCGAAGACCGCGCGGTCAAGCTTTTCGAAGCCGATCCCCACGCGGGAAAAATCCACTTCATTTGCCGAAAACGCGCGAACCTTGCCGATCTTTTTGAGCCACGAGATCATATTTCCATTCTCCTTGTCAGCGCACGGGGTCGAAGACGCGGACGTAATCGACGACGAAGGTGTCTTTGCCGATCGCCTCGAAGGCTTCCTTTACCGGCTGGTGGTCGTCGTGACGGTAGCCCTTGACCTCGGTCGAGATCAAAATGAACTCGGGACGCTGCGAAACCGCCTCCGTAACCCGGCCGTCCTTGACGCCGTCGATGTAAAAGGTGTAGCCGGTCGGCTCCCAGAGCACGCCGAAACGATGGAAGACCGTATGGTCCACGCCTTCAATGCCGCCGACGCTGACCCGTTTGCTGTCCAGACCGTAGCCGCCGTAAAAGACGTTGTGGTGGGCAATCTTGCCGGGCTTGAAACACTCCATGACGTCGATCTCCGCGCCCGTTTCCGCCGGGTCGAGCGACGCGCCGATGATCGGCGACTGGATCCAAAAGGCGCTCCACCACGCGTCGGTGTTCTGCTGAAGGCGGCAGCGGCACTCGTAGTAGCCGTATCTGTGGGTGTAGAGATTTTCGTGGAGCTTGCCGATGTTCCACTGCAGCGCCTCCTTGCCGAACTTGGTCGGCGTCACGGGCTCGTCCATGAAGTTGTACCCCGTCTGCAGCTGGGCGCTGACCGGACGCCCGTCCTCCTCCAACAGTTCGAAAACCACGTTGCCCTTGCCGTCGAGACGCACGCCGCGATCCACCCACGCGGGGTGGCGCTTGCCCATCATCGACAGCCGGAAATCCCACTTGGAACGGTCGAGTTCCGTCCCGTCGAATTCGTCGTTCCACACGAGTTTCCACTTGCCGTCCGGCAGCAGACTGGACTCATGACCTTCCATCTTGAATTCGTACATTCCAATACCTCCCGATAATATTTCAGTTTCGACTTCCCAAAAGATCCCGAGCCCGACTGAACGCCCCGTAGAGCGCCGCCTCGGCGAGCTGAGCGGGACGTAACGGCAAAGTTTCCAGCGGAGCGCGGAACAACTGCCATGACTTGGCGATCTGACCGCCCAGCGCAACCCGCTCCAAATCCCAGCGCGCGATCCACTGCGACAACAATTCGGCGAGGTCGGCACCGAACTCCCGCCACACGCGGAGCGCCGCCACGTCGCCGTTTTGCGCGGCATCGGCGATCGCTTTTGCTCCGGAGGCGGGATATTTCTTCACCAGCGCCCGCGTCGAAATGAAGTCCTCGGCGATGCCGCCGTGAAACGGCTGTTTCCACAGCGACACCTCGGGAGCGGGACTGCCCAGGTCGTTGTCGATCGTGACGCCGTCTACCGCCGCCGCCGCGCCCAACCCGGTGCCGAGGGTGACGGCTCCGGCGCGCGAAACGCCACGCAAATCACCGAAGCCTAGTTCGCCCAGCAGAAACGCGTCGGCGTCGTGAACGAAGGCGCACGGCACGTCAAGTCCCAATTCGGAGCGCAAGTTCACGCCGTTCAGCGCTGCGAACTTATGCGTCATCAGACTGACGCCTTTCCGGTAGTCGAACGGTCCCGGTATCGCGATGCCGACGGCGTTCACTTTGCCCGCAGCCGCGATCGCGGAGCGCATCGCATCAACGATCTCGGCGCGGCTGCCGTCGGAGCGACTCGGCACTTGCGGCAGCTGGCGCAGCGTCCCTTCCGGGGAGAACACCCCGGATTTTATGAACGTGCCGCCGATGTCCAGCGCGAGGATCACTTCAGCATGGTCTTGTTGACTTTGCACGGCGTATTGCCCAAGTTGATGATTCCGTATTCGCCCATCGACGCGGGAACGACCACGACGTCCATGAACTTCTGGTGGTAGCAGCGGGTCGGGTCGGCTTTGGAGTAGACCAGCACCTCGTCGCCCTCGACCAGCGTCAGCACGTGGAACTTTTCATTCTTCGTGTCGTCGGAAATGTCGCGGTCGAAGCTGAGGCGGCGAAGCGAGAAGTATATTAGTTCGTGCTCACCCACGATCTCCTCCTTGAAGCCGTCGCCCTCGCGCACCGTCACGGGACGCGGACGCAGCACGCCGTCCACCTTGCTCCGGCGGCGCTCCGTAACGAGCACGTTCTGACCGTGGATCGAGTGGATCGGGCGCGGATTGCCTTCGAGGTCGCACCGCAGATAGTCGTAGAGCTTGAAGGTGTAACTGCCGATCGTGTAACTGCCGATCTCCAGCACGATCTGATTGCGCCCCGAGGCGTGAATGGTGCCCCCCGGCAGCAGGAACTGATCGCCCTGCTCGCTCGGGAAGCTGTTGACGTACTTGTCGTGATCGAAGGGGACGTGCTCGTTTTCGGCGCGCTTGACCATCGAAAAGAACTCCGCGGGGTCGCAGTCGTCCTGCAAACCGAGGTAGGTCTTGGAGCCATTGGTCTTGACCACATAGTAGCTTTCGTCCTGCTGGAACGGCTCGCCGAAGTTTTCGTTGGCGTACTTCTGCGGCGGATGCACCTGTATCGACATGTTTCCGCTACCGCCCAGCGTGTCGTCGTAGTTGAAGCGGATCGGGAAGTGGTCGCCGAAGCGCCGCACGCTCTCCGCGCCCATCAGCTTTTCCGCCGTCGCCTTGAAGACGGTCGAGAACGGGATGTTCACGGTCGTGCCGCCGACCTTGATCTGCACGCTGACTTCGTTGGGGATCATGTCGAAGACCCACGCGCAGTTGCGCATGTCGTCCGGCAAATGGCGGAGTTTCTTGACGAAGAAGCCGCCCCAGACCCCTTCCAGATAGACGGGGGTGCAGCGGAACGGCGTCGCCACCAGCACCGCGAAGAGCTCCTTGAGAACAGCGAGCGGCAACATCACGGGCTTGTAGTCGATGTTGTCGTCGACGTAGAAGTCGATGAGATTCCTGTCGATGAGCTCCCGGCGATGCTCCATCATGATCTCGTAGTCGTAGTAGTACATGCGGCGGAAGATCGCCGCCTTCGGGCGCTTTTCGGCATCGCCGAGGTTGGCGACCCGCCCCTCCTGAATGCGCCGGGTGACACGGAGCGGCGTGACGTCGACGAACGCGGCCTCATCGGCGAGGTCGCGCAGCGCGGCGCAGAGCGCTCCGCATCCCGCGACGACCACGCGCCCGGTGCGCCTGGCGGCGCCGATCTTTTCCCGCAAGGCGGCAACCTTGCCGGAATCGAAAAGCGAATCCAGTCCGCGCTCGATGAAACGTCCGAAGAGCAACACAGGGTCGATCACCCGGTCCTCGGGGAGACTTTCTGCCAGCATCTTCGCCAGCTCGTCGGAGCTCTTATAGGCGTCCGATACACGAAATACCGTCAGCTTGCCGTCCTGAGCTGCTAGAGCAGCGACGACCGTGTCGAAATCCGCTCCGACGTAGCCGTCGACGAAGAGCGCGCCATTCACCGGGGTCTTTTCCAGCAGCCGCCGCGCGACCTTGTCGGTGCCGACCGAGACCTCCGCGCCCAGCGCGGCGGGAAGATGCGGGTGGTTGACCGCCTGCGGATCGACGTAATCGTAGGGGTTGAACATGAAACTCATTTTATCACCTCGTATTCTAAGTTGTCGGAGTTCATTCTTTGAAGATCCCGCGGTGGGTGCGTATTACGTTGCCCTCGACCTTTTCGGGCGCCTCCAGCGCCAACATCACGCAGAGAAAATCCACGATCATCAGCTGGGCGATCCGGGAACTCATCGCCCCCAGCCGCACCGCACTTTCGGTACTGGCGCACTGCAATACCAGATCGGCGCCCGCCCCGAGCGAAGAGCCGGGAAAATTGGTCACCGCCAGGACGAACGCCCCGGTTGACGCGGCTTCGCGCGCCATCTCCGCCACGCTGCGGTTCTCGCCGGAAAAGGAGATCCCGACAAAAACGCCGTCCGCATCCAAAAGCGCCGCGGCAAGTTTTCCGGTCTCGGCGTCGGCGCTGTGGTAGGACGACAACCCCATCCGCAACAGCTTGCGGTGAAGGTCCTCCGCCACGATGCCGGAGCTGCCGGAGCCGAAGACCACGATGCGTTTGGAATCGAGCATCCGCTTCGCCGCCTGCCGGTACACCTTTTCATCGAAGAGCGAGATCGTATCGCTTACGGCACGGACGTTGTTGTCGAGAAAATCATTCTTCAACGCGGAAAACTCATCGCCGGAGACCGTTCCGCGCGGGCGCACCGGCATGAACTCCAGCGCCAGAGACGACCGCAGTTCGTGTATCCCGGCAAAGCCGCACTTCTGGCAGAAGCGCACCACCCGCGCATCGTCGCAGCCGCACGCCGCGGCGATCTCGCGCACCTTGCACTCGACGACCTTTTCCGGGTGGGTGCAGATGTAATCGGCGATCCGCCGGTAGCCGGTGCTGAGTTGCGGGCTCATCGCCCGAATCTTGAGCAAAACTTTGGGAGATGCCTCCATTACGAATCCCGTTTCTTGAAAAGTATTCGACGCGTGTTATATTATACAACAGAAAAATTGTTTTGTCAACACAGCAAATTGAAAAAAAATTGCATAAGGAGCTCGTTTGAACATGTCAAAGACCAAAGTCGGCTTCGCTTTCATCGGTTGTCTCAGATTTCGCGAACTGGGCAAGGGGTGCGCGGACGGAACCTACGTCGAGCGCCGCGAGCGCTTTGTTCAGGGCGTGCTTAAACAGATGGCAGATATTGCGGAGTGCGTCTACCCCGGAGTCATCTACACCACTGAGGACGCCGACGCGGCACTGGAACTCTTCCGCCGCGAACACGTCCAGTGCGTGACGGCGGCTTTTCTGTCGTGGAGCGAAGACTTCACCTGGAGCTACTTCCTGCGCAAGCTCGAAGCCGACCTGCCCCTCGTCTACTACCTGCCGGTACAGCAGCGCGTGCCCTACTCCGACACCCGGGACGAAAACGACTTCGTGGAGTTCCTCGCCCAGGGCGGCATGGTGGGGTCGCTGATCGGTTCCGCATCGTGGGCGCGGCAGAAGCGTCAGATCGAAGTCATCATCGACGACTTCGACTCCGCGCGTCCGCGCCTCGAGGCGTTCTTCGCCGCCGCCAAGGCGCGGTGCAAACTCCGGAGCGCGCACTTCGGGCTCGTCCCCGGCTACAACACCATCATGCGCGGGACCTTCATCGACCCCTATGCCATCTTCACGAAGATCGGTCCGAAGCTCGACTTCTTCAGCTACGAAAAACTGCTCAAGCTCACTTCGGAAGTGAGCGACGCCGAGGCGCAGAAGTACGTCGACGAATTGAGCGCTAGTTATCCCGTGGAACCGGGGATCAGTCCCAAGCTCTTCCTCGAATCCGCCCGTGCCTCGCTGGGGCTCGCCCGACTGCGCGACGAGCAGAATCTCGACGCGCTGATACTCAATGATGTGAGCGCCGAAATATTCGAGACGCTCGGCCTGCGTCCCGGCTTCTACCCCGATACCTTCGCCAGCCACGACGCCATCCTGACGCCCGAGGGCGACCTCGGCGCTGGTACGGCGATGTACATACTGCGGAATGTTTCGGGCGGCAGACACGTCAACTACATCGAGCCCTTTTACATCGAGAAGGAGACGGGAGTCTTCGCCGCCGGACACGCCGGTCCGCACGACTACACCGACCCCGAATTCCACGACCATGTGCGCATCTCCATCGACGCGCGCTTTGCGAAAACCAGTTACAAGTACGCGGGCGCGCCCTTCGCGTGGTACCGCATCCCGGAGGGGCTGAAGACCATAGCGCATCTGTCGCAGGGACCGGACGAGCGCTTCAAGCTCGTGTGCTTCACGGCGGAAAGCCTGCCCGGACCGCACACGCTCTGCGGTTACTGCCACAGCGACTTCAAGGTAGCAGGCGACGCGGGACGGCTCTTCGAGGATATCCTCAAGGTCGGCGTCACCCAGCACTTCGCCGCCGTGGCGGGCGATGTTACGGAGGAATTGCGGTACGTCGCAGAACTCTGCGGCTTTGACTTCCACCGTTTCTGAACCATCGCGACACCAAACGGTCGCTTCCGAACCGGAAGCGACCGTTTTTTCATGCGTTGCGTCTGCGCCACGCCGACGGCGCCATGCCTGCCGCGTGGACGAAAGAGCGGCAGAAGTGCTCGTATCTGGAGAAACCGCACAGCCGCGCGATATCCGCCAAGCGGATGTCTGGATCGGCGAAGGTCAGCAACTGCTTGGCGCGGAATATCCGCTCGTCCATCAGCAGCTGCGAGAAACTCCCCTCCCCCGCGGCGCGGAGCTCATGGCACAAATGCGACACCGAAACGCACAGCGCCCGGGCGGCTGACGAAGTCGAAACGTTTTCCGCGTAGTGCCGCTCGACATACTCCTTGACCCGCTCGTGCAGCGTGTCGCACACGCACTCTTTCGCCGCCGCCATATCGTGCACACGAACTTCGAGCCCGGCGGCGAAGACCGGCAGCATCCGGGCGATGGTCCTGACCTTTTCCTTTTCGCGCGCGTCGAGCAGACCGGCGAAGACCACCAGCACGCAGCGACCGCCGCGATACACCGGAGAAACCAGCTCGAAGCATCCGTTGCGGCAGTGCATCATAAAAAGGTCACGCGAAGGCGCTGCGGCGATCCGCCGGTTCAGATCGTCCATGCAGTGGCGGATGCAGTAACTCCGCTGCTCACGACCGCAGCGGTCGGGATGCGTCCGGCGGTGCGACTGGCGGATCGGCGCAAAAAGCCGGGTCGTTCCCCGGTAGAAGATATCGGTAAAGGGGTGCAGACAGATCCTGCACCCGAAGACCCGCTCGAAAGTCTGCAATTCCGGCTCGATGGAGTGAATATTCATGATAAAAAAACCACAAAAAGCAATATACATCAATTTTTTTGCAAATCAAGTCATGGTGCGGGAGATTTACGGCGTTATATTGGACACATGTTCAACCAAGCATCTGGAGGTGGATCATGACCAAACGTATCGCGGTCGTCCGCGGCTGCACCGGATGCGACACCTGTCGCTGGCTGTGCAAAATGCAGGCGATCACCTTCGACCACGAGGGAGCGCACGTCGACCCCGAAAAGTGCGTGGGCTGCGGCGTGTGCGCCGAAAACTGCCAGTCATTCGCGATCAGCATCATGCCATTCGAACCAACTAAAAAGGAGTAGACGAAATGGGCTTCAAGATTTTGAACGGCGGCACTGTCATCGAAGAGGCGCGCGAACTCAGGAGCCTCGGCGAGTACGACGTGGTCGTCTGCGGCGGCGGCATGGCGGGCTTCGGCGCGGCCGTCGCGGCGGCGCGGCATGGCGGACGGGTACTGCTCATAGAACGCGAGACCGCGTTGGGCGGACTCGCGACCGTCGGACTGGTGCCGATCCCCAAGGACACCCCCGCCGGGATCAGCAAGGAAATGATCGCGCGCCTCGAAGAGCTCGACGGTCACACGCGGCGCAACTCCGACCCCGAAAAGCACAAACTCGTCCTCGACCGCATGGTGCGCGAGGCGAAGATCGACCTGCTGCTCGACACGACCATCGTCGACGCGGTGGTCGAAGACGGCAAAGTCCGCGGCGCGGTGCTCGAGAGCAAGAGCGGTCGCGAAGTCGTCATGGGCAAACGTTTCGTCGACTGCACCGGCGACGCCGACCTTGCGTACTTCGCCGGGTGCGAATGCATGAGCGGACGCCCCGAGGACGGCAAACATCAGGCGTGCTCGATCGACTTCCGCCTCGGCGGAGTCGATTACGACAAGTATATCGCCAGCGACCTCAAGGCGAACGATCCGCAGTGGATCAAGCTCATCGAAGCATGCTTCAAAAGCGGAAAACTGCCGGTAATGTACGAAAACCACCTGAACTGGTCGGTCTTCGTTCCGGGACGTCCCAAGCACTGCGGAAAAGACGAGATCTGCATCTGCATTTCCCACTCGCGCAACTGCGACCCGCTCTCGAACCGCGACCTGACGCGGATGTACCTCGAAGGCCGGGAACAGGCGGATTACTGGACCCGCTTCATCCGCGAAAACATCCCCGGCTTCGAAGGTGCGTATCTGATCGACACCGCCTCGCTGCTCGGCGTCCGCGAAAGCCGCCGCGTAATAGGAGAGTACATTCTCAAGACGCTGGACTTCGCGCGCGGGACCAAATTCGACGATGCGGTAACGGCGACCTTCCACCACTTCGATCTGCACAACCCGGACGGCGTCGGCAACATCAAGTGGGCGCGCGAAATCATCGACGGCAAGGTCTGTTATGTGAGCTCCACCGGCAATCCCGGTTCGCTCGAACCGCCGTGCGGTTACGAAAACATGACCGACGGCTGGGGAAGGTACGGCGCGGAACGCGTCTTCAAGACCGGCGGTTCGGACATCCCGTACCGGAGCCTCGTACCGGTAACGATCGACAATCTGCTGGTGGCGGGCCGCTGTCTCTCGTCCGAATTCATGGCGCAGGCGGCGTCGCGGCTGATCCTCTGCTGCGTCAACATGGGTCAGGCGGCGGGCACCGCCGCGGTCCAGTCGCTCGAGGAAAACGTCGTTCCGCGCAGGATCGACGTCAAAAAACTTCAAGCACAGCTCGCCGCAGACCGCGCCTGAGGCGGCAAAAGCAAAACGACCGCAGCCGGAAATATCCCGACCGCGGTCGTTTTTTATTGATGCGAGCAATAGATCAGGCGTCGACGATGGCGAACATCAGCGCGATCTTGAAGACGACCTTGCCGTCTACCTCGCCGTAACCGTTGCCTCTGCCGAAGCGCGACTTGCTCGGCGGCAGATTGATGTGGATCACCACCTGATCGCCGGGAACGATCGGAGCGAGCGACTCCATGTCTTCGATCGCCATGAAGAAGCCGATCTTACCCACGTTCTCTGGGCGGGACAACACGGTGGCGCACCCCGACTGCGCCGCCATCTCGCAGAGGATCGACTCCGGCACCGCCATATTGTCCGGCGCGTTGCGGAAAAAGCTGTCGTTGACCGTGATGTTCTTGATGGCGATCATGTTTTCGCCGTCCTGCTTCGCCAGATAGTCGATGAAGAGGAAGGGATAACGGTGCGGCATCAGCTCCTTGAGCTTTTTTAGGTCCATCGGCACCTCGTCGGTCCGGTCGAGTTCGCACACCGCGGGCGGCAGTGCGACGGGATCGGGGATGATCCGCATCGCGAGCGTCATCGTCGCTTCGCTGGCGACATTTTCGCCGATGCAGACCTTGGTGCGGTAACTACGCGAATCCGGAGTTTCTCCGACGAGCTCCGCAGTGATGCGGATCCGGTCGCCGGGAACGACCGGCTTGCGGAACTTGACCTTCTCCATTTTGGCTATGTGGATATCCTCGTCGTCGGACTTCGCCAGCTCGGGACGCGCGGAAAGCTCGGCGAGCTGTTTCATCGCCTCGATCTGCAGCACTCCGGGCATGATCGGATGGTTCGGGAAGTGACCGTTGAAGAACTCCTCGTTGACGGTCATCACCTTCAGCCCGGTCAGCTTTTCTCTACTCTCGAACTCGACCCGGTCCAACATCAATCCGAATCCCGGGCGCGGCAACAACTTGCGCAATTCGCGCACACCTAAAATCCTGCTCATCTCAAAAAAAAACTCCCTTTTTGCATGCTGCAATTCGATTTTCTTCACTGCCGCGAAGCGGCCAATTCCGCCAGCAGTTTCCCCGCCAGCATCACATGCGACGGATGCCCGGACTTGACCGCGACCACCGTGCCGCGGACCCGGCATCCCACCAAAAACAGATCGCCGATCACGTCCAATATCTTGTGGCGGACGATCTCGTTGGTGAAGCGCAGTTTATCCTTGCAGATGATCGCCCCGTCGTGGATGATCGCCGCCGCGTCCAGACTGCCGCCCTTGCAGAGCCCCATCGCCAGCAGCATCTTCAAGTCGCCGTAGTCGACGAAGGTGCGAGCGGGGGCGATCTCGGCGCGGTATTTATCCGCGTCGCCGACCTCGAACTCGCAGAACTGCGGATCGAAGGGGCAGCCGCGGAAGCTCGTCACGCAGCTGACGCGCAGTTTTTCGTCGTCGGGGATGATCACGACCCGCGCGCCCCCCTGCACCACCGCCACCGGAGCCTTGGGGGTGAAGTACACCGCCGGAGCGTTCTGCTCGACGATCCCCGCCTCTTCGATCATTTCTACGAAGGGCAGCGCGCCGCCGTCGCAGATCGGGGGCTCCATGCCGTCCATCTCGACCACGCAGTTGTCCACGTGCAGCGCGTGGAGCGCGGACATGATGTGTTCCACCGTGTAGACCCGCGCCTCACCCGAAGCGATGGTGGTCCCGCGCTGTACTTCGACCACGTTGCTGGCCAGTGCCCGCACCTCGGGTGCGCCGGGCAGATCCACCCGTCTGAAGACGATGCCCGAATTCTCTTCCGCCGGTTCGACGCGCACCGCCACCCGCGCACCGGAGTGGAGCGCAATACCGGAAAGTCGGGCGCTTCCCGCCAAAGTTCTCTGTTTTTCCATCGCAAATCAACCTGTTTTGATTTGACAATATTTAATTCATGAGGCATAATATAACGCCGCCAAAGCAGTCTTTACAACCTTTGCGACGGATTTATGAGCGAAAAATTGAAAATCATCGCCGTTACCGGTCCTACCGCCACGGGGAAAACCGCCCTCGCCGTGGCGTTGGCGCGGCGTTTCGGAGCGGAGATCGTCAGCGTCGATTCGCGTCAGGTCTACCACCGGATGGACATCGGCACCGGCAAGGACCTCGCGGAATACGGCGACGTCCGATACCACCTGATCGACGTCGCCGACCCGGCGACCGAAGTCTACGACCTTTCGCGCTTCTGCCGCGACGCCTCGCGCGCGGTGCTCGACATCGCGGCGCGGGGAAAAAACATCATCCTCTGCGGGGGGACGGCGCTGTATCTCGCGGCGCTGCTGAACGATTACGAACTACCGGGCGGCAAGCTTTCCCCGCGCGAAGCGGGCAAAGTCCGCGAACGACAGAACCCCGGCGGGGACCCGAGTTTCAAGTTCCCGTTCGAGGCGGATTATCTGGTGATTGGGGTGCTTTTCCCGCGCGCCGTGGTGCGCGAACGCATCGCCGCCCGCCTCGATGCCCGGCTGGCGGCGGGAATGGTGGAAGAGATCCGCGACCTCACGGAAAAGTACGGAGTGTCGCCGGAAAAGCTCGAATTCTTCGGTCTCGAATACCGCGAAGTGTCGCGCTATCTCCGGGGCGAGTGTTCGCACGAGGAAATGCGCAACACGTTGCTCGACCGCATCCGGCAGTTCGCAAAGCGGCAGGACATCTTCTTTCGCAAGCTCGAACGCGAAGGCAACCCGATCTACTGGATCCCCGGAGGCGATTTCACACAAGCGGAGTTTCTGGTGCGTAAATTCCTCGCCGGGGAAACGCTGCCCGAGATAACCTGGCGCCTCGCCGACCACCCCAACGCGGGCGTCGGCGACAAGCGGTGCAAAATACGTTGAACCGGGGCGTCAGCGCTGCTGACTTGCGAAACCTACTTTGAACATTTCGATGTTCAAATCGCGCAGTTTTTCGGGGAACGCTTCGCCCACGACCTCGATCCACAGCGCCTCGTCCTTGACCTGCGGCAATTTAGCCGCCATCGCGCCGAGGATCATCGTGTTGAGCGCCTTCGGGTGCGCGAGCTTGTCCGTCGGAACATCGTCCGGCGTGACGACCGCGCCGTCCTTGCGGACATTGCCGAGCACCACTTCGAGTTGCGAAATATCCAGCACCGCGAGCAAATCGCATTCGCCCGCCGGGACCATGGGACTCGCGACGTTTTCGCCGAAGCGCACTTCGCTCGACACCGAGCCGCCGCGCTGACTCATCCCGTGGACCTCGCTCTTCTTCACGTCGTACCCGGCGCGGAAAAGCACCTCCGCCAGAATGTCCGTAACCTTCAAAACGCCCTGTCCGCCCAGACCGGCGACGATGATGTTCGTGGTATTCATTTGCTCACTCCCCCTTCGCATACTGCTTGCTCTTCGCCAGCGCGATGATGCACGGCCGCCGCGCGATGATCAGACTGCAGTCGTTGGACGCAAGTCTTTCCCGCAGCAGCTCCTTGAAGCGCTCGTTTTCGGCAGTGGTATCGATGATGTCGATGTTTTTTATTCCGATGCCCGCCGCCGTCTTTTCGATGGAAAGCCTGGTCGCCGGAGTCACATGGTCTAGCTTGCGCCCGGTGCCGGGATGCTCCTGCATGCCGGTCATCGCGGTAGTCGAATTGTCGAGGACGATCACCACATGCCCCGTCGCGGGCGGATTGTAGACCAGCTCGACGAGTCCGTTGACTCCCGAGTGCCAGAAGGTACTGTCGCCGATCACGCTCACGACGCGGCGCGCGTCGGCTTCGGGCAGCACTTTGCGCAACCCCACGCCGACCGTGATGCTCGCGCCCATGCACACCGAAATATCCATCGCCGAAAACGGCGGCATCACGCCGAGCGTGTAGCAGCCGATGTCGCCCGCGACGATGCAGTTCAGATCGCGCAGCGCCTCGAAGCTCTTGCGGTGCGGACAACCGGGACAGAGTTGCGGCGGTTTACCCGGCACCGGCGCGGGCTCGGGCGAAACGTCGCCAGCGAGGATGCGGCGGACGCGCGCCACGTTGAGTTCGCCGAAGCGGTACATCTCGGGCTTGTTCTCGACCGCGATCCCGGCGACGCGGAGCGCCTCGTACATCACGGGGTCGCCCTCCTCGACCACCACGCAGCGCTTGACCGACGCGGCGAAGCTCCGGATCGCCTCGACGGGCAGCGGATGGGTCATGCCGGGCTTGAAGATCGACGCCTCGGGTGCGGCGTCGCGGACATGCTGAAAGGCGATGCCGCTGGCGATCACGCCGAGCTCCTTGGAACCGGCGACTTCGAGCGTGTATGCGCCTTTTTCGTTTTCCTGCTGCATCGCGTGGAGGTCGGCGCGAAGTCTCCGGTGCGCCTTGCGGGCGTTCGCGGGAACCATCACGTTGGCGCCGGAATCCTTGGTGTAACTGCCGGTCCGCGGAGCCGTAGCCGCGTGACTGCGGACGAAGACGCACTTGGAGTGGCAGACTCTGGTCGTCAGCCGCAGCAGCACCGGCGAACGGAAACGGTCGGCGAGTTCGAAGGCGGCGATGGTGTAGTCGTAGCACTCCTGCGTATCGGTCGGCTCGAACATCGGCACGCCTGCCGCATAGGCGTAGCGCCGGTTATCCTGCTCGTTCTGGCTCGACGCCATGCCGGGGTCGTCGGCGCTGACGATCACGAGACCGCCCGCCGTGCCGCTGTAGGCGATGGTGAAGAGCGGATCCGCCGCGACGTTAAGCCCGACGTGCTTCATCGTGACGATGGAGCGCCCGCCGCCCTCGGCGACGCCGATGCCGACTTCGAGTGCGCACTTTTCGTTCGGCGCCCACTCGGCGCGGCCGCCGAGACGGTTGAACTCGTCGAGAATCTCCGACGAGGGCGTGCCGGGATAACCGGCGCCAAGATTCACACCGCAGTCAAATGCTGCCATGGCAATGGCTTCATTACCGCTTGCCAACATCCGGTCACTCATTTTCGTTCATTCCCCTTTTGTGTTGGTTTGGAAAAATCTTCACGGAGCGCCTCAATGGCGGCGTCCTGTTCGTCCAGAAAGTTTTCGAGCTGCGCTTCGAGGTGCTCCGCCTCGTGCGCGTCGGGCATGAAATCCTCACGGTTCAACAGCTTCAAGAGTGCGCCGAGCCGTTCCGAAACCGTCGCGAGGCGGCGGAGTTTTTCCGGCGTCAGCGATTCGGCGCCCCGCTCCAGTGCAGCGGCTTCGGAAAAGAACTCCAAGCGCTCCTCGACCGCCTCCATCACGGAACTGCGCAAGGGCGCCTTGATCTCGTCATCCACGCGGTCGTAGTGCCCGCTCAACTCCTCGAAGCGGTTTTCGACTTCGTTCATGAAGACCGCCTCCTGCGCCTCGTCGACGAACTCCGGAGCGCGCCCGCGAAAAGCGCGCGCAAAACACGCCGCGAAATCCAGTTCGCGCGTGGCACAGGCATCAAGGATGAAACCGTCCAATTCTTCCGGGGTGACCGCCGCCCCGGTGGACTTGAGCATCGCGGGCAGCGTTCCCGTCTCGCCGGAGGATATGGACAACCCTTCCGGCAGCACGGTTTCGCCGTCCTCACCGTTCTCGTCGTCGCCGGCGATCCGCAGTCCGCCGCGCCCCTCGGCGTCGGAGCCGAGAACGATCTTGAGCGACTCGCGGATAAATTCGTCCAGCGACGCTCCGGGCTCGTCCAAAGTGTCGCTTCCGGCCATGAAACAGCGCGCCAGCACCTCCGGGATTTCAAGGTAATCCTCCTCCGACCGCAGGACCTTTTCGCACGCCGCGTCCAGCGCGGAAATGAAGGAGCGCTTCTTCGCCGCCGACCGCTCCGCCCCGGACAGGAAGGTAAATTTCACCACCCCTTTGGCGTAATCGACGACTTCGCATTTCAGCGCATCGCCCTCTTCGAAATCGTGTTCGCGGTAAAAATCCGCCAGATCGAAGACCTCGAGCTCCACTTCGCTGTCGCCACGCGCTCCGGAGCGCAGATGTCCGTTAGCGGGGGACTCCGCCATCAGCACGTCGAGCATCTGCTCACTCCCCAGCAATACGAAGCAGCCGATCAGCCGCGCCAGTTCGTAACGCCCGGCGCGACTGCGCACCTTGCGGCGACCGGTATGCAATTCGACCTCGGAGGGGAATATTTCGGACTCAAGATACGGCACGAAACGATGCCCCGGCACCAGTATTCCGGCTTCGATCTCCCAAGCTTCGGGAGTGACGAGAAACTTCCTTTTATCGAAAAGCGCTCCGCGGCGGCAGACCCGGTCGCCGTCGCGCAGGAACTCCGCGTCCGCGTCGACGACCGCCTCCCACACCTCGGTCGGGATGCGCGACGGCGCGGCGAGCTCCGACAAAGCGAAGCTGTCCGGCGCCGACGCCAGCGAGGATTTCACCTCCGCCCGAAACGATCTCTGCTGATCCATCTTCAACCCACTCCGTTGCCCGCGAACTTCATCAATCTTGAAATCACCAGATCCTTGAAGGCGCTTTGGTCCAAACCCTTTATCGCGTCCAGCTGCAGCGCGTCGGCGATCGAAAAGCGACCGCTGCGCGTCCGGCGCAGACGCGCCAGCACCCCGCCGCACCCGAGCGCTTCGCCGATGTCCGCGCATAGCGTGCGGATGTAAGTTCCCTTGGAACAGTCCACCGCGAAGTCGCAATACGGGGTTGCAAACTTCAAAAGCTCCAGCCGGGATATGACGATCCGCCGCGGTTCGCGTTCGATTTCCACGCCCTTGCGCGCCAGTTCGTAAAGCTTTTTGCCGCCGACCTTGACCGCCGACACCATGGGCGGCGTCTGCCACTGCTCGCCGGTGAACTTGCCGAAGACTTCGCGGAGCTGCGCCTCGGAGACCATGGAACAGTCGCCCTCGCGCACCACCGTGCCTTCGAGATCGCCGGAATCGGTGACGCGTCCCAACTCCATCGTACCCTCGTAAGTCTTGTCGTCGCCGCTGAAAAACTCGCTTTTACGGGTAAACGCCCCCAGCATCAGCACCAACAGTCCCGTCGCCGCCGGGTCGAGCGTGCCGCAGTGCCCCACCTTGGGGACATTGAAGCGCGACCGCACGAAATTCACCACGTCGAAGCTGGTCCACCCCGCCGGTTTGTCGATCAGAAGTATGCCGGATACATCGCACACCGGCAGCCGGTGTCTGCGGGCATCATAACGCATCAAACTCACCCGAAAAACGTAAAAAAACACAGTTCAGCATATTTGTCAAAAAGAATAATATAGCACGCCTTTACGTAAAACACCAATCCTATGACACATAAAAAACGCTTCCGCCGGACCAAAGAAGCGGAAGCGGGAGAGTTCCTCGCGTGTCGTTCAGAACTTCGGGAGTTCCCAACGCGACGACATCAGCGCGCAGTTGAGGTCGCCAGGACGGGCTTTCTGATAGTATACGGTGAAGAGCGAGCCGTCGACCAATTCGACCGTCGACGGGTAGCCGAGGTCGGAGTCGGGTCCGTCATCGCGAAGTATCCAGTCGAGCGACCACGTTCTGCCGCCGTCACGGCTGAAGGCGATGTGCTGCCCCGGATTTTCGCCGCGCCAGCCGTAGGACATGATGATCGTCCCCGACGAGTGGAGCAACAGCGCGGGCGGCGAACCCGCGACGAGAAGCTCCGGGACCGTCCACGTTTTGCCGCCGTCTTCCGAGCGCGTGAGGAAGACCTGAAACCCCAAATCGTAGCGGATCGCCCCCAGCAGCCCGCCGTCCGGCAGCTCGAGCACGTGCGGCTCGACGTTTCTGCCCTGCTCGGGCCCGGAGACCGCACCCAGACGCTCCCAAGTCGCCCCCTCGTCACAACTGGCGACCGCGGTGACTTCGCCGATCCAGCGCGCCTGCCCCGGTGCGTAGCGACACTCGTTGCCCAAATACAAAAGAGTCCCGTCTTGAAGTCGCGCCGGACCGTGGGGAGACGTCACGGGCGAAACGCGGCGCGGACCCCATGTGCCGTCGGCTTCGCGCACCCGGGTGAACGACCCGACGTTGGCGGCGACCACCTCTTCTTCCCAAAGATCGGTCAGCGGCGTAAAATCCATGCGCCCGGCGTGGCGGAGCAGATGGTGCCGCGTCTTGAGCCGCACATAACGCCGCGTGTCGCTGGCGAACCACGTCAACAGCGCCCTGCCCCCGCCCAGCGCGACGAGCCCCGTGTCGCGGTCGTCGATGGGGGAATCGTTGACGACCTGCGGTTCGCTCCATGTCCGCCCGTCGTCGGAGCTCGAAAAACAGACGCTCTTGCCGAAGGGGTCGATGTGCCCGGTGCGGAACCCCGACGCCGCCGCCAATAGTTCGTGTTCTCCGATCCGGCAAACGCTCGGCCAGCCGAAGTAGCCGAAGAGCGTGTCGTTGCCGTAACCGCGGATGATCCGGTGTTCCGCCTGGATCCTTTTGCTCATGATGCCATCCTTTTCAAAACTCCGGCAAGTGCCAGTGCGACACCATCAGCGCGCAGTTCAGGTCGTCGGCGTGGACCTTCTGATAGTAAACCGTGCACAAGCCGCCGTCGGCGAGTTCGACCGTCGACGGATAGCCGAGGTCGGGCGTCGGGCCGTCGTCGCGCAAAATCCAGTCGAGCGACCACGTCCTGCCGCCGTCGCGGCTGAAGGCGACGCGCTGCCCGGGATTTTCCCCGCGCCAGCTGTAGGACATCACGATCGTCCCCGACGAGTGGAGCAGCAGCGCGGGCGGCGACCCGGCGACTAGAAACTCCGGCTTCGCCCACGTCTTGCCGCCGTCGCAAGAGCGCGTCAGGTAGATCGAAAAATCCGGCTGGTGGCGGATCGCCCCCAAGAGTTCGCCGTTCGGGAGTTCCAGCGCGTGAGCTTCGTAGAACTTGCCCTCGTCGGGGTTGGGGACAGTCCCCAATTTTGTCCAGCTGTCCCCCGTGTCCCGGCTCTCGACCGCGGTGATGTCGCCCATGCCGATGCCGCCGGCATGGTTCGGCTCGTAATGACACGCGTTGCCGAGGTACAAGAGCGACCCGTCCCGGCGCAGCGCCGGACCGTGCGGAGCCGAGACCGGCGCCGGGCGGCGGGTGCTCCACACGCCGCGGGCGGTGCGGAAACGGGTGAAGGCGCCGACATTCGCCGCGACCACGGCCTCGTCCCACGCCTCGACTATGGGAGTGAAATCCATCCGGTAGCGCCGGGTCTTGAGGCGGTCGGCGCCGGTTTTCGGGCGGGCGAGCAGTCCGCGGGTGTCGCTGGCGAACCACGTCAAAAGCGCCGTGCCGTTGCCCAGCGCGACCAATCCCGTATCGCGGTCGTCGACGGGGGAGTTGTTGACGACCAGCGGCTCGCTCCACGTCCGCCCGTCGTCGAAGCTCGAAAAGCAGACGCTCTTGCCGAAGGGGTCGATGTGACCGGTGCGGAACCCCGACGCCGCCGCCAATAGTTCGTGTTCCCCCACGCGGCAGACGCTCGGCCAGCCGAAATAGCCGAAAAGCGTGTCGTTGCCGTAGCCGCAGATGATCTTGTGTTCCGCCGCGATGCGTTTATCCGTACGCATGATTGCCTCCTCAACTGGTAATGACGGTACTTTCATCGGTATATTATAACCCTCAGGTTTGATTTTGCAATCCCGGTATGGTAATTTATAACGAAAAATACCAAGCGGAGAATACCGGACGCGGTCGAAATGATGCGCAATTCATATTCGGGCGGAGCGCGCCGCCGCATGAAAGTTCTGAAGCCATCCAGACCGGAGTGGCGCTGGTGTCTTTACGACGCCGCCAACTCCGCCTTTTCGCTGATCGTGATGACGACGGTCTTCCCCTTCTTCTACGCCAAGTTCGTGATCCCCGCCGACGCCCCCGCGGGAACGGCGACTGCCGGACTCGGCTTCGCCAACGCCGCCGCCGGACTCGCCGCCGCCGTCGCCATGCCCGCATTGGGCGCCCTCGCCGACGGCCGGGGAGCCCGGAAAACCGGCGTCCGGTGCGCCGTCGCCGCCGGATGCGCCTGCACCTTGCTGTTCAATCTGATAACCCCCGGCATGACCTTCGCGGCGCTGGCGCTTTACGCCATAGCGGTCTTCGCCTTCGCCTCGGGCAACGTCTTCTACGACTCGATGCTGACCGACGTGACGAAACGCAGCCGCATGGACTACATCTCCGGCATGGGTTTCGCGGTCGGCTACATCGGGAGCGTGATCCCGTTCCTCATCGTGCTGGCGGCGCTCTTCCGCTTCGGCGAAGGCGGCGCGGGATTCCGTTTCGCCTTCACCGTCACGGCGGCGTGGTGGGCGCTGTGGGCGCTGCCCCTGCTCTGCTCCCGATCTCCGGCACCGGAGCAAAAAAGCGCTCCGACCGTGACTCCGAAAACACTGGCGCGGACCGTGAAACGCATCTGGTCCGACCGCAACCTCCGGACCTTCCTCTGCGCCTATTTTCTCTACATCGACGGAGTCGACACCATCATCGTCATGGCGGTCCCCTACGGCGCCGAGATCGGTCTCGGCGCCAAGGAACTGATCGGCGTGATCCTCGGCATCCAGATCGTCGCCTTTCCGTGCGCGCTCGCCTACGGCGCCCTCGCCGCCCGCTTCGGCGCGAAAAAAATGATCGGCTTCGGCATCGTCTGCTACTCGACGACCGTGGTCGCCGCCGCGCTGATGCCGCTCCTTTCTTCTTACAGCGTGAAGTGCGCACTCTTCATTCTGCTCGCGCTCGCCGTCGCCGCCAATCAGGGCGGCATCCAAGCCCTCAGCCGCTCCTGCTTCGGCAGGATCATCCCGCCTGAACACTCCGCCGAATACTTCGGCTTCTACAACATCTTCGGCAAATTCGCCGCCGTACTCGGCCCGTTCCTCGTCGGACTTTCCGGCTGGCTCCTTGGCGGCGGGCAGTACGGCATACTGAGTTTGCTGCTACTCTTCGCCGCCGGAGGTTTTCTGCTGAACCGTACCAAGTTGGAGTAAATATCGCAAGGGGGTAGTATATGCTGATTTTCGTGGCGGTGGTGATATTCGGCGCGTTCCCGGCGGCGGGCTTTTACGGGTTGTATTCGCTGGTACGGCAGCACCGTCCCGGCGCTCCCGCGCTGCCGCTGCACTGGAGCGACGCGGTCAGCGTCCTCGCCCCGTTCTGGGTATGGATACTCCTCACCGAATGCACTCCGTTCGCCGAGCCGAAATCACTGTCGAATGTGGTCTGCGAACTCATCCCCTGCGGCTGGTTCTTCTCCGCGCTGCTTGCGCTCCGGCTGACCGTCGCCGCCTGGAAGCAGCGTCTCGACCGCCGTCTCTGGGGATATGCCACCATGATCGCGGTACTGCTCGCCGCCGTACTCGTCGCACTCTTGGTTCCGTGCCTTCCCGAGTAGATTCTGCGGAACGCCGTGTAGTCCTCCGTTGAACCATAGCCCGTCAGTTAAAGCTTTTCCGCTCTCTTCTCTTTGACCTCCGTCATCCCCTGCCCCGGGTATTTTTGCCGATTTTTTAAATAAATTTTCGGTTTTTTATCGAAAATTGCTTGCATTTGGAAATTTTTGGAATATATTGGAAATAATTGGAAACAATTGCATCGGGTTTTCATCGATCCGGGAGACGTGAAGTGCTGGCTTTCTGCGGACAGGAAAAGTGTCTGGTCGACGCCAACGGGCGCATCCGTCTCACCCAACGCTGGGTGGACGATTTCATGCACCGCTGCGGCGGCGAAGTCGTCATGCACGGTCTGCCGGAGGGCGCGATCGCCCTCTATCCCGAAGAGGTCTATCAGGAAATGCGCGCGCGGGAAATCGGCAATCTCGATCAGCTCGGCACGAGCTTCGCGCTGCGCCGTTCGCTGCGGCGCTTCGGCGCGCTGACGCAGGTCGACACCATCACCCGGCAGGGTCGGGTGACGCTGCCCGCGCCGTTCCGGGACCACGCCGGGATCGCTCCCGGCAAAGAGGTATGCATCGTCGGCGTCGAGGTCGGCGTCGAAATCTGGGAAGCCGGTCGGTTCGCAGCGGAAATGCAGGCTATAAATCAGCACCTCGACGAACGCCGCGACGTCGAAATGGCTAGGGAACTCCAACTCGAAAGGGAAAAGATATGAACCGTAAAAGCTGGATGATCATTCTGCTGCTGTGCTCGCTGCTGCTGCTTCTGGGCGGGGTTCATCGTCCGCAGCACACCGAGAGCGACTCCGCCGATCCGGTGGTATCCGGCGCGACCTCGCTGGTCGCCCACACCCCCCGGGATTCCCGCGCGGAGTGGCTGAACGCCGCCCGCACCAATCCGCTGTGGATTTTGCAGATCGAAGCCGCGGAGTAAAACACAAAGCCAAGCCTCCACAACCTGCCGGAAGCGCATACTATTTGCGCGACCGGCTTTTTTGTGTCGATAATCGACATAAAAAACCGGTCCGGCGGAAACTTGTGCTTCACACCGGACCGGCGGAGGTTGGGTCGTATTCAGATCAGCGGTAGTTCTTCCACTTGGGCTCGTTCGCGAACACCCAGTCGTAATATTCGCGCATCGTCAGCTGCGACGCCGCGCCTTCGTCGAGGATCACCACCACCGACGGGTGAAGCTGGATCGCACTGCCCGTGACCATGCTGGTCAAGGGGCCTTCGATCGCCTTCGCCGCGATCCCCGCCTTCTTGGCGCCCGTGATGAGCATCACGATCCGCTTCGCGTCGAGGATGGTGCCGACGCCCATCGTGAAGGCGCGCATCGGCATCGTTTCCGGCGGGTCGAAGTAGATGCTGTTCTGCCGGTAGGTTGCGGGCGTCAGCGGTTTCGCCCGGGTGCGCGACGCGAAGCTCGACAGCGGTTCGTTGAAGCCGATGTGACCGTCGCTGCCGATCCCGAGCAGCTGCAGATCGAGACCACCCGCCTGTTTGATTGCCGCCTCGTAGCGGGCGCCCTCGGCGACCTCGTCCGCCGCCATGCCGTCGGGCAGATGGGTGTTCTGCTTGTCGATGTTGATCTTGTCGAAGAGGTGGAAGTTCATGTAGTAGCGGTAGGAGTTCTTATCCTCCGGCGGCAGACCGATGTACTCGTCCAGATTGAAGGTGCTGACGCGCGAGAAGTCCACTTCGCCGCGTTTGTTCATCGCCGCGAGCTCGGCGTAGACCGACTCCATGGTGGCGCCGGTCGCGAGACCGAGGTTGAAGGCGGGTTTGGCTTTGACGGCATCCGCGATGAGGCGCGCGGTCAGGCGCGCGGCGGCGGCGGCATCGGGCTGAATTATGACTTCCATAACAACGGATTCTCCAAAGTTCACATCCGGCGGAACAATTTTCCGCTTTCAATGGTATAATATACTTCGGAGCGTCGATGCCACAATGTATTTTTCGATGGATTATATACACAAATCTGCAAATGTTAGCCGGAAGGTCACCGCCGCAGCCACGCCGGGATCAGCAGCAGCACGGCGGCGGGCAGCAGAAACGGCGCGAGCGCACCACCCGACGCCGACTCGGCGACCCGGCAGAGAATAATCCCCGCGACCACTCCGGCGACCGCGCCGAAGCACACCGTCCGGCGGTTGCCCGCACCCAGCTGGGAAAAGCCGCATCTCCCGGCGACGAGCCACCCTACCCCGCCGACGAGCGGCATGAACTCCCAGCAGCAGCCGAAGAAGAACGGACACAGCCCCAATACCGCGCCGAGGCACATCAGCAGCCTGCTTGCGAGGACACTTCGCCGGTAGGGCGACAGCACGTCGCCGACCGCCGCCAGCAAAGCCATGAGCGGAATGCCGACGGCGAGCTCCTGTTCGCACCAGAGCGGCACCACCGCAAATATGTAAAGCATCATCGCCGCCATGATCTCGCCGGCGACAACCGCCGTTTCGCGCCGTTCCCGGCGACAGAGCAGCAGCCGCAGCAGTGCCCACACCACGGCGGCGGCACCGAAGAGCGCCCACTGCCGCATCGAGGTCGGGAACAGAATATTTCCCCTGGACGGCGGGGCGATTCCGCGCGCGGGCGGAAGCGTGAACATGGCGGCAAAGGCTCCCGGCAGCAGTACCGTGTCGTCGGGATCGTCTTGGCACAAAAATTGCAGATGCCGATCCAGGTGTTCCGGATCGACCTCGACCGGCTCCCCGCGCCGCGCCGCCAGCCATTCGCCGTCGCCGCCGGGCAGCGCGGCGAAGCGCCACTCCCCGGGCGGCAACAGCACCGTCTCAGCGCGCGGCATGACCAGGACCCCGCGCGGCTTCAACCGGGTGGCGAGCCAGCGGTAGACGCCGCGCCGGGAGGCGTCGGAGCACCAGTCGTCGAAACTCCCCGCCACCGCGACGTCGCAATTCCGCACATCAACGGGGTCTCCCGGGCTCCAGACCTGGTCGATTTGCGCCAAATACGGAAACTCTTCGAACGATTCGCCGTCGACGTCATCGCCGAGCACCAGCATCCGCCCGCCGGGACGCTCCGTCATCAGTGAGGCGGGCAGATACAGCGAATCGGGAAACTCCGGAGGCGGCGGCACCGCATCGCCCGGAGCGAAGCAGAGCGCAAACCACAATGTCAGCGGCAGCACGGCGAAGCGCGCGCCGCGCCACCTGACGCCGAAGATCAACAGAAGCAACAGCAGCGGGTAAAGCGCCAGCATCCCGACGAAGATCCACGACTCCGGCGACAAAAACGCCGTTGCGAACTGCGCAGAGGCGAAGACCGCCAGCGGCATCTTTGCCGGACGGCGCGACATTCCCCACGCGACCGTCGCCGCGAAGAGCAGCGCGGCGGCGGCGCGCATCATGCCGTTCGCCCCTGCCCACACCTCGGATGGCTCGGCGAACAACCGCATCCCCAGCGCGACGAACATCCCGCACAACGCCGCGCACAACAGGCACACGGCTTTGCCGAATCCCGCGCGTAATCGCGCCTTACCGTATGTTTTGACTACGCCCATCGACCGTCCGCTGTTTGTAAACCTTTTTTTACCATTAAATATAACCGCTTCGCAGCTCAATATCCACTGTCGCGGTTGATTTTTTTCACCATCGACTTAATGGTGTTGACGGAAGGAGCCTGCGGGCGTCCGCCCCCCGCGGTCGCCGGGCAGCGCTTCGCGGCAACAACGAAGGAGTTTTTTCCGCAAAATGAATCCGCTTCTGATCGTCACCACCTCGAATGGAATCATCGGCAGTTCCGGACAGCGCACCGGAGTGTGGCTCGAGGAGTTCGTCGGCGTTTACCACCGCTTCATGGATCGGGGGATCCCCGTGGTCGTCGCCAGTCCCCGCGGCGGCGAAGTCCCGGTGGAGCCGCGCAGTCTGCGCGTTTCCGCCCTCAGCCCCGAGGCGCGGTGCTTCGTCGCCCGTTGCGACCCGGCGCTGTCTAAGACCGTGAAACTGCGTTCGATATGCCACCACGACTTCGACGCGCTCTTCTACCCCGGCGGCGGGGGACCGATGTGGGACCTCGCCGACGATCCGGTCAACGCCCGGATGCTCGGCTCGTTTTTCGCTTGCGGCAAGGTCGTCGGAGCGGTCTGTCACGGTGTCGCGGCGCTGCTCAAGGCGCGGCGGCGCGACGGCAATCCGGTCGTCTACAACCGGCGGGTCACCGGCTGTTCCGACGCCGAAGAAAACTGCATGGGCGGAGTCGCCCCCTTCAGCTTGGAACAGCGCCTGCGGGCGGCGGGAGGCAACTATTCGCGCCGCGACTCGTGGATGTGCCATGTGGTGGTGGACAGCAATCTCGTCACCGGACAGAATCCGCAATCCACCGCGCGCGTCGCCGAGGCGATGCTGGAGCTGCTGCGCCCCGCGCAGCTGATGTGCCGCACTACGGCGCGATCTGCCGCCCGCGACGAAGAGTGCCGCTCATCTGCCGGCTGACGCGGACGGCGTTTCCGCCGCGCGGCAGATGTTGAAATGCTGGAAACGGTAGCGGCTGTAAAAGTGCCGCTCCGGCTGCAGCGGCGGCATACCGGGAGCGCGCCGACGGAACTCCTCCGGCATCTCGTCGCCGAGAATAACCACCCATTTCCCGTCTCCGGCAAACGACGACGCCATGCCGGTCACATCCACATTCCCGAGTACCGATATCCCCATCGGATCCGCTTCGTCGGAGAGCAAAACCACCCGACGCTCCGGCAGCAGCCCGGCGAGATCCGCCGCCGCATGGGGATCGCCGCACCACAGTGCGTCCTGCGCATAGTCACTCCGCAGAACGCTCTGCAATTCCGTCAGCACCCCGTCGGTCGTGCGGTACACCGTGCAGCCGACATGAAAGACGAAAAAGACCGTGAAGACGATCAATGCCGCAACTTTGACGCCGCGGCGCACATACGGAGCGGCGTACGCCTCGCCCAGCGCGAGCGCCAGCGGCACGCAGGCGGGCAGCATCATCCGGTCGATGATCAAAGTCTGCCCCCGCAGCAGCGACCAGGTCACCCCGAACAGCGCCGGGAATAGCGTCACCGCAACCAGCCACCACAACCGGCGCAGATGTTCCGCATCGCGATTGCGGAACGCGCCAATCTCTCCGACTCCAAGCAGCAGCAGCGCCATTCCCGCCGGGATCAACGTGAAAAAGAACTTGAGCGAATAGCCCATAAACGGAGTATCCAATATCAGCACCGTCGCCTTCAGCGTCAGCGGCGGAGCCCAGAATTCCGCCCGTACCCGGGTCAACTGCCCCCATGCGCTGCCGAGCCACGGCAGATACGCCAAAAACGCGGCGAACAACACCGCGAGCGTAAAGCAGAAATCGCGCCGACGACCGGCACTCCACAGCCGGAACAGCAGCCACAGCGCCGCTGCCGCCAAATAGAGCGCCGCGTAATTCAGCGTCAGCACGCCGTACCATGCGGAGATCCCCAATCCGAGGTAAAACGGCCAGCGCCCCTCCCCTTCCGCCAGCCGGCAGGCACAGCAAATGAACGCGGCAAGGAAAAACATCGTCAAAGCATACATCCGGATCGCCACGGCACAAAATCCCACCGCGGGAAGGCAGAAAAAGAAAACTGCGGCAATCGCCCCGGCACGCCGCTCGCGAACGCTCAGTGCGAGCAGCACTCCGGCACCGAAGACCGCGAGCACCGAAAACATCCGCGCCGCGTACCACGAATCGCCGAAAAGCCGCATGAAAAGTTTCAGGAGCAGCGGATACCCCGGCGGATGGATATCCCGAACCGCGACGTCCAGCAATTTTCCGAACGACAGACGGCTCTGCGAAAAACTGAAAAGTTCGTCGAACCAGATGCTGCCATGGCCGGCAAGCACGGCAAACACCGCCAAAAACACCAACGCCGCCGCGACCGCCATCCACCGGCGACCGAAACGACCGGCAAATCCGCCGTTCATCGGCTCCGTTCCGCCCTCCGTCATCGTCAATCGAGCTCCCAGCGCAGTTTCGGGTGGAGCAGACGGCGGTCGGTCGCCGCCGAACGGATCAGCCGGTAATCGCAAAGCGCAATCGGCAGCCGCAGCTCGGGCATACGGTCGCGGGGCATCCGGAACCCGCCCGCACCGGAAGCCGACGCACGCAAGGATATCCGGTAATTTCTCGCATTCAGCAGATCACCGGGAATGAACCACGTCACATGGTTTTCACCGGGACGCACCTGATAATCCGCCTCCGGGATTTCCCACGGCGACGCGGAAAACAACGGCACCTCGTCTGCCGAAACGAGGAAATCAAAGCGCAGGTCGGGGTGCGGACGCTTGACCTCGAAGGTGAAATCCACCCGGTAGGCTCCGGAAGTCGATGCCGGTTCCGGAACGGGCGAACCATCCGCGGAATGAATTTCCAAAGCTACAGGAGTAAAACAGGTGTGGCGGAAATCGCCGGTGGAACGCCGCCACTCGAGCAGACGCTCGCCGCCCGGCTGATGTTCGCTCAAATACAGATTGACGCAATTTTCCACGTCATCGTCGTCACCGATCCGCTCGCCATGACTCAACACCACCGCCCGATTGCAGAGCGACCGCACCGCCGTCATGTTGTGGCTGACAAATATGATCGTGCGCCCCTCGTCCGAAGTGATGCTGTGCATCTTATCCAGACAGCGCGCCTGAAACTGGGCATCGCCGACCGCCAGCACCTCGTCCAGCAGCAAAAGTTCCGAGTTCAGATGCGCCGCCACGGCAAACGCCAGCCGGACATACATGCCGCTCGAGTACCGTTTGACCGGCATGTCGATGAATTTATCCACCCCGGAAAAGGCGACTATCTCATCGAACCGTGCGCGGATCTCCGCCCGGGACATACCCAGCACGGCGCCGTTGAGAAACACGTTTTCCCGCCCGGAAAGTTCGGGGTGGAACCCGGTTCCCACCTCCAGCATCGACGACACGCGCCCCAGCAGCTTGACCCGCCCCTCGGTGGCGGGGGTGATCCGACTCAAAATCTTCAGCAAGGTGGATTTGCCGCTGCCGTTGCCGCCGATGACGCCGATCCGGTCGCCGCGGTGGACGTTCAGCGAAAAATTGCGCAGCGCCCAGAAACTTTCGGAACGGCGGGAACGCCAAGTTATCCAGTTCCCCAGCGCTTCGCGGAAAGTGCGCGCGACCGGCGCCCCCGACAATTCGTAGCGCTTGCCCAGCTTCTCGATTTTTATGACTGTTTTCATATATAGTCGGAAAATTCCTTTTCCTGACGGCGAAAGACCATGAAACCGACCGCCAGACACAACAGCGACTCCACCAGAGCGATCCACACCGCCGACCATTCGAGCGGAACGCCGAAAAGCGTCCACCGCGCCGCACCGATGATACCGTAAAGCGGATTCAACTGCGCCCAGACACGCCATGTGCCGGGAACGGCGCTCCCGACGAACCCCACCGGCGACACGAACCATCCCAACTGCAGCAGAAACGGCACGACATGCCGGAAATCACGGTAACGCACATTCAGAGACGAAAGAAAAAACACCAGTCCTAACGCACACAGCAGCAGCGGCAGCAAGGTGAGCGGAAAGAGCAGCACGCGCCACGACCACACCTCGCGGCAGCAGACCAGCCACGCCCCCGCGAAGACCGCGAGCGCCAGCAGAAAATCGACCGCACAGACCACGATCCCCGAAACCGGTATGATGACCCGCGGAAAATACACCTTGGTCACCAGCCCGCGATTGCCCACCAGAGATTCGCACCCGGACGAAACCATCCCGGAAAAAAACTGCCAGATCAGCACACCGGAAAAAACCAGCATCGGATACGGCACTCCGGGAACTCCGGAAAGTTTGGCGATCCGGTGGAAGATCACGCTGAACGCCGCCATGGCGGTCAGCGGACGCGCCAGCGCCCAGACGATACCGATCACGGTCTGCTTGTAGCGCACGATGATATTGCGCCACGCCAGCAGCCAGAACAGTTCGCGGTACTGCCACAATTCGCCCCAGTTGAGCGGCGATGACCGCCCGGATTCGATGGTTGTGTATATTTTTCCCATAAAAATGTAATATATAACATTTTCCGATTATTGCAAATCCAGACGCACCAAAGTCTCGAAGTGCGCGGTGCCGGGGAACATGTCGTACAACCGGCAACCGGCGACGCGGTAGCTTCCCGCAAAACGCCGCAAATCGCGCGTCAAAGTGTCGGGTGCGCAGGAAACGTAAATGACATGCGGTATCCGCCAGTTTTTTATCGCCTCGATCAACCGCTCCGACAATCCCCGGCGCGGTGGATCCACCAATACGACGTCGGGAGTCGTGCGCCCCGGCGGACGACGCCATTTTTCCGCGTTGCCGACAGCGAAGCGGCATCGAGGCTCCACACCGCGCCGCCGGGCGTTGCGTACGGCGCAGTCGATCGCAGCAGCATCGAGCTCCACCCCGTAAGCGCACAATTCGGAAACGGACTGCGCGGCGACGAGAGAGAAAAAACCTACTCCGCAGTAAAGTTCCAGCAGATCCCGCGCACCGATGGCGGTCAGTATTTCCGCCACGCCGCGCGCCAGCTGCGCCGCCACCGGGATGTTGGTCTGAAAAAACGACGAAGCCGGAACCGTGAATTCGCCGAACTCCTCCACCCGCTCCGTAAGTTCCGCCACGCCGCCGTTGACCACGACTCCGTCGGTCTCGGTCCAGCGAAAAAACACCTGATCTCCGACCGCGTTGCGACAGCACTCCGGCAGGACCGCGTCTATTGCCGGAACCGCCAGCGGACAATGTTCTATCGGCACGATGGTGCGGTTATCCTCGGCAAAAAATCCCGCCGCGCCGCCGACAACGGAGAGCTTGAGCCGGTTGCGCCAGCCGAAACGGGACGGCGCAGGTACCGGTTCTGCAAGGATATGAGCTTCGGCGAGCCGGTTTCTGAGCAGGAAATCGGAAAGCTGGCGCTGCTTCCAGCGCAGTTCGGCATCGTAATCGATCTGCTGAAAGGAGCACCCCGGGCAGAAGCACCCGGTGCCGGGACGGATCGCACAGTAGCAGACGGGCTCGATACGATCCGGTGAAGACTCGACAACTCCCCGCAACACCCCGCGGGCGAAAGTGCGTTTGGAAACCAGAATTTCGATCTCGGCGGTTTCTCCAGGAACGCCGCCGCGAAAAAAGCAGATCCTGCCGTCAGGCAGCCGCCCGAAGGCTTCGCCGCCATAGGCGAAGCCTTCCACCCGCACCGGGATCAAGGTCTTCAAGCCTTCTGCCCGTCTCCACTTTCAGCGGGTCGGGATTGCCCGGATGAAGAGGCGTCGCCGCCGTCGGAGTCGTGGGTGTAATCGCGGTAGTAGCGATAATAGCTGTGATAACGGTAATAACCGTAATAGCCGTACCTGTTTCCGATCTCGCCGCGGTCGAACTTGGTGACCACCAGACCGATCGGCGTTTCCGACCCCTGCTGAAGCTGACGCAGTGTCCGCTGGATCAATCCGATCTTGGTCTCGCTGCAGGCGACCACGAACAGCACGCCGTCGACCATGGGTTCGACAATGAGAGGGTCGGAGAGGAAAAGCGCCGGCGTGATGTCGATGAAAATATAATCGTATTTCTTACGCAGATCGGCGATTATCCCCGGAAGCAGCCCGGACATCAAAAGCTCGGACGGATTGGGAGGAATGGGTCCGCAGGGAATGACATCCAGACACTCCTCGATATGTCGAGTTACTTCGTCGACGTTTTTGTCGCCGGTGAGCACCGAGACCAATCCGGAGCCGCGATGCAGGTTGAAAATGCGCGACTGCACCGGTTTGTGCATGTCGGCGTCGATAAGCAGCACCTTCTTTCCGGCACGTGCGGTCAACGCCGAGACCAATGCCACCGACGAGCTTTTGCCTTCGTGCGGAATACTGCTGGTGAACATGTAGACCCGACCGCCGCCGTCCTTGGGCTTCGAAGGCGCAAGATACTGCAGATTGGTGCGCAGCAGACGATATGCCTCGGTAAGCTCCTGTGCTTTTTGATTGTCAAGGACATCGCGGAACAGATCCGCCCGCTCGCTCGGCATGACGCGCTTCGGGATGACCCCCATGACCGGGACATCGAGGTAACGCTTCGCCTGCTCCGGATTTTTGATCGTCTGGTCGATGAAACCGCGCAGCAGCGCCAGCATCACTCCTGCCAGCAATCCGACAAAAAAACCGATCACCAGATTGCGTCGCATCGACCGGTTGCTGGGAGCATACGGTCTTTGGGCTCGATCGATTATCTGGACGTTGTTCATCTTCAGAATCTCGCTGATGGTGTCGCTGAAGATGCGGGCGGTCTCGTTGGCGACGTACTCGGCGAGTTCCGGGGTTTCCGCCTTCGTGGTGATGGTCAGAACCCGCGAGTCGCGGCGACTTTCGATACTCTTGGAGTAGCGAAGCCGAAGCTGGTCGGTGTTGGAGATCTTTCTGTTCTTCTTTATTCTCTCAACCACCTCCGGGTACTGGAGCGGAAAATCTTTCTGCACCTGCTCGCGCAGGGCATTGTTTACCAACGCGCTGTCCAGCAATATCCGGTAGTCGTTGACCAGCATCAACGCCATATTGAGTTCGCGATAGGCGTTCATGCTGTTGTCACGCGAATCGGTCTGATTTTCGTCGCGCCAGGAGTAGATGGTGGATTGAGCGACATAAACCGGAGGGATCAGCCATTTGGTGGCTGCAAACGCCACGACCACCCCCAACACGGCAAAGACGCAAGCCCACTTCCAATAGCGGATCGCTGTTTCAAAAATATTGCGGAAACAGAAAAAATTCAAGAAGATGTTTTCCTGTCCCAAATCCTGCTGAACCGATTCCATAACCGTCCTCTGCTCTGTTATATATAGAAACTCTTTTTACATTTATATGCACAGTATAATGATAATATAGCGCGGGAAAGCCGTAAAGTCAATTACCTGCCGCACGTTGATCGCGCCGTTTTTCCAGCTCCGCCAAAAGTTCGACGGGAACCCGCAGTCCTCCTGCACCGCTCCCCAATGCCACGGTTGAGTTTTCTCCGTGGTAGTCGCTGCCGCCGGAAAGCGCCACTCCATACTCGGCGGCGAGCTCGGTGACCAGCGCAGTTTCGTTCGGTCCGAACAAGCTGTAATACCCTTCGACCGCATCCAACCCCCATTCGGCAAAACGCCGCAGCCCGCGCCGCAGCCAAGCCCGTTCGGCGCGGTCGCGGTAGATGGGGTGCGCCCACACCGCGACCCCGCCGGCGGAGTGAACCGCGGCTATCGCCGCCGCTGGCGTCGGAAGTTGCCGGGGAACGAACGCCGGTCGGCTGTGTCCCAACAATTTCTCAAAGACTGCGGTCATCGAAGAAAAACCGTAGCGGCGGACCAGAGCACGGGCGAAGTGCGGGCGCCCGATATTGCCGGGATCGGGAACGGCGAATTCCGGGTCGTCCAGCGACAACCCGAACCCCAACGATTTGAGTTTTTCCATCATCGCGGCGTTGCGACGCATCCGATCCTCGCGCCGAAGCGCCAGAAAATCCCCGAGTTCCGCGGAACGGCAGTCCACAAACAAACCGACAAGATGGATCTCGCGGTTGGAGTAACTGCACGATATTTCCACACCGGGCACCGCGATGATCTCCGGGTGACGTTCCCCCGCGTCGATGAACTCCGGCAGACCGGCCGTGGTGTCGTGATCGGTGAGCGCCACTGCCTTCAACCCGAGTTCCGCCGCCATTTCCAATATCCTCGCCGGAGCATCGGTACCGTCGCTCGCCGTACTGTGGGTGTGCAAATCGATATATTCGCCGTTCATGATTTCGCGCCTCTCAAATATCTGGCAAGATGCATGATCCTCAACTCCGGCGGGTCCCGGTAATCCAGTTGCGGAGCCGTGCCGTCGGGCAACCGGTATATCGATCCGGTCGGGTTTCTCAACACCACCCGCCCGTTCACGACCGAAAGGATACGATATCCGGCATCAGCGGCAAGCAGTTTCAGCCGCACCACCTCGATCAGGTTCCGCACCTGCGGCGGCAGCGACCCGAAGCGGTCGATCAGTTCGTCACGGAAGTCTTCAAGTTCGCGTTCGTCTTCCAATCCCGCAAGTTTGCGGTAGGCGTCAACCCGCAGCCGCTCGCCGCCGATATATTCTGGCGGGATCGCCGCCGCCAAGACTCCGGGAGCGGCATCCAAAGCGAATGTGACGAAATCGATGTTGACGTCGACTTCGACGATCAGTTTCTCCTTTTCGCCGCGCAGCTTCGCGATCTCGCAGCGCAACAGCTGGCAATAAAGGTCGAAGCCGATGGCGTTCAGGTGTCCGGACTGCTCCGCGCCCAGCAGATTTCCCGAACCGCGGATCTCCAGATCGTGCAGCGCCAGCTGAAACCCCGCCCCGAGGTTGGAGCAGCGCCGGATCGCCGCCAGACGCTTGCGGGCGTCGGTGCCGACCAATTCGTAACGCGGCAGCAGCATGTAGGCGTACGCCTGACGCGACCAGCGCCCCACCCTGCCCCGCAGTTGGTAAAGTTCCGCCAGCCCGAAACGGTCAGCGCGCTCGATGATGATCGTGTTGGCGTTGGGCACGTCCAACCCGGATTCGATGATCGTGCTGCATACGAGGATGTCCACCCCGCCGTGCAGGAAGCGGTCCATGACCTCCTCCAGCGCGTGCTCCGGCATCTGACCGTGAGCGACGCCGATCCGCGCGTCGGGCAACAGCTCCCGGAGACGCCGCGCCTTTTCCTCGATACTGCGGACCCGGTTGTGCAGATAGTATACCTGACCGCCGCGCGCGAGCTCCGCCTTGAGCGCAGTGACGACCAGTTGCTCCTCCTCCGGAGCGATCACCGTCTTGACCGGCATTCGCATCTTCGGCGGCGTCATCAGCGTGCTCAGATCGCGCGCTCCCGCCATCGCCAGATAGAGCGTCCGGGGGATCGGGGTGGCGGAGAGCGTAAGCACATCCGCTTCGGCGCGGAAACGCCGCAGCCGCTCCTTGTGTTCGACGCCGAAGCGCTGCTCTTCGTCGATGACCACCAGACCGAGGTTCTTGAAACGCAGCTGATCGGAACACAACCGGTGGGTGCCGATGATGATGTCCGCCCGCCCCGATGCGGCGTTACGCATGGCTTCAGCCTGTTCCGCCGGGGTACGCAGACGGCTCAGCAGTGCTATGTTGAACGGATACTCGGCAAAGCGCTCGGAAAACGACCGGAAGTGCTGCTGCGCCAGCACGGTCGTCGGCGCCAGCACCGCCGCCTGAAAACCCGCGTTGACCGCCCGGAATACGGCGCGCATGGCGATCTCGGTTTTGCCGTATCCGACGTCGCCGCAGATCAATCGATCCATCGGACGCGAGGAGGTCATATCCCGCGATACCGCCAGCGTCGCCCGCCGCTGATCCGGGGTATCGGGATAGGGAAATGAACGCACGAAGGCGCGGTTTTCCGCAACATCGGCGGCGAAGGCGATGCCGGGAATGGAATTGCGCATCGCCTGCAATCGCAGCATGTCGGCGGCAAAGGAACGCACCCCGGAACGCGCCCGCTCCTTTTCGTTGTTCCAGCGCGAACTGCCGAGTGCATGCAGCGTCACCTTGCCCGGAGCGCCGAGGTAGCGGCTGACTTTGTATGCCTGCAGCAACGGGACATAGAGCAACTGACCGTCCCGGAACTCCAGCACCATCACTTCTCGGGCGGAACCGTTGCCGCGCAGAGTGCGCAACCCCCGGAAGATCCCGATCCCGTGCTCCACATGCACCGCGTAATCACCTTCATCCAGATCGGCGAGCGAAAACTCCTCCGCTTCGACCGCCGCCGGGGTGACCTCTTCGACGACCGGGACCGGGACCGCCTCCTCAGTCTGCGCGGTGCGGCGAAAGCCCAGCGCCACCGCCTCCGCCTCGGTGAGTGCCCACAAACCCTCCGTGAGCAGCTGAAAACCGCAGGGGAAACTCCCGGTCGCAAACTCCACCCCATCGGGAGCGAGGTGAGCCTTTTCCGCCCAAGTGCGCAGCATACCGGCATCCTCCGCATGCGCTGCGAACCAGACCGCGCCGCCGCCGGAGCGCAGCAGTTCGCGCAACCGGCTGCCCACCGCCGCCGCGGCAAGCTCCGAAGCGCCGGAGGCGGCGACACCGCCCGTATAATCCACCACCGACGGCAATACATCCGCCGGGCGCGAGTGTTCCGCACCAGCGAGCTCATACCAGACGGTCAAACGCGATTTGTCGCGACGCTCGTCGACCAGAGTTTCCAGACGCTTTTCCGCACCCGGTACCGAGTATTTGCCGAGCAGCTCGAACGCCGATTCCGGATGGAACAGCGCCAGCTGGAAATCGCGATCGCCCAGATATTCGAAGACATCGGACTCCGCCGCGCCACCGGCGGTGATGCCGGCACGCCCGATGCAACGGTACTCGTCAATGCTTCCGGTGGAGCGTTGGGTCTCCGGTAAAAAACCGCGCAGCGACTCGACCTCGTCGCCGAAAAACTCCACCCGGCACGGAAAATCGTGCGCCGGGCTGAAAAAGTCGACGATGCCGCCGCGCCGCGAGAATTCACCGACGGCAGTGACTTCGTATTCGTCGTCGTAATCCAGCCTGACCAAGCGCTCCGCCAGCTCCAGCGGCGACAGTTTCATCCCCGGTTTCAGCGTCAGCACAGCGCCGCGCGTCTCCTCGGGCGGCGGAGCCGGACCCAGCAGAGCATGGACACTGCCGACGAGCAGATCGAACTCTCCGGCAAGCGCCAGATTCAGCGCGCGCGCCCGGCGGCTTTCGCCGCCCGGAAAGAGCAGTTTGCCGCGTCCCGCCTCGGGGATATACAACACCCTCAGCGGAGAATCCAGCAGCCGCAACGCCTCGTCCAGCGCTTCGCGCAGTTTGTCCACCGCGACCGCGTCGGGCAGCGCCGCCACCACCGGCACGGGAACGTGCATCGCCAGCCGCAGGAGCAGCGGAAACAGCGCCGAAAGCTCGACGCCGGCGAAATCGGCGGCGGCATTTTCAGCTCCGTCAAGATATTTTTGCAGTTTTTTACGCCATTTTTGCATAGAGGCACTTGATTTTTCCGCCCGCCGTCATAAACTGTTAAACGATCACGCACATTTCTTTCACCGGGGGGTGGTAAATTTTTTTGCGGTCGCCGCGCAACGTCGGACATTCGTCCACGCGGCGGTCGGTCGTTATAGTATACTGGTGTTTTACCGTTTTTTGAAGGTGAAAAACAAAGATTTGTCGTTTTTTTTGAGGATTTGCAACGAAAATACGTTTGGGGGTATATGGGCGAAGCGCCTCCGGAACGGAGTAAAATCCGAAACGCTGCGGGGAAAGATTCGGAAACTTTTTGCGGAATTTCGATGATTTTTATTTCGGTTCGTCATAATATAATATTGAAAAGAAAGGATTGAGACATGGTACCGCTGACCTTTCACTACAGCTGGAGCAAACTTGCAGAGCGCGAACGTCTCACGGTCATGAACGAATTCGCGGTCAACGGGGCGAAGCACCTCGTTCTCGGCGACAATCTGCTCAAGATGATGGGGCAGGACTACAAACTGGCGGCGGTGCTCCGCGAACAGACCGCCCAAGCGGGAGTCGACTTCGTGGATGCCCACGCGCCGTTCCGCGACTTCGGCGACCTCTTCATCCCGGACGAGCGCGATCACCGCGAAATGATCGCGCGCCAGAAACTCAATCTGCTGCTCGTCAGCGAAATGGGCGTCGACACCTGCACCTTCCACGTCGGGAGCAAATACTACCCCGACCACTCCCTCGACGAGCACCGCGAGGCGCTGTTCCGGTCGCTGGACGAGCTGCTGCCGCTCGCCGAAGAGCTGGCCATAACCATCTGCCTCGAAAATCTGGTGCGTCCGCTGAGCACCGCCGACGATTTGATCTCGTACATGAAAAAGTACGCTTCGCCGCATTTGGGGGTCTGCCTCGACGTCGGTCACGCCAACTTGAAGGAACAGGGGGTGCTGCACCCCGACAGTGACGTCATCCCCGCTTGGGAGATCGCCGGTCTGCAGGTATGCTGGGAAAAGAACATCCCCGAACGGCTGCAGCCTTACATCGTCAACTGCCATGTCCACGACAACGGCGGTGTCGGCGACGACCACGACCTGCCGGGCACCGGCACCATCGACTGGAAGCGGACCGTGCCGATATTGCTGAACGCGCCGCGGATCAAGAGCATCCAGAGCGAGGTTCTCTGCGCGCGCCGCAACACTCCGATCCGCACGGTGGCGGAAAACATCCACGCCCTTTTCGGATACACCCCGGAACTTTGACCACGAAAGACGACGTAATGGTCCCCCTTACCTTTCATCACAGCTGGAACAAGATCGAAGCACGCGATCGGCTGACCGCCATGCGCGAATTCGCCGTCAACGGGGCGAAGCACCTAGTTCTCGGCGACATGCTGCTCAAGATGATTGGCGGGGATTACAAGCTGGCGGCAGTGCTCCGCGACGAAACGCGACAGGCGGGGTTGGACTTCTTGGATGCTCACGCACCGTTCAGAGGGTTCGGCGACCTCTTCATCCCGGACGAACGCGACTGGCGGCAGATGATCGCGCGCCAGAAACTCAATCTGCTGCTCGTCCATGAACTTGGGGTCGACACCTGTACCTTCCACGTCGGCAGCGAATTCTATTACGAGTACACGCTCGACCGGCACCGCGAGGCGCTGTACCGGTCGCTGGACGAGCTGCTGCCGCTCGCGGAGAAACTGAACGTGGTCATCTGCCTCGAAAACGGACTGACGCCGCTCAACTCCGCCGAAGCACTGGTCGCATATATGAGAAAATATGACTCGCCATATCTGGGCATCTGCTTCGACACCGGGCATGCGAACCGCAAGGAACTGGGCGGACGCTTCCCCGACGGCGCCGTTCCCGAATCGTGGAAAAAATTCGGGCTGACCATCCGCTGGGAAAAGAATATCGCGGAAACTTTACGTCCTTACATCGTCAACTGTCACGTCCACGACAATTACGGCGAGCGCGACGACCACAATCTGCCCGGTTGCGGGAACATCGACTGGAAGCGGATCTTGAACGTATTGCGGAATGCGCCGCGACTGCGGAACATCCAAAGCGAAGTGCTGACTGCGCGGCGCAACATCCCGATCCGCACGGTAGTGGAAAGTGTGCTCCGGCTCTTCGGTGAACTGCCGGGAAAGGAATAATCTGAAACTTCTATCGGAAATAACATAAGGAAACAATGAATCATGGCAAAAAAAGACACTAAAAAAACCGAAGCGAAGAAGACTGCTCCGAAGGCTGAAATCAAAAAGACCGTTCCGAAGAAGGCGATTGCTCCGAAGCCGGAAGTAAAGAAGGCTGCTCCGAAGAAAGTCGAAGCCAAGAAAGCGGAACCCAAGCAGACTGCCGCTCCGAAAGCTGATGTCAAAAAGTCCGCCTCCAAGAAGGTGGTTGCTCCGAAGCCGGAAGTAAAGAAGGCTGCGCCGAAGAAAGTCGAAGCCAAGAAAGCGGAGCCCAAGCAGACTGCCGCTCCGAAAGCTGATGTCAAAAAGTCCGCCTCCAAGAAGGTGGTTGCTCCGAAGCCGGAAGTAAAGAAGGCTGCGCCGAAGAAAGCCGAAGCTAAGAAAGCGGAACCCAAGAAGACTGCCGCTCCGAAAGTCGAAGTAAAAAAGACCGCACCCAAGAAGGCGGTTGCTCCGAAGCCGGAGGTGAAGAAGGTCGCGCCGAAGAAAGCCGAACCCAAGAAGACTGCCGCTCCAAAAGTCGAGGTCAAAAAGTCCGTTCCCAAAAAGGCGGAAGCTCCGAAACCGGAGGTGAAGAAGGCGGCTCCGAAAAAAGCCGAACCCAAGAAGACTGCCGCTCCGAAAGTCGAAGTAAAAAAGACCGCACCCAAGAAGGCGGTTGCTCCGAAGCCGGAGGTGAAGAAGGTCGCGCCGAAAAAAGCCGAAGCCAAGAAAGCGGAACCCAAGAAAACTGCTGCGCCCAAAGCCGAGGTCAAAAAGTCCGCTCCCAAGAAGGTGGTTACTCCGAAATCGGAGGTAAAGAAGGCCGCTCCGAAGAAAGCCGAAGCCAAGAAAGCGGAACCCAAGAAAACTGCTGCGCCCAAAGCCGAGGTCAAAAAGTCCGCTTCCAAGAAGGTGGTTACTCCGAAATCGGAGGTAAAGAAGGCCGCTCCGAAGAAAGCCGAAGCAAAGAAAGCGGAGCCCAAGAAGACTGCCGCTCCGAAAGCCGAAGTAAAAAAGACCGCACCCAAGGAGGCGGTTGCTCCGAAGCCGGTAGTGAAGAAGACCGAGTCGAAGAAAGCCGAAACCAAGAAAGCTGAAACCAAGAAGACTGCCGCTCCGAAAGACGAGGCAAAAAACACTGCCGCGAAGAAAACCGATACGAAGAAGGCTGCCTCCAAAGAAGAAGAAACTCCGAAGCCGGAAGTAAAAACCGCTGCACCCCCAAAAGTGGAAAAACCTGCGGAGCCCCCCGAAATCGACGCCGACCTCGATGACGCTTCCGCCGCCGAGGATGAGGAGAGCGCGATCAAGCTGCTCGCCATGCCGAAGCGCAAGCTGATAATCAAGAAGGTATCTGCGCCGCCGACCAAATTCGCCCCCAAACCGGCGCCCGGCACGGAACCGGAAACGGCAAAGGTGGAAATTGCGCATGTCCCTCACCCCAAGACCGTCACCGGCACCGGAACTTTCCGAACCAAGCAGGAAAAGGATTCGGCACGGCGCAACGCGCTGGACGCCAAACTGCTCGTCGGCACCAAAAACGACACGATGAAGGTCTACATGACCGAGATCGCCCGCATCTCGCTGGTCAACAAAAAGGAAGAAGCGGAACTTGCCGACGACATCCACGGCGTCGACGACCTCCGCCGTGAGGACGCGCGGACGACGCTCATCAAAGCGAACCTGCGGCTGGTGGTCAAAATCGCCCATGACTTCAAAGGTCTGGGACTGCCGTTGCTCGACCTCATCTCCGAGGGCAACATCGGGCTGATGCGCGCAGTGGAAAAATTCGACCCGGCGAAGGGCGCGAAGTTTTCGAGCTACGCCGCGTGGTGGATCAAACAGTCGATGCGCCGCGCGCTGGCAAACCAGAGCCGGACGATCCGCATCCCCGTGCAGTCGGCGGGCAAGATCAACAAGATCAAGACCGTCCGGATGCGCTTGGTCGAAGAGTTGGGACGCGAGCCGACCGACGCCGAGATCGCCGAACACCTCGACTTCAGCGAACGCACCGTGGCGGGGCTGAGGCTGGCAGATCTGCGTACGATTTCGCTCCACGACCCGATCCAGCAGGGCGAGGAGGGAGAATTTCAGGACATCATCCCCGACCGCCACGCGATGACGCCGGATCAGATCATCGGCGACGTGGAGTCGGTCTTCCGGCTGATGGACCTGCTGGACAAGCTCGAGGAGCGCGAACGCAAGATCCTCGAAATGCGCTTCGGCTTGAAGGGCGGTCGCGCGCTGACCCTCGAAGAGGTCAGCCAAGAGATCGGGCGCACCCGCGAGCGCGTGCGGCAGATCCAAAATCAGGCGCTGGCGAAGCTGAAACAGCTCCTCGCCGACGAAAGCGGCTTCACCAACAGCAATAACGCCGATTGAGAAGATCGGCTCATGCCAGTGGCGTCATATACGGAATAAAGGAGCAGCACCATGATTGCGGTCGAACTTTTGACGGACGGCAAAAGAGTTGCCGAGGATGAAATCGACGATGTGGCGCTCGTACTGGACGCTTCCGGAATAGACGAACTCTGCCAAATGCTGCAGCGTCTGCGAAACTCCGCCGCGCCAGACCATCTTCATCTGGTGATTGGAGAATGGGGCGACGGCGAACTGACGCCGCGAACGCCGGAAAAGAACTATACGACAGTCAATCACCTGCGTATAGTCCGTATCGAGCCGGACGAAACGATTTGAGCCGCAGAGTACCTATACCTACCAAGGGAAAAACATGCTGTCCGCCACGACGAAGCGCCGATTGAAAATATGCGGCTGCACATTCGCCGCTGTCGTCATCGGTGCAGTCGTGTGGATTGCGATCAGTCTTTATCTGTTTTTGGGAGAAGTCGCCGAATGGGAAAACATGCATGTGTACATGCGTTGTTATGAACAACTCTTCGAGCGCGATCCCGAGTTGCTGGCAAAACTTTCGGAAACGCCGCTCGAAGTTACCGGCATCTCGGTAAGACCCGTACATGCCCCTTGGGGCGATCCCCCGTATCGGGACCGCTGGGGCAATCTCATGCACTTCTTTCTCGTCCGCTGCAACGGAAAAATTTACGGCAAGGGGACATCACCGGGGAGCGACGGCAAATTCGGCACCGAAGACGACCTGATCGTTTCGGAGTACGACCGTACCGGCACGATATACCACATTCAACTCATCGACATCGACGACCCCGAAACGTGGTCTCCCGGCATTGAGAAACTGCGGTAGTAAAACGTATATACAATTAAATAATACGCGCGCGAGACAACGGCATGTCAGAAGCATTTTTGCCTTGGGCTCGTCCATTTTGCAAAGCCATGCGGACGCAGGACGACGTGGTGGGTAAGGCGACACGAGGGATTGCACCGGCGTACTCGACTGAGTGAACGACCGAGCAAGGAGCGAGATCTGCCGAAATGCGACGCAAAAAAACGTTAAAGGGCGTTTTTCGTCGCAAAAAGTGCTTTTTTTCGGGTTTTTCGCCGTTTTTCGACTTGATAAACCCCCTTTTTGATGATATTTTATATGACGCCAATGGCTATCCGGGCATGAATAGTGCTTTGATGGCTGTTGGTTGCATGCCGGATTTTCCGGATGCGGCGTCTCTTCCGGCGCACTTGGTTTTCGCTTGATGCTGAAGCGGAAACAAGCGCCGGGGCAGACTCCGCGATCCGGGGGGAAGGGTCCGGCGGACGGGCGGTGAGTTGCAAACCTCCGGCTTCCTTACAGCCGGGGCGCGCGCGGAACCGCGGAACATTAATATCGGGCGGGATGCACGAAGGTTCCCCGAAACACGTCCGGCACGGCGGTGCGAAATGCCGCGCAGGGATACGCGAAAGGGAAGTTCGGCGGAACCTCGACGGGAGCGAAAAAAGCCGCAGGGTGCGACAGAGGTCTCCCGGCATCAACAGGAAACCGGAATAATGGAAGTTAGAGCTTTGACCAAGAATGTGCGGATTTCTCCGGAAAAGGCGCGTCATGTGTCGCGTCTGATCCAGGGGAAGAGCGCAGTCGAAGCGCTGGCGATCGTCGAACTCAGCCCCCGCAAGGCGGCGGCTCTGATCGGCGACACGCTGCGCTCCGCCGTCGCCAACGCCGAAAACAACTGCGATCTCAACCGCAACGCGCTGACCGTCAAGGCGGCGCTGGTGAGTCCGGGACCGATCATCAAGCGTTTTCGGCCCAAGGCACGCGGCTCCGCCGGGCGGATCCGCAAGCGTACCAGTCACCTGGAAGTCATTTTGACCGACTAACACAAGGGATATTGATCGTGGGACAAAAAGTTAATCCTATCGGATTGAGGACCGCTCTTACCCGCAACTGGGAATCCCGCTGGTTTGCCGACAAGAAAGACGGCGGCAGGACCCTGTTCGGCGACTGGTTGCACGAGGATCTGGCGATCCGCAAGTTCATCAAGGAAAAATTCGCCGCGGCGGCGATCGCCCGTATTCAGATCGAGCGTTTCGCCAACCGGGTGCGCGTCACCATCGTCTCGGCTCGTCCGGGCGTGCTGATCGGCAAGAAGGGCGCCGAACTCGACACCCTGCGCGCCGAAGTCGCCAAGATCGCCAGCGACAAGGAGGTCTTCATCGAGGTCTCCGAGCTGCGCCGCGCCGAAACCTGCGCGCAGCTCGTCGCCGAAAACATCGCCCAGCAGCTGGAACGCCGCATCGGCTTCCGCCGCGCCATGAAGCGCGCCATCCAGACCGCGATGGACATGGGCGCCGACGGTATCAAGATCAACTGCGCCGGTCGTCTCGGCGGCGCCGAGCTCGCCCGCGAAGAGCAGTACAAGGAAGGTCGCGTACCGCTCCATACGCTGAAGGCGGACATCGACTACGGGTTCACCGAGGCGAATACGACCGCCGGCAAGATCGGCGTCAAGGTTTGGGTTTGTCACAAAGACTCTGCGGAGGAAGAGAATTATGCCGTTAATGCCAAAAAGGGTAAAGTACAGAAAGGTGCAGCGCGGAAGTAACGCCGGACTCGCCACCACCAACAACAAGTTGGACTTCGGCGAATTCGCGCTTCAGACGCTCACCAGAGGGTACATCACCAACAATCAGATCGAAGCGGCCCGTGTGGCCATCAACCGCCACCTCAAGCGCCGCGGCAAAGTCTGGATCCGCATGTTCCCCTTCCGCTCCTTCACCAAGAAGCCGTTGGAAGTCCGTATGGGCAAGGGAAAAGGCGCGGTCGAAGGCTGGGTTGCTCCGGTGTTGCCGGGGCGGGTGCTCTTCGAGATCTCCGGCTGCAGCGAAGCTGTCGCCAAGGAAGCGATGAGCCGTGCCGCCAACAAACTTTGCGTGCGCTGCAAGTTCCTGTCGCGCGAAGCTTAATCGAGGTGCAGCATGAAAGCCAAAGAAATCCGTGAAATGAACGATGCGGAGCTCACCGCCAAGGTGGCGGATCTGCGTCGGGAAAAGTTGAATCTCAAGATACAGTCCCGTACCGGTCAGCTGGAAAAGACCGCCAGAGTGCGCGAAGTCCGTCGCGACATCGCCCGCTGCCTCTGCGAAAGCGCGGCCCGGGCCAAAGCCGAGGTGAAGTAATGAGTGAAGTCGTTCAGGCCAGCCGCGGCAACCGCAAGGAGCGGGTCGGCGTCGTTGTGAGCGATGTTCAGGATAAGACCATCGTGGTCAAAGTCGAACGCCGCACGGCGCATCCGCTGTACCGCAAGATCGTCAAGGTCAGCAAGAAATTCACTGCCCACGACGAGAACAACGAAGCGAAGAAGGGCGATACCGTCCGCATCGTGGAAACCCGTCCCCTCAGCCGCAACAAGCGCTGGCGTCTCACCGAGATCGTCAACCGCGCGGTCAAGGAACAGTAACAACCTCCGGGAGAACTTATCATGATTCAGATGCAAAGTGTTCTGGAGGTCGCCGACAACTCCGGCGCCAAGTCGCTGCTCACCATAACCGTGCTCGGTCAGCGCAAGCGAGTCGCCCGCGTCGGCGATATCATCAGCTGCGCCGTTCACGAGGCGATTCCCGACGGTTCCGTCAAGGACGGTCAGAGAGTCCGCGCGGTGGTGGTGCGTACCGTGTCCAAGATCCGTCGTCCCGACGGCTCGTATCTCCGTTTCGACGAGAACGCCGCCGTGCTGATCGACAAGGACAACAACCCCATCGGCACCCGTATCTTCGGACCGGTGGCGCGCGAGCTGCGCGAAAAGAACTTCATGAAGATCGTTTCGCTCGCGCCGGAGGTGCTGTAAATGAAGAAGTATCATGTGAAGAAAGACGACAAGGTCGTCGTCAACTCCGGCAACTTCCGGGGCGAGAAAGCGACCGTCGTCGCCGTTTTGAGCAAAAACGACCGCGTGGTGCTCAAGCTTGACAAGGGCGACGCCAATCTCGGCAAGCGCACCGTCAAGAAGAGCAAAGCCAATCCCAACGGCGGTATGATCGAACGGGCGGTGTCCGTCCACGTTTCCAACGTGAACAAGGTCGCCGCCGAAGCCAAGTCGG
>Ga0310786_10000794_pt1 | contig 50477 bp, 88 predicted proteins | sample AusTroGonzalo_MG_FD_203881 | JGI IMG/M metagenome (GOLD analysis project Ga0310786, IMG submission 203881) | Bovine rumen microbial communities from tropical cattle in Woodstock, Queensland, Australia - Gonzalo_03 (v2) (version 2) | ecosystem: Host-associated > Mammals > Digestive system >...
AAAGTAAGGACTGACAATGAAAATTACTATCGAAATCGACAATGAAGCAATCGAAAAGAATGTTACCGATCTTGTAAGCAACCAGCTTGCGCAGGAATTGTATAAGGAACTGCGTGGCTCCCGGGATACATCGCTGACATATCGTTATCACGTTGAGGTTCGGAAGATCATCCGGGAAGTGCTGAAAGACAACTATGATGCGCTTGCAAAGGAAGCGATTGCAGCTGCGGCAAAGTCCATTGAAAACCGGGCATTGAAGGAGAAAATCAGGGCGGCATTGGAGGAATGAAAAATGAAGTGCAATGTAGGAGACTGGACTTACGTCAAAGACGGATTACCTGAAAATTACGCAGGCCGATTGTGGGTGGCGTGCAGAGCAAAAGATGGAAGCCGAGAAAATTGGGTGGCGGATGGAATTATCTACGGGTATTACAAAGGGACAACAAACCCGTGGGGCATACCGTTACTCGATGATGACAATTATGAAGCCTACGCATGGATGTATGAATGGTATCCAAAGCCGCCAAAGGAGGATTCAGATGCAAATAACCATGAATAACGGCAAGCTGACCCAGCTTTTCCCCGGCAACGGCTTCCTGCTGAACGGTCAGGCTTTTGTCTATGAGAAGTACGAAAACGGGAACTGCGTGATCCGGGACACGAAGAAGAAAAACCAGATTTACGTATACGGATATGAAGGGCTGAAACGGACGGTCAGACAGTTCGGGTATGAATTGATGAAGGAGGAAGAATCATGATTTGTGAGATCAGAAATAACGATAAGGAGGTCGTCCTGCGGAAGCCGACCTTTTCGGATGTGCTTGCGGTGTTTTATCTCTGGCTGCACAAGGACAAGGAAATTGCGTTTTCAAAACCGGAGGATGATGCCGATGGCGAAGAATTATAATTATCCGGTAATTCTCGGGCCAGGGTTTAGGAAGGGGCTTGTAGCCGGGCGATCGGAGTCAGGGAAATGTGCTGACCTGTATGTCGTTCGGCTGAATAAGGACCTGCGGACAGGTGACAGAATCTATTCGGAAGATATAGACAATGTCGAAATTCTGATTCATTTTACTGACAGGCGGAGCGTCAAGGAGACGATTGACGTTTTGACCGAGGTACTGCTGAAATGGGAGGATGAACAATGAAATACTATCTGGCTTACGGATCGAACCTTAACAAGGAGCAGATGGCTCACCGGTGCCAGGGTGCGGAGCCGGTGTGCAGCTACATCATGATGAACTACCAGCTTGTTTTCCGTCGCGGATATCTTACGATCGAGCCGAAGGACGGAGGGATCGTTCCTTGCGGAGTCTGGAAGATCAGCGCACAGGATGAGCGGAGCCTGGACAGGTATGAGGGCTTTCCGCGCTTTTACAGAAAAGAGCATTTTCCGGCGATGGTTCCAGATCCGGAGGAGTTGACCGGGAAGCTGGTGACGGCGATGGCCTATGTCATGCAGGACGGGCATCCGCTGCAGGCACCGACCGATTATTATTTCCACACGGTGCTGAAGGGATACCGGGAGTTCGGCCTTGATCCGGCTCCGCTGATCGATGCATATGAGCGGGCGAAATGGCCGGAGGATTATACTACCATTCCCACTACTAAAGATGGACGGAAAAGCGCTTTTTGATAGGTTTTGGGTATGGCGTCATGCAAACAAAAAGGCCCGTGATCGTTTGAAATCACGGGCCTTCCTCATGTCCTGAAAATGGTCCGTTCTACTACGGCATTTCGGCTGGTCGGCGAATTATCGTAGGAGCCGAGAGTGTTTATTTTTCAATGGGTTCAGAGGTTTCGGAATTTTCTATACTACCGTTTGCACTACGAAAGAGCGTTTTTTTCAGCTTTTCTGCCTCTTTTTCGGAGCGGTTGTCGGAGGCTTCGTCATAGATCTTCAGGATCATGGAGGCGTCCTTGTGGCCCATCCAGCGGATGCAGGTTTTGATCTCCACGCCGTTGTCCCGGCACATGCAGCAGAAGCTGTGCCGGAGGTCATAGGGCACGACCGTGAAGCTGATCCATGGCGGGATCTCCCTTTCCTTTTCCTCGGCTTCCTTCTTCTTCCCTTCCTTGCGGAGCGCTTCGGCTTCCGCGAGGATTTTTTTATGCTCTTTTGTTTTCCCGTACCAGCGCTTCCGGCAGCCGTTGATGGCGGTTTCCATGCAGCAGACGTAGGACTCCCAGGCGCGTTTCCATGATCCGACCGTGATCTGGGAGCCGTCCGTCTGGGTTGCGAGGTATCCGGATCGGCCTGTGAGCGCTTCTTTCAGCGGAGGGAAAAGCGGGATCGTGCGCATGGCGTTCGGGGTTTTGCCTTTGCCGTTGATGATGTAGCGGTTGGAGCCTTCCCGGTGGGCGGATTCGTGCAGGGTGATGGTTTCCGATTTGAAATCCACGTCCCGCTCGATCTTCAGGGCCTTCATTTCCTGCGGGCGGATGCCGGAGTAAAGCATGGTCATGACGGCGGGCCAGACGCGGTGATCCGTGCAGAGGGTGTCGATCCAGGCCCGTTCCTGCGGAGTGATCTGCCGGTGGGAGCCTTCCGATCCTTTGTGCGGTTTCGCGGATTTCTCCCTGGCGGGATTGACGGACAGGAAACCGTCCGCGACGATAGCGTCAAACAGGGCGCAGAAAAGCTGCTTTCCGGTGCGGATGTAGGAATTCGATTTGCCGAGATACGCGGAGGAGTAGACGGATTTGATCTGGGACGGCTTGACGGAGGATACCGGAAGATCGCCGTACAGCTCTGTCAGCTTGCGGAGATGGATTTTCAGCTGGTTCATGGTGTACGGCGAACACTCCGGGTATGCGCGGGTGATCCACCTGTTTGCATAATCGGAGACGGAAGGAACGGCGCCGCGGTGGAGCTTTTCCAGGCGCTTGTATTCCTTCCGCTGCTCCAGGGCGTCATCCTCGTCCAGGGAGTAAAACCACTGGTCCTTATAGCGGCAGACGTAGTATCCGTCTTTCCGCTTTTTCAGGCGCTGTCTTTTCTCGCGCGGCATATCGGCCTCAATTCGATTTCCCGTCGTTGTTCATGTAAACAAATGCGTATTGGGCGAAGTCGCTTTTGATGATATTGAAAGCGTCCGCTCCGATGTTGTACGGTGTGGATTCATGCCCGGCGCGGAGCGCGGAGAACTGGTTGATCAGCATGCCGGAGGCGCGGATGTCGAATTCGCCCAGGTACCAGATCATGGCCAGGCAGGAACAGAGGTAGTCCGCCGCGCAGGTTTCGTCCTTGGCGTAGACGGCTCCGTTCCTGATCCCTCCGAGTGGCGACATTTCAAAGACGATATACAGCGGGTCCAGGTTGAACATGTAGGTACTGTTTTCGGAAAGCGCCTGGCCTGCGTCCAGCTCCGGCGCGCCGGCGGTGATTGCGTAGCTGTTGTACGTGTAGACCATGGAAGAAGTCAGTTCCGCGCCGGCGGATGAGATCATGCAAACAAGCAGCAGGACGCAGAGCAGCCTTTTCATGCAAACAGCCTCCTTATTCCTCATAAAGGTCCATGTAGGTTCCGAAGTCCGCGAGGCCGGAACCGTCCTCCGGGACGGCGGTCGCGTAGTACTCAAAGAAATTCATGACAAAGGGCATGAACTGCCCGCGGAGGAAACGGTTGACGGCGGCGGGAACGGAGGTTCCCGGGGTGTGCCGGATGCAGGTGAGGCGCTGGTGGAAGACGCCGGTCAGGTTGGCCAGCACGTCCGTGGTGAGCCGCATGCCGGTTTCCCGGATCGTCTGGATCAGCGGGCGCGGGCAGAGCAGGTGCTGGGCGAAACAGACGGCTTCCGCGTTGTTCTCCTCGCTGCTTTCCTGATGCCGGAGGACGATGTGGCCCAGCTCCCGCGCCAGGGCCTGCTGCACCATCGTTGTGGGCAGCAGGTTGTTGTAGAGGACCACGTACCAGGTTTTCCCGTTCCCGGTGTGGACGGAGGACATGGCTCCGCGGTATTTCCCGAAAAGCTGCTTGAGGCTGAACGGATTGGTTTCCTGCGATCCGCACAGATCGGAATAGGAGGAAAGGATCACGTTGTCCATGCCTTCCAGGATCGCAATGGGAGAGACAGGCGCGGTCTTGACGCCGTGCCTGATGAGCGTTTCCGCGGCTTTTGCCGCGGCTTTGTTGTAATCCGGCGTCATGAGGATTTGCTCTCTTCCTTTTCAAAATAATCGGCGTAAACCGCCTTCATCAGGGCCAGCGCCCGCTCCCGGTCTTCCTTGGTCATCCTGTCCACGCAAACGGAGATCAGCCTGGACTCTTCGGTCTTCGGGAGATCGTTAGTCTCCCGGACCTCTTCGGAACGGCCCAGGATGACGTCCGCGGAGACTTCCAGCGCGTCCGCGATCCGGGAGAGCGCCTGCGCGCCGGGTTCGACCCTGCCGGATTCGTATTTCGCGACGGTCACGCGGTTCAGGGAGGCCAGCTCCGCGAGCTGGTCCTGGTTCAGGTTCCTTGCCTTCCGGAGCTCCCGGATTCTTTCGCCAGTATCAAAAATTGACATAACAGCCCCTCGCTTTCTTTTTTTGATTGTAGCAAAATAGGCACAAAATTAAAATAGCACAAAAGGTACAAAAAAGGAAGAAAAGGGGTTGCATCTTTGTTGTCTATGTGCTACAATATCCAATGTAGCAAGTAGGCAACAATCGAAAGGAGGGGGCTGAGAGTGGAGAACAGGCTGCGGAAGCTCCGGAAAGACAGCGGCCTGACGCAGGTGCGCCTCGCGGAAAAGGCCCAGGTTTCCAGGTCCGTGATCGCGCGGTTTGAAACCGGGCGGACGGAGCTTTCCACGAAGAACCTGACGAAGATCGCGGACGCGCTGGACTGCAGCATGGAGGATATCGTGAAGGGAGGCCGGGGCGATGGAGCGGCTGCTCAGTGTGGCTGACATGATGGCGCGGTACCAGTGCGGCCGGCAGACGGCGATCCGGTACATGCGGAAGATGGAGCACCAGGAACGGCCCTACATGGTGCGGCAGAGCGTGGTGGAGGCCTGGGACCGGAGCCGGACGGTCAGGCCTGCGGAAGAGATCCGGCGGGAAATGATGATGGAACGGATACGCCGGAGGGCGTAAGGAAGGAGGGCAAACACGATGGAAAGGAACGAAAGCCTGCGGGAAGAGACGGAGAAGGAACTGGAGTATTTCGGCGTCTACTACGCGCTGGGCGCGGCGTTTGACGCGCTGTGCAAGGTTTCCGGGAAGCTGGCGGACGCGGAGAAGCGGACGGAAGGGTTCCCGGCCTACGGGGACCGGATCGCCTCCATGAGCGGGGAAGTGGACAGGCTGCAGGACGAGATCGAGAAGATGCGCGGCAGGCTGATGAAAGAGGTGAGATCGGCATGAGGTACGGGTATTTCATGGCCGGGACCGGGAAAGCGCGGTGGCGCAGGATGCGGCTGGCGGAGCGGATCAGGCTGTGGCGGCGGCGCCGGCGGGCGGACGACCTGGAGGGGCTGAGAGGATGGACCGCGTGAGAAAAGGAAAGCGCCTGTCCCGGGGCTACGGGGCAGACGCCGGAATGTTGAGGGCAAACACAACATCCATGCGTGAATTATATCACGCTTTGGAAATAAACACAAGGGGGATTTCACCATGAGCGAAGCGAGAAAGATCGAAAATGAGGAAGAAGAGGACGGCCTGAAGGAGGTCGCGGTGCTGGACGACGCGAGCGCGGAGTACATGCTGAAGCGCATCCGGGAGGCGGACGAACAGTACGCCAAGATGGCGGACTGGTACGATTTCCAGAAAGCCAAGGCGAAGAAGATCCATGACGATACGGTGGCCTGGGCGGAAGGAAACCTGCGGGCGTACTTCGAGATGGTGCCCACGAAGAACACGAAGACGCAGCGGAGCTACGACCTGCCCGGCGGAAAGCTGGTGCTGAAACAGCAGGAACCGAAGTTTGAGAAGGAAGACGAGGCCAGGATCGTGGCGTGGCTGAAGAAGAACAAGCTGAAGGATTTCGTCAAGGTGGAGGAAACCGCGAACTGGGCGGAGATGAAAAAGGCCATGAAGGTGCAGGTCAACGGGGAGACGGTCTGCACGGAGGACGGCGAGGTGATCCCCGGCATGAAGGCGACGATCCGCGAACCGAAATTCTCGGTCACGGTGAAATAACGAAGGAGGGCGGACACAATGGCAGTTTTTGAGGATCTGAACGGGCTGAATGTGAACGAGCATTCGGAAAAGAAGAAGGTCGGCGGGCAGGAGCTGACGTACCTGAGCTGGCCCTGGGCGTGGGCGGAGGTGAAGAAGCGCTACCCGGACGCGCACTACGAGATCTGGCGCGGGGCGGACGGGCTTCCCTATTCGGTCGATCCGCTGACCGGGTATATGGTGTTCACCACCGTCACGATCGGCGGGATCACGCACGAGATGTGGCTGCCGGTGATGAACAGCGCAAACAAGGCCATGAAGCCCACGGCCTACAAGTACAAGGTGGGCAGCTACGAGAAGGAAGTCGAGGCGGCGACGATGACGGACATCAACAAAACCATCATGCGCTGCCTGGTGAAAAATCTGGCGATGTTCGGCCTTGGCCTCTACATCTACGCCGGCGAGGATCTGCCGGAATCCGAGAAGGAGCAGGAGAGCTCCGCGGAAGCGCCGCGGAACACGCGCGCGCCGGCACAGAACGGGGCCGGGAACGTGGCTGTCACGACCGGGGCGACCGTTCCGCCGCCCGCGGAGAAAGCGCCCGGAAACGCCGGAAAACAGCCGGAAACGGAGACGCCCGGCGGATTCCTGAAGCGGAGGATCACGGAGCAGACGGCGGCGTACCGGGACTTCGGGTATAACTTCGCGGCGACGCGGGCCGCGCTGATCGCCGATGGGGTCGTGCCGGACGTGCCCAGCGCCACGATGACGATGGAGCAGGCGAAAGAGCTGATGCGGCACATCGACGTGTTCTATGAGAACCGGAAGGCGAAGGCGGCGAGCTGATGGAAGGGCGGTTGACGGGATTCAGCCTGAACCGTGACGGATCGCAGAACGTGACCGTCACGGTGACCGCCGACTTCAGCGGGATGTTTGACGAACTGAAGGACGCGCCGGTGGAGATCCAGATCAAAAAGGCGCAGAAGCACCGGAGCATGGAGGCGAACCGGTACGCGTGGGTGCTGATCGACCAGATCGCCGCGAGGGCGGGCCGGAAGAAGAGTGAGGTGTACCGGAACGCGATCCGGGAGATCGGCGGGGTGAGCCGGGAGATGATCCTGCAGACGGACGCGGTGCCGGTGTTCACGCGGATCTGGGAGGGCCGGGGGCTCGGAAACCAGGTCGAGATCGTGGACGAGGACGAGGACAGCGGATGGACGAGCATCCGGGTGTATTTCGGAAGCTCTACCTACGACGCGGCGCAGATGCACGCGCTGCTGGAGTCGCTGATCCAGGACGCGGAGGCCCTGGGCATTCCCACGGTCACGCCGAAGGAAGAGGAACGGATGCTCGGAAAGTGGGCGAAGAAGAAGGATGACAAAATCGATCCTGCAGGATGAGCGGAAATGCTTTGTCACGGGGTACGAGGGCCGGCTGGACCGGCACCACGTATTCCACGGCCCGCGGAGGAAAGCCGCGGAGAAATGGGGCTGCTGGGTGTGGCTCCGGCACGATGTCCACATGGAGCTGCACCAGCAGAACCCGGAACTGGACAGAATGATCAAGAGGGCCTGTCAGGAACGGTTCGAGGAGATCTACAGCCACGACGAGTTCATGCGGGTTTTCGGGAAAAGCTATTTGTGAAAGGATGATCGGAATGAAGCTGAGACAGTGGGAGCGGGTTCTTCAGTACCTGGACGATTTCGGAAGCATCACACCGCTGGAAGCGCTTGCGGATCTTGGAATCATGCGGCTTTGCGCGAGGATCTACGACCTGCGGAAGAAAGGCTATTCGATCATCCGGGAGATGGAAAAGTCACAAAACCGTTACGGACAGCCCGTACGGTACGCACGGTACCGGATGGCTGCGTAAATAAAAAATTTTAGGAGGGCAAATGCAATGGTAACGGCACAGGTTGAAATGATTACTCCGGAAAAAGCAAAGGAATACCTTGAGCGCAACACAGCGAATTACAGGAAACTGTCCATGGCGAAGGTGTTACCGATGGCTGAGGACATGAGAAAAGGCAGATGGCAGTTGAACGGCGAGACGATCGTGTTCGGCATGAATGGGACGCTGAAGGACGGCCAGCATCGGCTGAAGGCGATTGCGGAGAGTGGCGTTACGGTTCCGGTTCTTGTGGCCAGAGAAGTTGACGACAATGTCGACATTTTTGACTGTGGTGGAGGCAGAACCATCCAGCAGTGGGGAAACGCAAAGGGGCAGCCGGTATCAACGCAGGCGGCCGCAATCGCAGGGATCGTCGTCAGAGGTTTCCGGGGAAACGCTCCGCGCGGTGTTTTGCAGGACTATATTGACCGGCACATTGATGAACTTAGGGAAGCCGTACGGATCGCTTCATTTGGGAAATCCAAACCGATAGGCCGCAAGGGATCAATTGCGTTGTGCGTCTACATCGCGCGCAGGTTCCAGCTGCTGAATGACAATAGCCTTGAAGCATTTTTCAGGATTTTCAATGCTGGCTTATCTGATCCGAGCGTCACGAATTCAAGTCCGGCACAGATTTCGTCCAGGCAGATTATGACGAAAATCATCGGCGGAGGTGCAGGTGCTCAGGAAAGACAGGTATGCGTGATTTTACAGGCACTGATGGATTTCCGCAAAGGAAGAAGCAGGGAAAACGACTATCCGAACAATCCGAAAATGCTGGATTACGTCACTGAAATCAGAAAACAGGAAGGATTTCTGAAATAAAGAAGGAGGGCAACACAAATGAGTAAGGTTCTGAAAGTCAGGGTCACAACGTTCGAGGAGATCCTGGGGACGGCGAGCGCGAACCCGGAGATCCACGAGGAGTTTATCGCGAGCAAGGCGCCGGACGCGCCAAGCCGCGAGGAAGAGGTCGCCGCGGTGGGCGCGGAGGAGGTTTTCGAGAAGGGCATGACGGTGTTCCCGCGGGACAAGGACGGGAATCCGATCGCCTGGGACTACCAGTGGAAAGGCTTTTTCAAGGACGCCGCGGGCGCGCTGCGGAAGGTGCCGGGGAGCCAGTGCGGAAAGATCAAGGCCTACAAGAAGGAGATTGACGGCCTGATCTTCCCGATGCCGCGGCAGATCCCGATCCTGTTTGACGGGGAAATGGGCATCTGCCAGAGGCCGCTGCGGGGACAGACGGCCCAGGGCGAGCGGATCGCGCTGGCGTCCAGCGAGAGCATCCCGGCGGGGGCCACGATGACGTTCGAGATCAAGATGCTGCTGCCGGAGCACGAAAAGGCCGTGCGGGAGATGCTGGACTACGGCCAGCTGCGGGGCTTCGGGCAGTGGCGGAACAGCGGCAAGGGCCGGTTCAATTACGAAGTTCTGGAAGAGCGGGAGGAGTGATCCTCCCCTTCCCCGCGGGGGCGATGTGCTGAATGGACGAGCCTTGCTGCGGATTGGCAAGGAAGCGATAAGCGCGGCCCCGGCAAGGCGCGGATCAGGTTGGAAGCGCAAAGGCGTAGCCCGGAACTGCGAGGGAAAAGCGGAGAAGCGCAAAGACCGGCAAAGGCGAAGATAGGCGCAGCCTTGGAATTGGACCGAAGAGAATGCGGCGCTGCGGGAAGCAACGGAACCGGAGAGAAGAGCATCGCGGGGGAAATGATTAGAATCGCAGAGGAAGTGAATCGAGAGGAACAGGAGCGCATGGCATTGGATGAGCGCCGGCGTGCGAGGAGCCGCAGGGGATCTGCACGGAGCTGAAAGGATGCGATTGGCAGCGGAAGAGCCGGGAAGTGAGATGCCCGGGCATGGATTAGCTCAGCCGAGGCGTGGACTGGACAGGGATGGCGTTGGAATCGAAAAGCGGGGCAAAGCGGAGGCTATGCGGTGAAGACGATGGATGCGCGGAGGAAGAGCGAGTCGGAGATCAGCAATGCACAGGCTGAGCACGGACGAGAAAGGAAAAGAACGGCGCGGACACGGATCAGCATGGCTAAGAATCGCATAGGCGAGGCGGCGGTAAGCTCTGCACGGGAAAAGCAAAGCGTGGACTTGCGAGGGATGAGCACAGCGATGATCCGGGCGGAAAAGGAAGCGCGGAGATTGGATTAGCCCAGGCAAAGCGATCAACGGAAAAGCTGGGGCGAGGCAGAGACATGGGAGGAAAAGGAAAGGCGAAGGAGGGCGGAGATATGGCAAGGCGGGTTTGCGCGCTGGTTCTGCTGGCGGCGTGCCTGGCTGGAATCGGGCTTGCGGACGGCGCGGAGTATAACGGCCTTTATGTGACCGCGGACGTGCTGAACGGGCGGAAATGGCCCACGAAAAAGGCCGGGATCGAGGCCGTGTTTGACTACGGCGACCTGCTGGAGCCGACCGGAAGGATGAGCAAGGACCTGGAATGGCTGGAGGTAGCAGGCGGCGAGAGCGGCACGGTGTGGGTGTTCGCGCAGTATGTTTCCGAGCGGATCATCCCGTTCACGGTGACGAACGAGAACAACGGAAAGGTCAAGATCCGGAGCAAACCCGGCGGCGGGAAGCTGAAAGGCTACGTGAACCGCGGAAAGAGCGTGGAGATTGACCGGGTGGTTCTCGGATGGGGCCACTGCAGCCGCGGCTGGATTGACCTGGAGTATCTGGTCGAAGAGGTGGAGGAATGAACTGCGGAGGATGCCGGAACGGCAGGAAAAACAGCGCGAACGGGATCTGGTGCCTGCTGTTCGGGATCATGGTGAACCGGAACCACGAGGGCTGCAAATACCACGAGGAGGGCGCGCATGGGCAAGTACGGGAACCGGAAGACGGAACTGGACGGGATGCTGTTCGACTCGAAGCATGAGGCGGAGAGGTGGGCGGAGCTGAAGTGGATGGAACGGGCTGGGATGGTCACGGACCTGAAGCGGCAGGTGCCCTTTGTGCTGATCCCGGCCCAGCGGGACGAAAACGGGAAAGTGGTCGAGCGCGAGGTGAAGTATATCGCGGATTTCGTGTATCTGCTGCACGACGGGAAAAGCGGCTGGGCGCGGGTGGTCGAGGACGCGAAAAGCGAGGCGACCCGCACAAAGGAGTACGTCATTAAGCGCAAACTGATGCTTGCGAAGTATGGAATCAGGATTCAGGAGGTGTGAAATGGAAAGGCCGGCGGCGGTGAACCCGAAACGGGTGTGGCTTGCGGAGGAGGACTGCGAGCGGCTGAACCGGGGAGAGTTTGAGGCGGTACGGTGTTTGCTGGGCGCGCTGAGCTACACGGCCCACGCGAAGCAGGACCTGCAGAAGCGCCTGGAATGCGTTCCCGGAGGCCGGCAGCGGATGGCGATGGTTCTGGGCGGGCTGCGGGCCATCGCGGACGACGTGATCGGCACGGTGCCGCGGGGACAGTGCAAACAGCTGCGGAACACGATGAGCGACATGGAAATGCGGATGGTGCCGAAGATGACCGGCATGAGCCAGAACGTGATCCTGGAGAAGGACCACGCGAAGGCGCTGATCGACATCGCGATGGAGCGCTGCAGGGGATGCGTGGAAGGCGCGGAGGAAGGCCGGAAATGCCCGCTTTATAAGGTACTGGAGAGCTTTCTGCCGCTGGACAGCTATGAAAACGGGATGCTCTGCCCCTACAGCCGGAGCGAGTGGAGCGATTAAGCGCTGACGGATGGACGGAAGCGCGGCAGAATGGAAAATAAAAGGAGGAACAACCCATGAACAAACTGACGATTATCGGAAACCTCACGGGAGATCCGGAGCTGCGGACCACGCAGAGCGGGATCAGCGTGTGCGCGTTCACGGTGGCGGTGAACCGCAGGAAGCAGCAGGGCCAGCAGCCGGAAGCGGATTTCTTCCGGGTGACGGCGTGGCGGCAGCTGGGCGAGAACTGCGCGAAATGGCTGGTCAAGGGCAGGAAAGTGTGCGTGGTCGGGCCGGTGAGCCTGAGCGTTTTCACCGGGAACAACGGGAAGACCTATGCGAACCTGGAGGTCACAGCGGAGGATGTGGAGTTCCTGGGCGGGAACGAAGCGCAGGCCGCTCCGGCGGTGCCGGAAACGCCGAAAGCGGACGCGCAGGCCGGGTTCACCGCGGTGCCGATGGAAGACACGGAACTGCCGTTCTGAAAAACCAAAGCAAACCAAAGGAAACCAAACAAAACCAAAGCGAACCAAAGGAAACCAAACAAAACCAAAGCGAACCAAACGGAACCAAAGAAAACCGAAGGAAACGAGGGCAAACCAATGACAACCATTTTCGGAAAGGTGTGAGATCGTGAAATATCTGAAGATCTGGACAAACTTTTTTGACCTGATCGGCCAGCTGCAATATGACGAGATCGGGCGGCTTTTTGAGGCGATGCTGGTCTACGCGGACAGCGGAAAAGAGCCGGAAGCGTTCGAGGGCAACGAGCGCTTCCTGTGGCCTGTAGCCAAGCAGCAGATTGATCTCACGGCGGAAAGAAACGAGACCCTGAGGCAGAACGGAATGCGCGGAGGGCGACCGAAAGCGGAGGAAACCAAACAAAACCAAACGAAACCAAACGAAACCAGAGAAAACCAAACAGAAGCTGAAAAGAAAAGAAAAGAAAAGGAAAGAAATGAAAAGGAATTATATATCGACGACGATAACGCGCGCGCGGAGCTTTACCTGATCCAAGCCGACCACGACCGGATTCTGGACGCGGCGGAGGATGCCGGGTTCAAGATGAGCAACGACGTGCGGGCGGCGCTGATCGACCTGTACGCGGCGCACGGGCAGCAGAAGATCCTGGACGCGCTGCGGAGCTGCGTGGAGCACGGGGCTCCGAACCTCGCCTACCTGAAAGCGGTGCTGAAGGGGGAACCGAAGAAAACGCCGGCGGGGCGGGCGGTCGCCGCGCAGGAGTATGAGCAGCGGGAGTACATCGGGTCGCAGGATGAGGCCCGGAAACGGATGCTGATGCTGATGCAGGAAAGCGGTGCGTGAAAAATTTGACAAAAACGGGCATGAAAACCGGAAAAAATGTAATTTTGTTCCTTTTCAGCGGGGAAAGCGGGGTGAAACAATGGACGCGAGGCAGCTGATCCGTCAGGCGGACCAGATCGCGGAGGATTCCGGCATGACGCAGGCGGAGTGGAGCCGGCGGGCCGGGTTCGATGAGTTCGGAAAGCTGGTGAGCAATATGCACCGGCGGGGAAACTGCAAGCTGTCCGTTCTGGCGCAGCTGCTGAAGCCATTGGGATGCGAGCTGCGGATTGTGAAGCAGGGGGAACCGGAGGATGAGAACTGCGAGCTTTCCGCGCTGCGGAAACTGCTGCAGCCGCTGGGGTACGAAATTCAGATTGTGAAAGTGAAGGAGGGCAAACATGATGTGGAAGGAAACGACGGCTGAAGATGTGCTGAAGGTCATGCGGCACGACAGCAAAAAGCTGGACGAGGCCATGGACGAGCTGGATGAGCTGAACGCGGATTTGCGGAAGGTAAGCGAGCTGATCACCAGTGCCGTGATCCGGTACCGGAAGGAGAAACTGAAGAAAAAGAGCCTGAAAAAGGCGGAGGACGAAAACGCGTTTGCGGAGCTGGATGATTACACAACACGTGAGAACATTCGGGACTGCTACGGATATGACATGATCACCGAGGCGGAAATGGACCGGCTGTTCTACCTGTGGGATCTGCGGGAGGAGCAGCGAAGGAAGAAAAAGAGCGAAGTCTACGAGGACCAGGTAACGAAGATGTTGCAGCAGGGGCTGAACGCGATCGAGGACAAATACCGGGACCGGAAGGAAGAGCTGGAAGAGATCCGGTATAAGGCAGAGGCGGAAGCCGGAAGGCGTGCACAGGCGATTAACGAGAGCAGGAACGGATTCCTGAGGATTTGAGGAGGGCACGACATGATATCGGCGGATTTTCTGATCGGGGCGGTGCGGGCGAGCAACGACCTGCACCCGGTGGTGAAGACGGAGCTGGAGGAGATCCTGCGGAAGGAAGAGTGGAAGCAGGAGGAGATCCTGAAGGAGCGGAAACAGGAGCCGCAGGAAAAAAGCCTGATGGCCAGGATCGCGGAGGGAAAGGCGGAGGAACCGAAAACCATCTCGGAGCAGCTGACCGCGATCTGCGACGAGATCTGCGACCATTACTGCAAATATCCGGATGTTTGCATGGCGGAGCGGAAGGACCCGGACGACGCGGAGGATCTGCTGTACCGGAAGTACTGCGGAGGCTGTCCGCTGAACAGGCTGTAAGGAGGAACGGGATGCGGCAGGCGTATGATGACGAGGACAACGCGCCGATGTGCGAAGAGCTGCCGCTCCCCTACCGGATCAGGACATGGGAGGAAGTACAGGAGGGCAAATACGATGCCGATGGACAAAGCGCGGTATCCGGCGGACTGGAAAGTGATCGCGTACCGTGTGAAGGCAAGGGCCGGCTGGATCTGCCAGGGCTGCGGGATGCAGTGCAGGAAACCCGGGGAACCGTTCGACACACACCGGCGGACGCTGACGGTTCACCATATCAACCATATCCCGGAGGACTGCCGGGAAGAGAATCTGATCGCGCTGTGCGCCGGATGCCATTTGAGGGCGGACGCGGAGCATCACGCGGAAACAAGGAGGAAGCATGAGCGAATTTCAGATGCCGGATCTGCGGATTGAGTATCTGCGGCCGGATGAGCTGATTCCGTACGAGCGGAACACCCGGGTGCACACACCGACGGATATCGAGCAGATCAAGACCAGTATTCTGCGGGTCGGATTCGATGATCCGATCGGGATCTGGGGAGAACACAATGTGATCGTTGAGGGCCACGGGCGGCTGATCGCCGCAAAGGAGCTTGGCCTGGAGCGGGTGCCATGCATTCGCCTGGATCATATGACGGATGCACAGCGGAGACGGTACGCCATCGAGCACAACCGGACGCAGGAGCTGTCCAGCTGGGATTTCGACAAGCTGGAGGAGGAGATCGCGGCGCTGATGCTCCAGGGCGCGGATCTGAGCGACATGAAGTTCGCGCTGAAGGCCCTGGCGGAGGAAGATCCGGCGCAGGAGTTTGCGGACGCGGAGAAGCAGAGGAACCATGTCTGCCCCAGGTGCGGGCATGTGTGGGCAAAGGAGGAAGCATGATGGAAGATCTGAAAATCGTCAAGATTCCGATTGACCGGCTGACGCCTTACGCAAACAATACCCGGAAGCACACGCAGAAGGATATCGACCAGATCAAGGCCGCGATCCTGGCGGACGGGTACGGTGATCCAATCGGCGTATGGGGCGAAAAGAACGTCATTGTTGAGGGGCACGGCCGGGTGATGGCGTGCAAACAGCTGGGGATCAAGGAAATGCCGTGCATCCGGCTGGATAACCTGACCGATGAGCAGCGGAAGGAATACGCGATACGGCACAACAGATCCGCTGAGTTCAGCACATGGGACTTCAAGCTGCTGGCGGAGGAGATCGCGAAACTGGAAGCCGAGGGCATGGATCTGAGCGGCCTGGACTTCCGGCTGGACAGGAGCGAGGAGACGCCGATGATCCTGGACGGCAGCGGCGCCATCGAATACGGGGAGGAGGCTTTCGGGGATGACAAGTTCCAGTGCGAATGTCCGGTCTGCGGATTCCGGTTCAACGAAAAGTGATCACCGGTTTCCCTGGAAGTGGTGGCTGAAGGATATGCCGATGGTGGCGAAACATGATCACACGGTGTTTTCCTGCTTCAGTTGCGGCGGAGGTTCCAGCATGGGCTATAAGTTGGCTGGGTATTACATGGTCGGGTGCTGCGAGATCGATCCGCGGATGATGGAGATTTACAAAAAGAATCTGCACCCGGAGCATCCGTACTGCATGGATGTTCGGGAGTTCCTGAAGGTCGAGAATCTGCCGGGTGATCTGTATCACCTGGATATCCTGGATGGATCGCCGCCGTGCAGCGTGTTTTCGATGGCTGGCGACCGGGAAGCCGGGTGGAACAAGGAAAAGGTGTTCCGGGAGGGCCAGGCAAAGCAGAAACTTGACGATCTGTTCTTCCATTTCATCGCGATCGCGAAGCGGCTGCAGCCGAAGGTGGTCATTGCCGAGAATGTGAGCGGCCTGATCAAGGGAAACGCGAAGGGCTATGTGAACGAGATCTTTAAGGCCTTCCAGGAGGCCGGATACGTGCCTCAGCTGTTCCTGCTGAATTCTGCCTTTATGGGTGTGCCGCAAAGGCGGGAAAGGACCGTTTTTGTGGCCAGGAGGAAGGACTTGAACCTGCCGAAGCTGAGCCTGAATTTCCGGGAGTCGCCGATATACTTCGGGAATGTGCGGACGGAGAACGGAAAGCGGATTGATGAAAAGTCACAAGTTTACAAACTGCTGCAGATGCGCAGGCCGGATGATAAGAATCTTGGGGATATCAATGCAAGGTGGAAAGGCAAAGGAACCGGTTTCACTGCTGCGATAGTGAAGGATAATGAGGTCGCGCCGACACTTTGCGCAGGCGGTGGAATGATCAGGGACTATGACGCCTCTTATTTTTCCGGCGATGACTGCCGGAACATCCAGACCTTTCCACAGGATTATGACTTCGGGAAGGAAGCACCGGAGTACGTCTGCGGAATGAGCGTTCCGCCGGTGATGATGGCGAACATCGCGACGGAGGTGTATCGGCAGTGGCTGAAATAACCGGGCAGCTGACGCTGTTCGACATGCAAACAGGCCGGCCGTGCGATTACCGATTTGTCAGGTATATCGGACAGAAGGTTCGCAGGTGGAGAACCGGGGAGATCGCGCGGATCACGGAGATCAAACCGTACTACACGTACCTGGATGACGGAACGGTCGGAACGCCGTATGACATCTGCGAGGTGAAGGAAGATGAGTGAGCTGAAACCTTGCCCGTTCTGCGGACGGGATGTGCGTATTGAGAGATATGTCGAGGAGATTGACTATGACATCTGCTGGATTGAGCACGTTGAGAAAGAACCGATATGCTTCCTTCACAGTGCCAGAGGCTATGTCGGGAAACAGGAGGATCTGATTGAACTATGGAACAGGAGGGCAAACGATGAACGATGAAGTCAAGAAATCGATTCAGGATGACATTAAAACTGCTGCGGAGACGTGCAACATGAGCGCGCAGCTGATAAAGGGGAATGGATTTATCAGCCGGGATTCGGTTTTTCTGGCCATGACGACGGCGCTGATCGGAATCGGCCAGGCGCTGGTATGCATTGCGATGGAAAATCTGGAGGGCAGACAATGACCAGAGATGAGCTGATAGAGCGAATTGAGATGACCAGGAAGGCGATACAGTTTGCAGGCCCGGTGCACAGGAGAGATCTGCGGAAGCACCTGAAGCGGATGCTGGCCCAGTTGGCACAGTATGACCGGTTTCAGGCGGCTGCACGACAAGAGGTGGGATAAATGCCAAAGGCGGAGAAGAAGGACCGTAAACCGGCAAAAAGGGACGAAAAGGGGCGGTTCCTGAAACAGGACAAGGCGACGCTGCCCGGGAAACCGTTTGGAACGAAGGACGAACGAGCGCGAGAGGCCGGTATTGCGTCCGGTGCTGCCAGGCGTGAAAAAGGCGATCTCCGGAAGCTCTGCCAGTTATGGATGGAGGAGGAAGTTGCCACCGGCAAGGACGGCGAGAAGATCACCGGCGGGCAGATGATGGTCCGGGTGGCGGTGAAGGAAGTCGCGAAGGGCAATCCGCGCTTCTGGGAGCTGCTGCGGGACACGGCAGGGTTCAAGCCGGTGGATAAGGTCATGGTCAGCGAGGTTGAGCCGGCCGTGATCGCCGAGGTCGAGCAGATGGTGAAGGAGGCGGGCGAATGATCCAGTTGCTTGGGTGGAGCGCCGTGATCGTGCTGTGGATCATGGCAGGCGCGTTTGCGGTGAGCGATGCGCTGTGCGTGCTGGCGCTGGTGCATCATGCCAGGAAAGACCCGGATTTCCTCCTGGCGTGGGTCATCGTGTTCCTGGTGTTCGCCGGACTCGGCACCGCGTCCGCTTTCGGGGCGATGTATCTGAGGGGGTGCCTGCTATGATCGAGAAACTGAATCGCCGATGGAAACGTGCAAACGGGAAGTTTAACCGGGCGTATGCGATGGCGCAGCGGCTTTCAAAATGGCAGGAGAAACTGAGCGCTGTCATGCAAACAGCGAACGATGAACTGCACAGGATAAACGAGGAGCTGGATCAGTATGATTAAGAAGATGAGCCTGGAAATTTTTTCCGGGGGGGGGGTATATCGAGCGTGAGCTGGTCTATGAAGGCAAGGATGAGAAGGAGATCGCCGCGCAGATCCAGCGGGATGAGAACGCGCTGCTGGAATATATGCGGACAGGCGACATGAACGGGGAAAAGTGCTTCGTGTTCCAGGGGTTCATGTTCGCGAAGAAGCCGATCCAGGCCGCGCAGATCCGGGAGCCGGAGTATTGAGTGCCGCATCCGGACGCGGATGTTTGCATAGGAATAGACAGTCATGGCAGTGTGCCTGCCAGCCGGGGGAATGGGTTTCCGTAGGCATGCTACAGCGCCGAGCCTTGCACCGTTCCACCGCACAGCCAGAGTAATACAGGAGGAAGGGCAAAAATGGAGGAGCTTTATGAGTACCTGAAGCGGAAACGGGAGGAAATGCACCGGTCCGGGGTTTACACGGTTACGATTGAGTTTGAGGAGTTTGCGAAGATCTACGAGCTGGTCTGCTACATGAAACAGATCAAGAGCATCGCGAACGGGTTTGAGTGACGGAAATGCCCGGATTAAGGCGTCCGGCGAGCCGCTATCCGGGTTTCATGCAGACGCAAGTGAACGAAAACACGGGATTTCATGCAAACACAGATACACGAAAGCACGGGATTTCATGCAAACAGGAGGGCAAAATGAAAGAGTCATTTCGGGACAGGATGAAGCGTAAGATCCGGGAAGCGAGGATCAGGATATTAAAACAGATTATCCGGAAGGCTGTCAGGCGGCTGGATGTGCTGCATGATTTCGCGTTCCTGGCGTATTCTTGGGGTTTCGATGAGGAAATCGACTACCACGTAACCAAGGAACGTAGCACAAAGGAGTTTCACCAATTTGGGACGCATGTGGAATATTACGACAGCAAGATTGCGCGGGCCGGGACTGGAACGTGATGCAAACGGGAGGGCAAATGAAGCAGACCTATCATCTACCGGTAAGGGTGGAGATCGAAAGCGATAACCCGGATAAGGATCTGAAAAAGATTGCAGAGGCCATGTATGACGCGGTGAACGATATCGTCAAAGATCCGGATTTCAGGCTGAAGTGGTTCGATATGGAGTACAGCATTTTCGTTAAGGCGGACAAGGAAACGTTCGCGCAGGAGTGATGCAAACATGGAAAGCAACTGGTTTGTTTCATGGGATGACTTCATGCCGGGTTTGCTGCGGTGCGGATGCCCTGTTTGCAGGATGAACAGATCGGAAGTGATCGCCGGTGCGGGTGAGGCTTTACAAAAAGCGATACAAAGCAGCCTTGACGCGCATCGCGGACAAGATCCCGGCAGCGTTTGCATCAAAGGCGGACAGGAAGCGCTGGATCAGCGAGGTAACGAACCTGCGGATGCAGGACATGAAGGAGAAGCGTAATGGATAACTGGATCATCGTTCTGATTGCCCTGCTTGTCGGGGAGATTGTCGGGTTTATCCTGGCGCGGCTGGGTGACCGGTTGTGAAGGAGGAGAAAAACATGCTGGATATCATCATCACGCACTACACGGAGCCTTGGGAGGTCTGCAGGAAACAGTTCTGGATGCTGGACATGCAGCGGGGCGTGGACTGGTCGCAGATCCGGGTGACGGTGGTGAATGACGGCGGGTACCAGCTGCCGGAGGAGGAGCTGAAGGGCCTGCGGTTCCGGTGGAAGGCCGCCTGGTTCGGGCAGCTGGACATTCCGCACAGCGGGATCAGCGCGGCCCGGAATCATGGCCTGTGGTTCGGGACGGAGCCGTGGATTATGTTCTGCGACTGCGACGACTGCTTCGCGAATATCTACGGCCTGCGGGACGTCATGGACGTGCTGGAGCAGGACGACGGGCGGTATGACGTGCTGTGGAACCGGTTCTACGAGGAGCATCCGGGCGAGATCCTGCTGGTGCCGGACTGGAAGGTATTTGTGTTCACGCATGGCAAGGTGTACCGGCGGGCGTTCCTGGAGCGGGAGGAGATCCGGTTTGAGGAAAGCCTGCAATGGAATGAGGACAGCTGCTTCAACGCGACGGTGCTGACCAGGGGTGCGAGGGCCGGGGAAATGCAGACGCATGCGCCGGTATACGCCTGGATCAGGAGGAAAGACAGCTTTACCGGGGCGGCGGACGCGAACGACAAGGGCGCTTACTTCCAGTTCCGGCGGAACCTGCTGGTCGCGGAGGAGCACCGGAAGCACAAACCGGAGGATTATCCGGGGATGGTCACCCGGGTTGCCTGGGACACGTTTTTCATGGTTCACAGCCGGAAGTGTTCGCCGTCATGCAAACAGCAGATCCTGACGGAGTTTGCGCCGTGGATCAGGGAACGGGCGGATCTGGTCGGGCAGACGGACGCGGAAACGCTGAGAAAGATCCGGGAGGTCAGCAGGGCGGAGCTTACGGAACCGGACGAGGAGATCAATGACGAGCCGGGGAACGTGCGGGCCTGGCTGGAGCATGAGGCGGGCAGATGACCAGGGAGGAGGCGGTGCGTTTCCTGACGCGGCACCCGGAGCAGTTCGGGCGGATGGTCGGGTTCACAAAACTGCGAGACCTGCACGGGCGGTGGATGCGGAAGATGCTGGCTGGGACGGGCGACATGACGCTGCAGGGTCACCGCGGCGCGTTCAAGACCACGTGCCTGTCCATTGTGCTGGCGCTGATCCTGATCCTGCTGCCGAACAAAAGGACGCTGTTTGCACGAAAGACGGACGACGACGTCAAGGAGATCATCAACCAGGTGCGCAAGATCCTGGCGACGCCGCAGGTGGCGTATTTCGTGCAGGTGATCTACGGGGTTTCCCTGAAGCTGACCACGGACAACGCGATGGAGATCAACACGAACCTGACCACGGACAGCCGCGGCACCAGCCAGCTGGTCGGGATGGGCATCGGCGGGAGCATCACGGGCAAGCACTTTGACCACATCTTCACGGACGATATCGTGAACCTGAAGGACCGGAAGAGCAAGGCGGAGCGGGAGCGGACGAAGAGCATCTACCAGGAGCTGATCAACATCCGGAACCCGGGCGGGCGGATCATCAACACGGGGACTCCCTGGCACAAGGAGGACGCGTTCATGATCATGCCGGAGGCGGAGCGGTACGACTGCTATTCGACAGGCCTGCTGAGCCGGGAGGAGATCGAGGATCTGCGGAGATCCATGGCGCCTTCGCTGTTCGCGGCGAACTACGAGCTGGTGCACATCGCGGCGGAGGAAGCGCTGTTCAAGGACCCGCCGGTGTTTTTCAGTGATGCAAACATCCTGCGGGACGGGATCGCGCACATTGACGCGGCCTACGGCGGGGAAGACTATACGGCGTTCACCTGCGGGAAGAGGATCGGCGGGAAGATCTACCTGTACGGGCGGATGTGGCCGAAGCACGTGGACACGGTGCTGGACTACTGCCTGAGCGAGGTGCGGCGGCTGATGTGCGGGTCCGTGTGGTGCGAGAAGAACGCGGACAAGGGCTACCTGGCGCGGGAGATCCTGAACCGGGGCCAGCCGGCCACGCCGTACACGGAGAAGGAGAACAAGTATGTCAAGATCAGCACCTTCCTGAGGAAATGGTGGAAGGACATTCAATGGCTTGAGGGCACGGACACGGCATATATAAACCAGATTCTGGGCTACACGGAGGACGCGGAACACGACGACGCGCCGGATTCCGCGGCCTGCGTGTGCAGAATATTTGACCGGCAGTCAGGAGAGGACTATCAGTCGCCGTTTGCACGGTGAGAAAGGAGCCGGGTATGCCGGACAGGGAAGACCTCGAAAGGCGTTTATGGCGGACGATGCCATGGGACGCGGCGGTCATGGTGCCATCGGAAGAGCAGGACGAGAAGGACGAACAGGAAGGTGATTTGGATTGATAACGTTCCAGGACTACGAGAGGGCGGACAACAAAACGGAATGGCTGCAGCAGGCGCTTGTCAGCTACCGGAACAGCGAGGAATTCAAAAAGGCCGTGGAACAGCAGGAATACATGGCGGGCCGGAACACGGCGATCCTGGACACGGTGCGGGTGATCTACAACATGGCGGGCCTGCCGGAGCCGGATTTCACGGCGAGCAACATGAAGATCCAGGACAACACGATTCACCGGCTGGTGACGGACCGGTGCAGCTATTCCCTGGGGAACGGCGTGAGCTTTTCGGACAGGCACCGGGAGATCGTGAACGGAAAAGCCGTGTTTGTGGACCCGGTCAAGGAAAAGCTGGGGGACCGGTTCGACCGGCGTCTGAAAAAGACGGCGTACTGGGCGCTGGCGAACGGAGAGGCCTACATGTATGTGCACATGGGCAGAAAGAAGCCGGAATGGCAGTATACGCTGTTCAAAAAGACGGAATTCCTGCCGCTGTACGACGAGGAAACCGGGGAGCTGCGCGGCGGCGTGCGGTTCTGGAGCATCGATTGGGGGAAAAGGCCGATCACGGCCACGCTGTACCTGGAAGAGGGATACATCCGGTACAAGACCGGGGTGGACGAGTACAGCCTTTCCGAGCTGAAGCAGGACGGGGATCTGAACCCGTACATCGAGACGGTGCAGACCAGCGACGCCTTCGGGGAGGAAGTGGTCGGATCGGAAACGCTGACCCGGCTGCCGATTTTCCCGCTGTTCTCCGGGGAGAACCGGACCAGCGTGCTGGACAAGCTGAAGGCGCTGATCGATTCCACGGACCTGGTGCTGAGCGGGTTCGTGAACGATGTCAAGGATATTCCGCAGGTCTACTGGCTGATCTCCGGGGCCATGGGCATGACGGAGAAGGACAAGCGGCAGCTGCTGGACCGGCTGATCCTGCAGCACATGGCGGTGGTGGACGGCGAGAACAGCAATATCCAGGGATTCACGCAGGAGATTCCCTACGAAGCCCGGGAGCGGTGCCTGCAGCAGCTGAGAAGCAAGATGTACGAAAATTTCGGCGGGTTTGATGTGCACACGGTGGAGGCCGGCGCGACGAATGACCACATCGAGGCCGCGTACTGGCCCATGGACGAGGAGGCAGACGATTTCGAGTATGAGATCATCGATTTCGTGCAGGCGATCCTGGAAATGATGGGCGAAACGGAGAACACCACGCCGATTTTCAAGCGGAACCGGGTCAGCAACCAGAAGGAGCAGACGGACATGGTGGTTGTCGCAGCACCGTACCTGGACGAGCAGACGATCCTGGAGAAGCTGCCGTGGATCAGCGTGGACGAGGTGGACGATATTCTGGACCGCCTGAACGGGGAAAACTTCAGCCGGTTTGACGACATGCAAACAGAGGAACCGGAGGAAGAGGAACCGGAGGAAGAGGAGGAAGAGGAACCCGAGGACGGTGAAGGCTGATGACGCCGAAGACCCTGGATAAATACATCGCGGCGCTGAAGAAGAAGGCTGCGGCGTCTGGGATGACGCAGGCGGAGTACGAGGCTGAGCTGAACAAGATGATGGATGAGATGGCTCAGCAGTACCTGGCCAACAAGATCACCAGCGCCGAGTACAGCAAGGTCAGCAACCAGATCAGCAATGCCGCGAAGAGCATGACGCTTCAGGGGAAAGCCTCCCCTGCCGCGCCGGCTGCGCAAACGGCGGTTGGCCTTGCGCCGCAGGGAATGGCGCACGCGGAGTATATCGGCCTGTGGGAGGCGCTGAACAAGAAGAAAAAGGCCGGGCTGATCAGCCAGGACGAGTACACGCAGCTGGGCACGAAGCTGGACAAGGCGTACACCGGGAAAAAGAGCCTGGAGGAGACGGAAAAGGAGATCGGCTGCGATCCGGGAACGCTGGCGACGGATGACGCGATCATTAAGCTCGGAAAGGAGTTCAAAAAGGTATACGGGCAGGCGTCCCAGGAGATGCAGGCGCAGCTGGACAAGTTCCTGAAGGAATACGGGCCGGAAATGAAGGATCTGGAAATGAAATTCATTGACGGCACGATCACGGAGGAAGAGCTGAAGCACCTGAAGCTGATGACGCTGCAGAAAAAGGTCCTGGGCCAGAAGGTTGACCAGCTGACCGGCGTGATGACGAACGCGAACAAGAAGGCCATGGCGATGATCCACGGAGAGCAGCTGAACGTTTTCGCGGAGAATGCGAACTGGCAGAGCTACCAGCTGGAGAAGGACACGAAAATGGACCTGATGTTTTCCGTCTACGACGAGAGCACGGCGGAAAAGCTGCTGAAGGACAAGCCGGAGCTGCTGCCGCGCAAAGAGGTCAACGGGAAGAAGGACCAGGCGTGGAACCGGAAGATCATCGCCGGGGCGGTGCTGCAGGGCGTGATCCAGGGAGACAGCATCCCGAAGCTGGCGAAGCGGATCGCCGTGCAGACAGGCGAAACGAACATGAAGGCCATGACGCGGTACGCCAGGACGGCCATGACCGGCGCGCAGAACAGCGGGCGGGTGGAAATGCTGCACAAGGCGACCGGCATGGGGATCAAGGTCAAAAAGACCTGGCTGGCCACGCTGGACAGCCGGACGCGGGACAGCCACCAGAAACTGGACGGCGAGACGGTCGGCGTGGACGATAAGTTTTCCAACGGCCTGATGTATCCTGGAGATCCGAACGGAGCCGGCGCGGAGGTCTGGAACTGCCGGTGCACGCTGATCTACGACTACGAGGGATTCCCGAACGATCCCACCACGGACCAGCGGCGGCAGTACGATGAATGGGACGAAACCGTGACGGTCACGAAGAAGGACAAGAACGGAAAGGAGTACCAGAAAGAGGAAACCATCCACCACAGGGACAGCACGGTGATCCAGGATATGAGCTACGGCGAGTGGAAGGCCGCGAAGGAAGGCAGCAAGCTGAACGACCTGAATGCTGCGAAATACCAGCTGGCGGAGGCCCAGAAAGCGGTCGTGCAGGCGAAGGTCAAGGAAGACAAGGTCTACGAGGGCCTGTGGAAAGACCCGGTCACGCTGGCGGATTACCCGGCGAAAAAAGCCGGCATTCAGGCGAAGCGGGACTGGTACGACCAGGAGATCCAGAAATACAAGGACGCCCAGGCGATGGGGTCCTCCTGGGCGACGGACGAGAAGATCAAGGATCTGGAGAAGAAAAAGAAGCTGCTGAACGAGTTCGAGAAGCGGGGCCAGCTGATCGAGAAGCGGGATACCGCGCTGAAGACCGTGCAGGAGATTTATAACCAGGTCGGCTACCAGGGAACGGCGTCTGCCCCGGCGGTCGCGCAGAAGGCCCAAAACAAGGCCAAGAAGGCGGCTGCGGCTTCCGGCGGAGCGAGTGCAGGTGCGGGAGGCCAGAGCGGCGCAGGTTTGAGCCTGGGGGCCGCGGGAGCGAAGAAAACGCAGTTCGCGCCGGATGCCTGGGACGCGGCGACGAAACGGGCGGCGCCTTTCTATGACCGGCGCGTGGACACGGACAAGGTGCTGCGCCCGGATCTGGACAAAACCTGGGCGAACCTGACGGACGAGGAAAAATACGCGATCTGGGAGTACACCCACAACTCGCACCCGATGAATCAGCCGCTGTGCGGGTATAATGACGGCTGGCGCCGCGGGAACTACGCCGGCGGCCCGGACAAAACGAACTGGGGATACCAAGACAGCTACGGCAACCGGAACCTGCGCGGATACGGGGAGATGAGCCGGTTCGGCGATTCGCGCGGGCAGCCGTCCTTCAAAAAGGCGATCACGGACATGACGAACGCCATTGAGAAATCGACCATGAAACAGAACATCTGGCTGAAACGGCAGAGCGATAATTCCGGCCTGGCTGGCCTGATGGAGGCGACGGGGTTCGATTTCAACAAAATCAAGGCGCTGCTTGACGGAAATCCGAGCCAGGCGGAACTGGACAGCGTGTTTGTCGGCCAGCGTGGCCGGATGTTCGGCTTTACGAGCTGCGGAATGGCGAAGGACGCGCACTGGAACGGGAACGTGTACTACAAGATCTATGTTCCGAAGGGAACGAAGGCGATTTACACGGAGCCGCAGAGCCATTTCGGCGCTTCCATGGGCGGACGGGACAGGATCTACAAGCCGGGGAGCAGTTACAGCGGCGTCAACTCCGAGGCGGAAGTCGTGATTCAGCGCGGGACGACGTACCGGATCACCGGCATCAGAAAAAGCGGGAGTGATTATCACGTAGAGATGGAAGTCGTTGAACAGCCGGATTACTTTGTTTACGGGGACGAGGATACGTATAACGACGGTAAGACGCGGCACAAAAAGTGATTGCAAGCGCGGCCCGGCGGCGGTATGATGGAAAACAGGAGGCGGTAAGCATGAAACACGATCCGATGGTCATGCAAACAGCGAACGCGAAAACTATCCCCTGCAGGAACTGCATCTACAGGGACAGGGCGTATGTGGAGATCGGCGGGGAACGGATGGACACGGGGATCACGAAGGACACATGCATGATTTTTGACGGCAAGGGCGGTAGATGGAAGCCGAATGACGTTTACTTTCACAGCGAAGCATGCGTTTTTTATGAAAAGGATGATGAGGCATGAGCGTCACGTTTATCAACCACTGCCCGCAGGCGATGGCGGCGGAAACGCTGGCGAAGGCCAGGGCGCTGGAGATCATCGGCGGAAAAGCGGAGAGCTATGCGAAAAAGCTGTGCCCGGTGGATACGGGCAGGCTGCGGAACAGCATCACGCACCAGCGGTACGACGAGAATACCGAGGTGGTCGGGTCGAACGTGGAGTACGCGCCGTTTGTGGAGCTGGGGACGCACAAGATGGCTGCCAGGGCCTTCCTGCGGCCCGCGGCGGAAGGGCACACGGCGGAGTACATGAATATCATCAAGTCGGTCATGAATAACGCGTAATGTTATGCAAACAGACGGAATCGTCTACACGAATCAACACGCAAACAGGCACCGGGAAACCGGCGCCTGTTTTGTTTGCATGACCGGTACTTTGTACGAATCCGGGTGGTACACAGTCTGAAGTGCGCGGGATCGTGAAAATTTGTCAAAAACGGGGATAAAAAGGCGAAAATATGTCTTTTTTTTCCTTTCGGGGTTGCGGGCGGGCGCTCAAAATGTAGGGTGAAGATCAATACCGGGCCGAAGAAGTGCGCCCGGCGATCAAAAAACTCCGTAGGGCCGAAGAACTGGCCCCGAAGAAATGGGAGGATAAAGATGGCATTCACGAGGACGGAGCTCCGGGAAGCTCTGGGAGAGGCGTATACCGATGACATCGCGAAGGCGCTGATCACGCTGCACAGGTCCGTGGTCGATCCGCTGAAGGACGATCTGGACAACGCGAAGAGGGATGCGACCAAGTACAAGGCCGAGGCGGACAAGGTTCCCGGCCTGCAGAAAGACCTGAACGATTTCCGGAAGGACGACTGGAAAACCAAGTACGAGAACGAGAAGAAGGCTCACGACGACTACAAGGCCCAGGTCACCCGGGATGCCGAAACCGCCAAGGTAAAGGCGGCGTTCAAAAAGCTGCTGACCGAAGAAAAGATCAGCGAAAAGACCCTGGACGCGGTCATGAACGCGACCGACTACAGCAAGATGAAGCTGAAGGAAGACGGGACGCTGGACGGCGTCGAGGATCTGAAGAAGGACATTGACGCCAAATGGGGCGGGTTTAAGGTGACGCAGCGGCAGCGCGGGGAAGACGTGAAGACTCCTCCCGCAGGCGGCGCCGGCGGAACGGACGACAGCGTCCGGAAGATGACGGCGCAGTGGCACGCGCAGCGCTTCGGCGTTGCCGAACAGCCCCGGAATTAAACGAAAGGAGCAAAAGGTTATGAGCTTTAACCAGAACACCAATGGCCGCGGTTACGCTCCCGGGTATTTCCTGGCCAGCGCGGACTGCGACCGTGAAACCTGCCAGGTGGACGCGAACCATTCCCAGGTTGTGACCCTGGCGAACGGCTGCAAGATCGTTCCCGCCGGCGCGGTGGTTCCCAGCAACGACGGGTATGCCAAGGGCATCCTGTATGAGGACGTGGAAGTCACCACCGGCCCGATGCCCGGTTCCCTGGTGACCCGGGGCGTTGTCTATGAGGACAAGCTGCCCGCAGCCATCGAGAGCACCGCGGAGGCGGTTCTGCCCGGCATCCGGGTGATCACCGCGTCCCCCGCCGTCGTGCGGCCTTCCAGCTTCGGCAAGGACACGCTGACGGCCCTGACCGTCACTTCCACCGCGGGCAGCGCCAGCGGAAAGACGGACGTTTCCTACACCGGATATACTCCAACTTCCGGCGAACGCGCCGCGTACAAGATTGCCGCCGCCGTGGTTCCCACCGCGCTGGGCGAGATCCTGTCGATCGGCTCCGCTTCCGGGCAGTGGACCGCGGGCACGTTCCCGCTGGATGAAGTGGCTGCCACGAGCGGCCAGATGATCACCGTAGCCGTGGTGGATTCCACGAACGCCGTGATCGCCGCCGGCAGCACGACTGTTGCCGCGAATGACTGAGGAAGGAGGAAAGAGACATGAGCCGTTTTGAAGAGAACATTTTCGGCCTGGTCAGCAAGAAAGACCTGCTGCAGATCGGTTACGATGTCACCCGGCCCAGCGATCCCGTGGATCAGCTGATCGGCGACGAGAAGACGGACAACCTGATCGCGGAATGGGAATCCATTGCCGCGGAATACGGCATCCCGGTCATGGCGCAGTTCCATGCCTTTGACGTGGAAGCCCAGAAGACCATCCGGATTCCGATCGACATCCACAACATCGAGAAGGGCCTGATCAAGGTCAAGCTCGACCAGAGCGAGCGCCTGCGCGCCCTGATCGGTCGCGGCGTGACCGGCGAGAACGCCTTGTACAACAAGGTCCTGAACGATGGCTACAACCTGGCGGAGGAGGTTTTCACTCGCTCCAAGGTTGCCAAGAACGAGCTGCTGGCCACCGGCAAGATCACGATCCGGGAGAACAACCTGGATCTGACCGTGGACTACGGTGTGCCGGAAGGCAACGTGGGGAAGGTGCTGGACTTCGGCGCCGGAGCCGCGAAGCCCCTGGACGAGCAGCTGCTGGACCTGATCAGCGAGGCCCGGACCGCGGGAGCGCCGATCACCGGCATCTATACCAGCCAGGCGATGGTCAACAAGCTGCGCAAGAACGCGGCCCTGCAGAAGGCCATCAACGGCAGCAACATGGTCGGCCAGCTGATCCGCCGCGCGGATCTGGAAGCCTACCTGAACGAGGAGCTGGGCATCGCCCGCGTCTTCGTGAACGACCTGATTTATTCCCTGCCGCTCACCATGGGAGAGAACGGGCGTCCCGTTGTCAGCCAGCAGCGGTATTACCCGGAGAACAAGATCACCTTCTTCTCCGCGAACAACAAGATCGGCGTCGGCCTGTGGGGCGATCCGCCTGAGGTTTCCGCGGCGAAGTTCATGGAAGTCAGCCAGAGCGCGGTCAGCCCGTTCGTCTTCGTGAGCCAGTACGCCGAAAATGACCCGGCGGTGACCTGGACCAAGGCGTCCGGCCTGTTCATGCCGGTGCTGTACAACCCGAACAGCCTGTATATCGCAGCCGCCACTGAGACGCCTCTGAACGCGTGAGAAAGCACTTCAGCACGGCCGAGTGGCGCGATAACACCGACGGGCATCTCTACCGCGAAGGGGAGCCTTTCCCCTTCGACGGCAGGGAGATCTCCGCTGGACGGCTGAACGAGCTCGAGAGCGGCCGTAATCGGGCGGGATTGCGGCTGATCCGGGCGGTAGAGGTTCAGGACGAGCCGGTGGAAGCCCGGGAGGAAGAAGCGCCCGGAAAGGCCGCTGAGGGGCCGAAAAAGGCACCCAGGAAACGCAAGAAGTAAGGAGCGGGAGAATCATGCATCTGCAGGAGTGTATGGAGCACATCCACAACTATTTTGTTCCGGAAGAAGCGGAGCAGAAGACGTATACCATCTCCGACGGCGTGATCTCTCCCCTTTTCGGTGCCGAGGAGGGCGACCGGTTCCTGATCTGCATGAGCAGGCGGAACGACGGCGTCTATACGTATCACGCGTACGGCATCACAAACGACGATGACACAGAAGTGGCGGGGCTCCGCGACGAAACGTTCGCCGGGACGATACGCGTCTGTTCGGTTCCTCCTGCCGTTCTGACGCTGTCCGGAGAGAAAAATTTGTGGGAGGCAGCCCATGGCGGGGAGCTGAACAGCCCGATGCAGAGCGAGAGCTTCAACGGCTACAGCTACCAGCTGAAAACCGGCAAAAACGGAGGAGCGCTGACCTGGTTTGACACGCCGGGGGGAAAGGCGCTGGAGCGCTGGAGGAGGCCCTTTATATGAGCCTGATGGACGAGTATGCGGTGGCGTGCGTGCTGCTGGTGAAAACCAGGACGGACGATCCGGTGGGCGGGTATAAAACGGCCTGGAAGCCGGATCTGCATTTCACGCCGGCATGGGAATTCGAGGGCGCTCCGCAAATGACCGTGGCGGAACAGGAGGGCGTGAGCCGCGTATATCGGATCTACGTGGACAAAACGCTGGACCTGGACTTCCACGAGGTTTTCCGGAGAGAGGACAACGGCCAGGTTTATCGGGTTACAAACCCGGGGACGGACCGGAAAACGCCTTCCTTCAGCCGGCTGAACAAGCGGCTGATCGAGGTGGAAAAATGGGAAATCCCCAATGGGGACACGGTGGAGGAGGAAAACGATGTACCAGGCGGCAGCGGCGCTTAAAACGTTTTTTGCCGGGTTCGGGATTCCGGCCTACGCGGTCGGAAGCGTGCCGGATGACGCGGAGCTGCCGTACATCACCTACTCGCTGAACGTGCCGGAATGGAACCAGAAGGCCACGATGTACGCCCAGGTGTGGGACCGCAGCAAGTCCAACACCTACGTCATTGGCATGGCGGACCAGATCACTCAGGCGATCGGCGCGGACGGAAAGAAGATCCCGCTGGAGAACGGATACCTGGTCCTCTGGCCGGAGACTCCCCTGGTCCAGATTTTGGTGGACGGGGACTACCGGAACGCTTACATCAATCTATCGGTCAATACGTATCATTTGCCGGGGGTCTGAACTTCCGGAGAAAGGAAAAGCAAATGAGGAAATTGAATCTTCAGTTTTTCGCGGCTCCCGGTTCCACCAACGCGCTGAGGAACGCGACTTTTGACCACCTGCAGCTGAATGTCGGCATCTTCCTGAAGGATTTCGACTATTCCAGCATCACGGACGCGACGGCGCTGGCGACTGCGGTGGCTTCCGCGATCACGGCGGGAACGAAGCTGCTGGGTGCGACCCGCGGCGGCGGCACGTTCAACGTGAGCCGCGAAATGCGGAACCCGGAGATCGACGGCATGCGGTACCGGTTCAAGGGCGGCGTGTTCGTGGACAGCACCGACCCGTACCTTTCCACCACGCTGGTGGAAACCACGCCGGAGAACTTCGCGCTGGCCCTGGGAACCACGGTATCTACGAGCGGAAAGAAGCACACCATCACGATGCCGACCGCGCTGACGGACAGCAGCTACCTGAGCAACCTGTGCTGGATCGGCGACCTGGCGGACGGAATGCTGGTGCTGATCTGCCTGTACAACGCGCTGAACACCTCGGACTTCACCTTCACCTTCACGGACAAGAGCGAAGGCACCACGGCGGTGGAGTTCCACGGATGCCAGGACGAGGTCAACGACTACGACGAGGCGCCTTTCGAGGTCGTGTTCTTTGAGCCGACCGGCAATATCGGATCGCTGACGATCAGCTCCGCCGCCGGATCTTCCGTAGGCACAACGGCGATCACGAAGACCTATGTGCTTGGCGCAGGGGAGCACTTCGTGTACAAGGTCGGAGATACGGCCCCGACGATCGGATACCGCGAGCAGGCCGACTACACCTGGACGGAGTGGGACGGATCGAGCAATATCGCGGTAGGGACCGCCGCAAACGGAAAGAAGATCACGATTGCCGTGGTCAACAGCGAAAACAAGGCGCTGAAGAGCGGCAACACCACGCTGGTGGTCAAGACCACCTAAAACAAACCCAGTTCGGGGCGAGGGAGGTTCCCCGCCCCGCTTACTTTTTGTAAGGAGGACAAAAAGGAATGAAGAAGACGGAAAACGGAAGGAACGAGCTGGCGGAGAAGATGGAGGTTATCGGCCAGGTATTCGAAATTGACGGCATGAGCGACCTGCTGAGCAAATACGAGGCGGGCATGAACATGGTCAAATTCAACGCGGTGACGATCCAGGTGTCGGCGCTGCTGCTGCGGGAAAACAAGGCGCTGGCGGACAGGATTATCGCGATGGGCCGGGAGATCGGCGAGGAAGAGGTGCAGGCGCTGGAGGACGGCGCGTACGCCGCGGCGCTGCGGGACGCGATCGTCCGGGACGTGATGGGTTTTTTCGCCTCGTCAGCGCCTACGGCTGGGCAGAAGTAACCTATGTCGTTTATGCCTACGCTCCGCTCTCTCTGCGGAGCCTGGCGGCGCTGATCGAACACGATGTACTCGGGCAAAGGGCGCTGTTTGAGCGGTATACAGCGGACCTGCTGCACGTGCTGGCCAGCGGGGAACACATTGACGGAAATAAGGTTGAGCGGTTCGGAAGGAAGCTGGAAAGCATCTACGCGAACCCGTTTGAAAAGAGAGTGAAACAGCCGCAGACGGCTGCGGAGATCAAGGAATATATCCTGGGAAAACTGGAGGAATTCATTCATGGATCTGATGACGCTGGCGGCGAAGATCGTCCTGGATGACAGCTCTTATCAAAAAGGAATCAGCGGCGCGGAGAAAGCTGGACAGGCGCTGGCCGGGAAAATGAGCGCGATGACGGTCGCGGTGGGCAACCTGGCGGCGGACATGATCCGGAAGGCGGCGTCTTCAATAAAGAACGTTGTGACCGGCGCAATTGACGGATACGCGGATTACCAGCAGCTGATCGGCGGCGTGGAAACGCTGTTCAAGTCTTCCGCCAGCAAGGTCGCGAACTACGCGAAGCAGAGCTACAAGACCACGGGCCTTTCCGCGAACCAGTACATGGAAACCGTGACGAGCTTTTCCGCTTCCCTGCTGCAGGGCCTGGGCGGAGATACGGAGCAGGCGGCGGAGCTGGCGAATACGGCGATCGTGGACATGGCGGACAACGCGAACAAGATGGGCACGGATATCGCGTCCATCCAGACCGCGTACCAGGGCTTCGCGAAGCAGAACTACACGATGCTGGACAACCTGAAGCTGGGCTATGGCGGCACGGCGAAGGAAATGGTCCGGCTGATCAACGAGTCCAATATCCTGGAGGACGAGATCGAGGATCTGGACGGGATCACGTTCGACCAGATCATTGCCGCGATCCATGCCGTCCAGAACGAGATGGGTATCACCGGCACGACGAGCAAAGAGGCCGCGAGCACGATCCAGGGCAGCGCGGCGAGCATGCAGGCGGCATGGTCGGACATGCTGTCCGTGATCGGCGGCGAGGGCGATGAGAGTGAGCTGAAGAAGGCCACGGACAAGTTTGAGGCCGCTTTCGCGACCTACATGGATAACCTGATGCCGACGATCCAGACCACGCTGGAGCGCAGCCCGAAGCTGATCGCGGCGGTGGCCGGGGCGATCGCGAACATCCCGACGGAGGCCGTGAGCCAGCTGATGAGCGGCGGGATCGGCGTGATTACGAGCACGGTGAAGGGTGCCAGCGATATCGCGCAGTGGCTGATTGATTCCATGGTGGGATTCTTCAAGGATATGCAGGTGGACAACAGCCAGATCGTGGACCTGGGGAACGCGATCGGGAGCTTCCTCGGGACAGCGATCAGTTCGATTGTTGTCAATGCCGGGGACATCCTTGCGGGCCTGCTGAGCATCGGCGCCGGCCTTGCGGAAGGGATCATCAGCGGCCTGCGGGATGGGCTGTTCGGGGACAATTCCGAGCTTGGCAAGATCAAGCAGGAAATGGAAGACGAGATCATGGACGCGAACGTGGACCAGAACCGCACGAACGCGATCCTGGACTATATGCAGGGCCTGATTGACAAGTACGGCACAGCCGCGAAAGAGACGAGGGAATGGAAAAAGGCCCAGGAAGAGCTGGAAAGCTATATGGGAAACAAGGCCTCCCAGGTATTCCTGAGCTACGGCAGCAATGTCCAGGGCGCGATTGACAAGCTGCGGGAGCTGTCCGCGGAGATGCGGAAGACGGCGATCCTGGACGCGATGCGGAAGAGGCAGGCGGCGCAGTACGAGCTTCTGGGTGAGAAGGAAATCGCGATGGCGGAGAGCGATTACCGGCGCGGCGTCGCGCAGGCAGAAGTGGACAGGGTTCCGCAGACTGTGCTGAACAACCTGAAGACATATGCTGCAGAGATCCTGAGGCTGGACAGGGAAAACGGCGGGATGCTGCCGGATGACGAAGCGCAGCGGGACATTGTCGAGAAGGGCGAATACCTCGGCAAGGCGCTGGAAGACATGGACCTGAACGAGCTGGCGGAAACCGCTGCCAGCATGGCGGACACCCTTGAGGGCATGTATGACGCGCTCGGAATGGAAGAAGGAGAAACAATCTGGGGCAAAGACCGGGAAGACCAGATCTTCAGCAGCGACGAGCTGGATGGCATTGTCAAGGATGTGGAGGCTGCTGCGAGAAGGGTGCAGGAAGAGATCGAAACACAGGAAGGCCTGCAGAAAGAGATTGACGCCATAAACGAGCAGATTGTTGTGACGGACCAGGCGCTGGAGCGCACAGCGCAGGCCATTGTTGAACGCGCTGCGGAGGCTTCCTCCGGGATCAGCGATGAGGGGAAATCCATCGGCGAGGCGCTTGCAAGCGTGGCCGCGCAGATCGCGAGCATCCGGATTCCGGCGCTTTCGTTCTTGGGTTTCATGCCGCAGGCCACAGGGATCGACGACGTCCCGTATAACGGCTTCCGGGCGTCCCTGCACCGCGGGGAGATGGTGCTCACGAAGCGGGAGGCGGAGAACTACCGGAGCGGCGGCGGGACTGCGGAAGTGGTCGGCGCGATCCAGGAAATGCGCGGGGACCTGCAGAACCTGCGGCTTGTGGTCGGATCGAAGACGTTCGGACGGGCTGTGGTGGACTACGGCGGGCGCAGGACGAGGGATTATATCGGGCAGGCGGAAAGCGCGACATACGCCGGATACGGGACGTGAGGTGAGCTGAAATGATGCCGTGGTTTATCTGGAACGGAAAGAACAGCCTGGGGGATTTCGGGCTGTGGATCAATAAGCTGCCTCCGATCGTCCGGGCGCAGGAGCGGGTCACGAATATCCAGATTCCGGGCCGGCCCGGGACCGTGACGATGACTGAGGGCGAGGACGTCTATGACGCGGTGGAGCGGAAATGCGTCATCCTCGCGCGGAACAGCATGAACATCCAGCCGGTGCTGGAATGGCTGCGGGGCAGCGGAGAGCTGATTGTAAGCAATGAGGCGGACAAGGTGTATTTCGCCAGGATCGCCGCGGACGTCACCTTTTCCCGGATCAGCAACGACCTGCAGCAGGCCACGGTGGTGTTCTACTGCCAGCCGCTGAAGGGGAAACGGTATCCGGAAACGTTCTCGTTCACAAGCGACGGAAGCATCTTCAACCCGGGGGACGTGGCGAGCAGACCGATGGTGATGGTCACCGGAAGCGGGGACAAAACGGCGTGGATCGCCGGGAACCGGATGAAGTTCTACAACATGGAAGGCACGCTGAAGGTGGACTGTGACGCGCAGGTGATCCTCGCGCATACGGATGCCTATGATGCAAACAGGTACTATTACAAAGGCGACTATTGCATCGCCAGCAGCAAACTGTACACGTTCACCGCGAGCGGAACCGGGAGCACGCTGGTCAGCGGAGGAAAACGGGTCGAGGTGGAGGATTGGGACGGCAGCGAGTTTGACTATATCTGGCCCGGGGAGTTCAAGGGCGAGTTTTGGAAGATTCCGAGGGGCACATGCACGGTAACAAGGTCCGCTTCCGCGTCGCTTGAAATCATTCCGCGGTGGAGGTGGGTGTAATGATATGCCTGTTCAAAAAGGATGAAGCCTCCTTCACGAACAACGGCCTGTGCGTGCTTTCCCCTACCGTCTGCACGGTGTTTGAGGAAGCTGGCGGGAGCTATGTTCTGCACATGGAGCACCCGATGGACGAGGATGGCAAGTTCCTGCTGCTGCAGGAGGAGATGATCATCCGGGCTCCGGTGCCGAAACGGGTGATTCCGCAGATCACGCTTCCGCAGGTAAAGGTCTGGAAGACGACGGAGCAGGCGGATCTGTATTCTTCCCTTCCCTACTATAAGGCGAACGAGGTTTCCGATGTAGTCAAAAACGTCCGGGCACGGCCAGGGGATTATGCCTGGAACGTTTCACAGGCGTATAACAAGGGCGCCGTTGTGACCTATTCAGGCGATATCTATACGGCCCTGCAGTACAATTTCGCGGTTATTCCGACATCCACGTCCGCGGTGTGGTCCTACATGACAACCGTCAGCGGAGGCAGCGGGAGCACGTATATTCCGGGCACGGTGATCGAAACGCTGGCGGCGAATACGCAAATCGCGAAGGTTGCGGACTATAATGCCCAGTTTATGCAGGTTCGTACGATGCTGGGCGTGACCGGGTATATCGAGCGCAGCAAGTGCGAGGAAACGGAGTCTGAAACCAGCGGGCAGGTGATCGACGGCAGGACGATCACGGAACAGCTGTTCCGCATTTTCCGGGTGGAGAGCGAGGAGGACACGCACAGCATAACCGTGGAGGCGAAGCATATTTCCTATGATTTCAGGGGAAACACGCTGCGGGACTGCACGGTGACGGAAGCGGACCCGATGACGGCGGTTTCCATGCTGCATGGAAGCCTGGCGCTGCCGGATGACAGGCTGATCGTGACGAATGTGACGGGAAAGAAAATCACGGAGGATTGGAGCTTCCTGAATCCGGTCAACGTCATGCTGGACCCGGAAAGCGGGCTTCTGCACAGGCTTGGCGCCGCACTGATCCGGGACAACGCGGACTTTTTTATGCTGGACAACAGCACACCGCGCAAAGGGATCACGATCCGGTACGGCGTGAACATGACCGGCGTCCGGTGGAGCCGGGACAGTGAGAACGTGGTCACGCGGATCATGCCCAGGTGCAATAACGGCGCGGAGGGATACCTGTACCTGGAGAATATGTACGTGGATTCCTCAATAATCGGAGAATATGCCTTCCCGCGGATCGAGGTGCTGGACTGCGACTGTACGGTCGGCGAGGAATACGAGAAGCAGGACGGCACGAAGGAAAAATGGACGGAGCAAACAGCCAGGGCCAAGATGCTGGAAGAAGCGCAGGCGCGGTTCAGCAAAGACCATGCGGATGGCGTGGAGGTTTCCCTGGAGGTTAATTTCCTGCTGCTTGGCGACACGGAAGAGTTTAAACAATACAAAGGGCTACAGGACGTGTGCCTGTACGACGAGATCCAGGTTATCACAGGGAAAACCGGAATCAAAGCGACGGCCCAGGTCAGCGAGTACGAGTTTGACAGCATCCTGGAGCGTTACAACTATATCAAAATCGGTGAAGTCAGCAGCTTCAGCCGAAGGATTCCGGGGTACCGCGTTGTGCGGAATTCCATTACCTATGACAAACTGAGCGCGGACCTGATCAGCCGGATTCGGAGCGCGAACGCGTCCGGCAGCACGGACAGCGGATCGCAGGGAGCGACGCCGAGCGGCGGGGCTGTTGCAGGCGTTGCAGCGAACAGCAAGGATAATGACGGGATCGTCCTGAAGGGCAGCGGAAACGGAAACAAGGTCTGGAAGACGGATTCTCAAGGAAATCCTGGCTGGGGAATCCTTCTGAATACATCTTCTGAGGATGGAATGGTAGCAAAGGGCCAGGGAAACGCAAACAAGGTCTGGGCAACGGATGCAAGCGGAAATCCAGCTTGGAGAAGTTTATCTGATTTGACATGACGGGGGTGTAAAGATGGCAGTTTACAAGCAAAACATTGTGAACATCAACCTGAACAGTGGGAACGTTCACAGGAGCTTCCTCCAGCAATCCATTGGAATGGCGGACAACCAAGCGGACAGGTTCGGCGTGCGGGTTTTCCGGGACGGCACGGCGGTAGATCTGACAGGCGTTTCGGTTCAGGGATATTTCCGAGATCCCAAGGGGAATAACATCGCGATCACCAGCGGGAACGTTGTTTCCGGAAATGAGGCGGTTGTTGTTCTTCCGCAAGCCTGCTACACCTATGAAGGCCAGTTCACGCTGGCGATCAAGCTGGTCGGCGGCGGCGTGACCGGCACGATGCGGATCGTGGACGGCATCGTGGACAACACGAACACCGGCAGCGCGGTGGCTCCGACCGGCGCGGTGCCGACCTATCAGGAGATCCTCGCGCTGTATGAAGATATGGTGGAAGCCACGGAAGTGGCTACCAGCGCAATCGCGGAGGAGTATGACAGCGGTTCTGCTTACAACGTAGGGGACTACTGCATCCACAACGGGGAGCTGAAGCGCTGCAAGACAGCGATCGGCGAGGGCGGGGAAACGTGGAACCCAGACCACTGGTCTACGTCTTCGGCTGTGATCGGGAACGACCTCGCGGACCTGCGGCATGATATCGCGCCGGGTTATGTCAGCGGAATCGCGTACAGCAAGGGACAGTACGTCGTGCGCGGTATGAATTTCTACCGGGCGAAGCAGGACATTCCGGCGAGTGAGACATGGACAAGCAGCCACTGGAAAGAGGTTCTGGTGCTTGCGAATGATCTGGAAGAACAGATCAAAACGGGGAACGCGGATGTCAGTTCTAATTTGAAAAGCGATCTGAAAACTTTTGAAAAAGGGAATTTTTACATTCCGTCCTCCTATGAGCTCGGATACCTTGACACAAACGGAGAGATTCAGGCAAGCACAACTCGGCTGACCTTTGACGAATACGTGAAAATTCAGTTCCCGTGCGAAATCCATACGGACAGCGGGTACGCGCTGACACTGTGCACCTACGACAGCAGCCACGCGCTGCTGACGCGGACGAACATTGTCGGCCCGAACGTCACCTTTATGCCGGAGGGGACGATTTTCCGGATCACCGTACGGAAGAATCCGGAAGAAACAATCAGCGACCCGGACAAAATATCGAAAAAATGCCATCTGGCCGGAGCTCCGCAGGGCGTAGTCATTCCGATCACATCCTCTGATGACGTGCACGATATCAAAACGCCGGGGATTTACAACCCGACATCCATCCCGGCGCACTGGCCCGTGCCACAGGGAGAGGTGTCCGGACGGTTCGGGATTCTGGTGTGCGATGTGACCACCTACGGAAGCGTGTATCATTCCGTCACAGACAATGCAGGCAACTATTACATCGAAATTTTCAGCACGTCCACCGGGTGGTCGGACTGGATGCAGTACGCGAAATACAGCCACCTGCTGGAAGCGGAAAAAGCGCTCGGGATGAGCGCGCTGCACATGCTGAACACCGCCGACCTGAACGCGAGGTTCGACATCATGTCGCAGAGCGCGACGGGGGGATTTATCTACACGATCACGCCGAAGCTCTCCGCGCCGGTTTATTTCATCGACGACCTGAACAAAACCGAATACAGCATCACTTATGCGCACGGCAGCGGGAACACGGGGACGGGAACCGCGTTCGCAATTGACGACACGCTGGTCTCCGGGACCATCAGCGGGGCCGCGGCGTTTGTCGCGGACAAATCGGACGCGGCGCTGAAAATTATTGCCGCGTCCGCTGTGACAAACAGCCAGCGGGTGATCGCGGTTTTCTACGGCGCCAGCGCGTGGAACAATGTGATCACGCTGGGAAACGACCGGCTGTTCAAACAGTTTTCCATGGGTCAGTACCGGCGGGGATACGTGATCAACGATTCCGCGAACATCGGCATCCTGACATGGACGGTTTCCAGCGGGGTTTATACGATCACCCGGAATTCCGACGATTTCAGCGTGTACGGGTATATCGACCGGAAGACCGGGAACCAGTTCTGCCTGACGTCGGACGGGCGGACGATCCAGGACGTGATCGTCGTGGAGGTGCCGGCGACATACACCACGGAATCCGCGGTCAGCGGGTTCGCGTTTGTGATCATCAACACGGAGACGGCGACGCTGGAAGTGCGGAGCCAGAGCTATGTTTTCAACCGGCTTCCGCAGTGCATCGTGCTGGGCGTGATCTACAACACGAACCACCTGTTCTTCGCGGACGGAACCGCGGCGCTGTTCACCAATGCGATGACCACCTACGCGAACGACCAGGTAGCCTATACGTCCAAGCGGGCCATCGCGCCGCTGGCCAACGTGAATACCATCACGCCCTTCGGCGGGACGGTCACGCTGTACCCGGCGGAATACAAGCTCGTGATCAAAAACTGCTATCTCGTGCCGTATATCATTCCCGGCGATTTCCTGAACAAGGCGTCCGGGACGTACACGGTGGACTGGTCGCAGGAGAATTTCCCGAACCGGGTCAGGACGATTTATTACAACCGTGGCGCGGACCAGTTTGTCGCGCTGGACACGCCGACGTCCGAGAATATGAAGGCCCGGATGATCGCGAAGAGCGACCTGATGCTGGTCTGCATCGTTTACAACGGGCGGTTCATTTACACCAGCGGGCCGGCGCTGCCGGGAATGTGGTTCATCAACGAAACGGACATCTACGCCGGCACGGACAGCATGACCTTCAGGAGCGACCTGCTGAAGGCGTTCATGAAGGCGGCGGTGATCGGCGACAGCCTGTCGGTCGGGTATATGTACGACAAAAGTACCGGAGAAGCCACAAGGCGGATGCTGCAGTATTCGTGGCCGAAGTGCGTGATGCGGGACGTCGGCAGGCCGTGGCTGAACCTTGGCACAAGCGGGCAGAACGTGCTGACATGGTGTTCTGATGCGACATACGGAAAAGTACAGGCGGAGGCGTCCGGGAACAAGTGCCAGGCGTACGTGATCGGCCTGGGCGAGAATGACCAGAGCACGGACGGCGTGCACGGAATCGACCTGGGATCGCCCAGCGATATTGTGGACGATTATACGGCGGTTGCAACCACCTACTACGGCGGATACGCGCGGATCATCCAGATCCTGAAGCACCTGAACCCGGACTGCAAGGTCTTCTGCCTGACAAACCCGAGGGACGGCACCCGGAGGGCGGAATACAACGAGGCGGTGCGGTATATCGTCAATACCTATTATGAGGATGACGACACTATCATCCTGGTGGACCTGGCGTACAATTACCGGCAGCTGTTCAACGGCACGGCCTTCCTGGTGCAGGACGGAAACGCGATCGAGGGCGGGCATTTCTCCGCGTCCGGCTATATGCGGATCGCGTCCATCATGGAGCAGGCGATCAGCAACGTGATGGAGCTCCATGTGGCCGACATGTGCAATATCGCGTTTATTCCTTACGACACGGGCGATCCGACGCCGAACACGATGACGGAGTAAAGCGGATGGAAATTGTGATTGCGGTGCTGATCGTGATCCTGATCGCGTGGGTGCTGAAGACAGCGTGAAAGGGGCGGGAAAATGGGCTGGGCTGCATGGGCAAACATCGGGATCTGGGCGGTCAACGTGCTGTTTTTCGGCGCGCTGGCGGTGGTTTGGCTGATTGAAAGATGGAGGGACAGGAAATGAACACGGCGGCGTTTGTGGATGAGCAGATCCAGATCCTGAAGAACAGCGGGATTCCGCTGGCGGAGGCGGCCTGGCAGGCGGCGCTTTTGTGCGTCGGCTGGCCCTACATTTTCGGGGACAGGGGCCAGTATTGCACGGTCGCGAAGAGGAAAGCGGTCCATGACCAGCATCCGGATCAGGAAGGCCTGGTAACCAAGTGCCAGGTGCTGAACGGGTCGAAAAGCAGCTGCGGCGGGTGTAAATGGTTCCCGGACGGGAAACGGGTGCGGAGTTTCGATTGCAGGGGTTTCACCTATTGGGTGTTGCTGCAGATCTACGGCTGGGAGCTGAAGGGCGCCGGCGCGACCTCGCAGTGGAACACGGAAAGCAACTGGAAAGCGAAGGGAACGGTTGCGGACGGAGTGCCGGAGGATCTGCTTGTCTGCCTGTTCTACAAGGACAAGAAGGACCCGAAGGTGATGGCGCACACCGGGTTGGGATTCCGCGGGAAAACCTGCGAATGCAGCAACGGAGTGCAATATTCAAAAACGCGGAGCGGCAAGTGGACGCACTGGGCGGTGCCGGCCTGCGTGGATGGCGATGTGCCGGAGCCGGAACCGGATCAGAAGCCGACGCTGCGGAAGGGGGATTCCGGGCCGTATGTGGTGGAGCTGCAGACGGACCTGATCAGCCTGGGCTATGACGTTGGGAAAACCGGCGCGGACGGGAAGTTCGGTGCGAACACGGAGAAGGCCGTGAAAGCGTTCCAGAAGGACCATCCGCCGCTGAAGGTGGACGGCGTGTGCGGACAGGCGACCTGGGCGGCGATCGAAAAGGCGATGGAGCCGGAACCGGAACCCGGGCCGAAAACGTACATGGTGACTGTCCACGGCCTGGACTATGCCCAGGCAACGGAACTGGCGAAGGAATATCCTGGATCTGAAATTGCGGAGGAGGTGAAGGAAAATGCCTGAGGTGAAGCTCCCCGACGCGGTGTTCACATGGGATTCGGTGATCTACGCGCTGGCGCTGGTTGTCGCCGCTGCCGGGGTATTGGTGGCCCTTTTGAAAGGCTGGGAGGCCTGGAAGAAGATCAGCGTCAGGGACCGGGTGAAATCATTGGAAAGGAGGATGGAGAAAGTGGAGTCGCGGCTGATGCTCGGGGACAAGCGCTTCGAGCTTCAATCCGATGACCTTGGGCACCTGTTGAACACGCAGCTGGCGGTGCTGCTCCATATGAAATCAGGAAACGACCACGACAAGCTGGACAAGCAGATCGACTCATTGACCAAGTATATGACCCAAAGAGCGACCAGGGCGGCGGCCTACGCCGCGGAACATGAACAACAGAACGGAGGGAATCAGGAATGAAGATGACGAACCGGGTTTATGACATTCTCAAATACATCGCGCAGATCGTGCTGCCGGCGCTGGGGACGCTGTATTTTGCCCTGGCGAAGATCTGGAACTTCCCGTATGGCGCGGAGGTGGTCGGCACGATCTCCGCGGTGGACGCGTTCCTGGGCGCGTTGCTGAAGATCAGCAGCGACCAGTACAGCAAGGCAGCTCAGCCGCCTGACGATGCGGAAGGCTGACGGAAGGACCGGCGGGACAGGAGGAGAAAGATGGAAGAGAAATGCAGAAACTGTGACGGGCGGGAGGCCTGCATGCCGTTTTTCGCGCATGAGGACGCGATGATGCACTACAATCATGCAAACAGGCGGATGCTGATCGCCCTGGTGACTGTTTGCGTCACGTTCATTATCACAATCGTGGTTTTCGTTTCCGGGTATACCCAGAGAGAAAAGAACTGGCTCGACACCATTTCAGGCCTTCAGCTGAGATCCACGGAGGTGCAAAATGGAGAAGCGCAGAACCCGTGAGATCCGGCGCGATGTGGTAGAAGAAGCGATTCACCAGTGGATCATCGGAAGGAACGCGGAGCGGGACAGGGCGATCGTTTCCCGGAAGCTGTTTGACGGGATCACCTTTGAGAGGCTGGCCGAGGAATTCGGCCTTTCCGTGAGGCGGACGAAAACGGTCGTGTACAGGTGCTACGATATCATTTTCCGGCACATTCCTGAATAACTTCGGGAATGTGCTCTTTTTTTGAAAAAAATTGATTTTGGGCATTGACAATACAATTTTAAAGTTGTAATATTATCATGCAAACAGGCGGGGGCTACCGCCGAGAATGAGGAGGGCAAACACCATGAAGAGCACGCAGGAACTGATCGCCGGCATGAAGGCGCAGACCTTCGGCGTCGAGGTCGAAGGAAACAACATTACCCGGCAGCAGGCGGCGAAGGTAGCCGCGGAATTCTTCGGAACGAACCACTACGCAAACACGGCCCACGAGGACGGGTACTACACCTGGAGTGCCTGGGACCAGCAGGGCCGGAAATGGAAATTCCAGCGGGACTGCAGCATCCACGGCCCGGACAGCGAAAAGTGCGAGCTGGTGACGCCGATCCTGGTCTACGAGGATCTGGAGATGTTCCTGGAGCTGCTGCGGCAGCTGCGGCATGCGGGCATGAAGAGCTGCCCGGCGCGGGGGTGCGGGGTGCACATCCACGTAGGCCTGAAGGGTACGGACGGGCGGAACCACGACGCGCGGACGCTGCGGAACCTGGCGAACATGATGGCCGGGCACGAGGAGCAGATCGGGCGGGCGATCTGGATTGACGCGGAGCGGACGGCGACCTACTGCAAGACGGTTGACCCGGATTTCCTGAAGCGGCTGAACGAGGAAAAGCCGAAGACCATGGACGCGCTGAAGAAGGTCTGGTACGAGGAAAATGACGCGACCTACGGACAGGATCAGCACTACAACAGCAGCCGGTACCACATGCTGAACCTGCATGCGAGCTTCACCAAGGGCACGGTCGAGTTCCGGCTGTTCCAGTTCGACAATCCGCACGGCGGGAAGCAGGGCGGGATTCACGCCGGACGGATGAAGGCTTATATCCAGCTGGTGCTGGCCATGAGCAACATGGCGAAGGAGATGCGGAACGCGAAAGCGGAGCCGCAGCAGACCGAGAACCAGAAGTACGCCATGTACTGGTGGATGCGGAGGCTTGGGCTGATCGGGGACGAGTTCGAGACGGCCCGGATGATCCTGACCGGCAAGCTGGAAGGGAAAACGACATACCGGCACGCGGCCTGATGGCCGCGCCGGTGAAAGGAGGGCAAACACGATGACGATGAAAGAAAGGCTGAAGATCCACCGGGAGATGGAGAAGAAGAACCGGGAGCGGATCAGGGCACACATCGCGCGGCAGAAGAAGCCCGCGTGATGCAAACAGGCCGGGGGCTTCGGCTCCCGGCATTCCCCCTTGTTAGAATTGTATTGCTGTGGTAAGATGGAGGTGAAAGGCATGGAAGCGGTTCAGCTTTCCTTTTTCGACACGGAGATCTCCGACGAGGAGAAACGGCTGCGGGATGTCCTGAAGCGCGGGAGCGGATGCGAGGGCGGCTGTCTGCGGATCTACGCTGCGGAGCAGCTGCTGGACGCGGACCGTTTTGTGATGTTCCTGGCGGATGAGTTTTCCGTTGGCGGTCATTCATACAGTAATGATTCGTTTCGCGGGTTTGTGGACTACAATGGGCGCGGGCTGATCATCCGGGAATGGAAGACGAATCAGGAGTGGAAGTACAGCTGGAAGAAGATCGCGCGGGTTTATACGGACATGATCCGCATGGGCGAGTTTCCGGAGTACAACGTGATCACGCTGTACGAGGAGGCCAGGAAGGCCGGGAAAGGCGCTCCGGCACCCAGGATGTACTATTGGAAATAAGGAGGGGAAAATGTGAATCTTGAGAACATGATCCCGATCGCGGAGTACGCGAAGAAAATCGGGAAGGCCACGATCACCGTGGCGGACAAGTGCCGGCGCGGATCGCTGCCAGGGGCCATGAAGGTCGGGCGGGACTGGTTCGTGCCGGCGGACGCGGAGTACCCGGATCTGCGGGTCAAGAGCGGGAACTATATCGGAGCGAGGAGGAAAGCAAAATGAAAGCAGGATGGCATGTTGTACACAGGTTTCCCGGGGAACACACATGGCAGGAGCTGAACGAGCTGATCCGGTTCGACAGCGGGGTGCAGGAGCCATACTGCGAGACGGAGGAAGATTACCTGAAGGCCGTCCGGGATGGATGGATTCGGTTTGACGGAAAGGAAACGACCGTCTGGTGCGACGGGGACTGAGTCATGCAAACAGTGGGCCGCTTCGGCGGCCTTCTTTTTTTGTGTCCGAAAGGTGCACGAAAGCCGTACGAAAGCCGCACCGGAAGATCATCGCGCAAACGGGCGATCCGGAGGACAATAGGCGCGGAGGTGCGGAAAATGAACGTTTGGGTCCGGTATAACCCTTCCCCTACGGGACGCCAGGTCGGCGACTGCGCGGTGCGCGCGGTGGCGAAGGCGCTGGACGTGGATTGGGAAACGGCGTACGCGATGATTGCGGAGGCAGGTTTCCTGATGGGCGATATGCCTTCCAGCAATTCCGTCTGGGGCGCTGTGCTGCGGAAAAACGGTTTCCAGCGGTCCGCGCTTCCGCAGACCTGCCCTGACTGCTACACGGCTGCGGATTTCGCCAGGGACCACCCGTACGGCACGTATGTCCTGGGATTCGGCAACCACACCGCGACGATCCGGGACGGGCAGCTCTTTGACGCCTGGGACTCCTCGCAGGAGATCCCGCAGTATTACTGGGAGAAAGTGAGGTAACGAGATGGCCTATTTCAACGGATTCCCGGCGACATACCAGCCGGTCTACCCAGCGCAGCAGTATCCTGTCATGCAAACACAGCAGCCTACGCAGCAGGCCGGAAACGGCTCGATCATCTGGGTGCAGGGAGAAGCCGGGGCGAAAAGCTACCTGGTCGCGCCGAACACCACGGTGCAGCTGTGGGACAGCGAGGACAAGGTGATCTACCTGAAGAGCGCGGACGCGAGCGGAATGCCATCAATGAAGATCCTGGACTACACGGTCCGCGGGGATGCCGGCACGGTCCGGGCGGCGGTCGCGGACGCGGAGTACGCGACGAAAGACGATTTGAAGGCCCTGGAGGAGAAGATCCGGGAAGAGTTCGGGAAACGCCGCGCAAACAGGCTGATGAAGGAGGCCGACGATGAATAGTCAGATACCGAATATGCTTGGAGTCCGCGGGCCAATGAATCCGATGACGATGATGATGCAGCGGTTTCAGCAGTTTGCACAGGGATTCAGAGGAAACGCCGATCAGCAGATCCAGCAGCTGATGAATTCCGGAAAGGTGAATCAGCAGCAGTATAACCAGGCCGTGCAGATGGCCCAGCAGTTTCAGAGGATGATCGGAGGCAAATGATCATGGAAGAAAAGATCGATGGAAAGATCGAGCGGATCGTTGACTACATCATCAGCAAACCGCTCAGCAAGATCACGCTGGACGACTACACGATCCTGCATGAGGAGATCAGGGAAATCCGGCTCCGCAAAAGCCAGGCGGAATCCGGAGAGCGGCTCAAACGGTTTGCGAATGCGTTGTCCAATGCAGACGTGCGTTGAAAACGCGATAAAACACATTGATCCCTTTCGTCGAGTGCGCATAGACGATTAGGAAATAAAAAACGAAAGGAATCAAAACAAATGGCACTCACAGACGAAAACGGCGGGGGCATTCCCGCCACGATGCTGGTCAGCCCGACCGGCGGCAACGGGGGCTTCGGCGGCGGCCTGTTCGGAGGCGACCTGTCGATCCTGGTTCTCTTCTTCCTGTTCATGATGATGGGCGGATGGGGGAATGGATTCGGCGGCGGTTTCGGCGGCGGCGACCTGTATCCCTGGATGAACAACAGCCAGAACATCAACAGCGGTTTCCGGGATCAGATGCTCGGAACGCAGATCAACGGCATTCAGAGCAGCATTACCTCCGGATTTGGAGATGTTGCGACCGCACTTTGCGGAGGGTTTGCCGGCGTGAACGCTTCGGTCAACGGGGCGCAGAACGCGATCACCCAGCAGATGTACCAGAACACCATTGCGGACATGGAACGCTCCTTCGGCGTGCAGACCCAGCTGCAGAACTGCTGCTGCGAGAACCGGGCCAGTGTTGCGGACCTGAAGTACACCGTAGCGACGGAAGCCTGCGCGGACCGCAGTGCGATTTCTGACGCGCTGCGCACCGTGATTGCGGAGAACAACGCCAGCACGCAGAAGATCCTGGACAAGATGTGCCAGCAGGAGATCGATGCCCTGAAGGCCCAGAACGTGGCCCTGCAGAACCAGGTGAACATGCAGAACCTGGCCGCTTCCCAGACGGCCCAGACGGCCCAGCTGATCGCGGACAACACGGCCCAGACGCAGTATATTGTCAACCGGGTCGCTCCGTATCCGATTCCGGCCTACACGGTGGCGAATCCCACAACTCCGGCGATCTGACGGAGGTGTGAGGAATGGACATCATGAAGGATCTGGAAACCCTGTGCGATATCCTGTCCGATCAGCTGAAGGACGTCACCCGGAAGGCGAAGAACGGGATCAGCTCCGGCGATCTGGAAAACATCGACAAGCTGACCCATTCCATCGCTTCCATCAAGAAGATCATGGCCTTCATGGAGGACGACGGATACAGCGGATACTGGCCTGAAGGCTCCTACCGGGATTCGTACCGCGGCTCCTACCGCGGCGGATCTTACGCCCGGAAACGGGACAGCATGGGCAGGTATTCCGGGGAGAGAGGATACTCCAGGAACGACCTGGCGGACAAAATGCGCGAGCTGATGCACGACGCTCCGGATGACCGGACGCGGCAGGAAATGCAGCGCATGATCGAAAAGCTGGACGCGTGAGGTGACGGCCCTTGATCACTGAGAAAGATCTGCAGGAGGCGATTGCCGAGTGCCAGGGCCAGAGGAACCCAAACGCAAGCACATGTATCAAACTGGCGGCGTTTTATACGATCCGCCGGGAGCTGTTCGGGGAAGAAAAGGAAGTCGGGCAGCTCCCTGGCTATTCCTACGCCATGCAAACAGAGTCGGAACCGATGATCATGAATGACAGCGACAGCGAGTTTGCGCGGATGATAGACGGACGGCCGCAGGCGGAGATTTGGCCGCTGATGGATGAGATGATGGACACGATTCACGCGATCCATCCGAGGCTGTATAGCGCGGTAATGGATCGGCTCCGGTGAAAACCGGGGCCTCTTTTTTGCTGAAAAAATATGTGTGATTTTTTGCCTTTGGGGGTTGACAATACAATTCTAAAGTTGTAAAATAATCATGTCAGGAGGGAACCCCGAAGAAAGAACCGGGGCCGCGGACACAGGAACCTCGCCCAAGAGAAATACCTGGCAAACACCAGGGGCGGCGAGCCGGATAGAATGGTAACCAGCCCAAACGAGAGACGGCAGCTGACCTGCAGCGACTGAGCAGGCCGAGAGGTTCGGGACGACGAAGCGGATTAAAGAGCCGTAGACGGGTTCCCGCCTGACAGACCAAGAAGGAGGGCAAACACGATGAAGCGCAATTGGATGGTCACCTGCGAGAGGAACGGATTCCGGTATAAGATTTTTGTAAACGCGACGGAAGAGCGGCTGCAGAAGTACATGGAATCGGAATTGCCGGAAGCGAAGAGCTACTGCGGAGCTACGGACTCAGAGATCGAAGCGGCTCGGCTGCTGAAGCTTCCGATCTACCTTTACTGAACCAGTAAAAACGAAACCGGGCGGGGCGGTATAACCCCGATAAAGTTATGGGCTATATTCCAAACATTGGTGACCGGGTGGAAATTTTTGATAACGGTTGGCGAACAACGCATATAACGCCACGTTGGTCATACCGCTACAAAGGAGAGGTTATCAGGCTGAATGATTTATCCGTAACAATTCGCCTTGATGACTTCGATGGTATGAAAATCAGAGTCGATTATGACGATGTGAAACCTGAGTTCATGACCGACTCCGAAGCCAGGAAACGGGCAATAGAATAAATGAAAGGAAGGGCTGACAATGGCAATGGGCATTTCAATGACAGCAAGCGAGAAGGCCGCACAGATGTTAAAGGGGCGGTCGATGAAGGACTTGATCTCCGAGTTCATTCTAACCGGGGTAATGAATAACCCGGAAATCCCCAGAGTGCGCGGATGGTACATGGATGAGTTCCAGCGCAGGAACCCCGAAGCGTTTGAACGTTGGCTTGACGGTGACGCCCGGGACGAGGACATTGGAAAGTATTTCATCTGACACCGGCAGACGGGGCCTCCACCGGAGACCTCGTAGCCGCTGCCAGACAGCGGAGAAAGTGAGGGCAAACACTATGACCATGAAGGAGAAACTGAAGATCCATGCGGAGATCGAGCGCGAAAATGCGCGGAAGTTGAAGGAATGGAAGGAGGGCAAGGCGGCATGACACAGACAGAACAGGCATTCGCCGTTGCAAGCCGTTATCTTCACGGCAGCGATATTGAAAGAGAAGCGATCTTGTTCTGCTTCACTGATGAAGAAAAGAAAACGTTTGTTAACTTTATCGGATATTACAAACTGTTCAGCGACCAGAAGTATTTCGATGCAGTCAAATCCGCAGTATGCGGCAAATTGCTGAAGGATATTTACGGATGAAAGACAGCCCCGCCGGGTGGCATTGTAACCCGGCAGAAAGGAAGGACTGACAATGAAAATTACTATCGAAATCGACAATGAAGCAATCGAAAAGAATGTTACCGATCTTGTAAGCAACCAGCTTGCGCAGGAATTGTATAAGGAACTGCGTGGCTCCCGGGATACAT
>Ga0310786_10000795_pt1 | contig 50453 bp, 57 predicted proteins | sample AusTroGonzalo_MG_FD_203881 | JGI IMG/M metagenome (GOLD analysis project Ga0310786, IMG submission 203881) | Bovine rumen microbial communities from tropical cattle in Woodstock, Queensland, Australia - Gonzalo_03 (v2) (version 2) | ecosystem: Host-associated > Mammals > Digestive system >...
ATCAATCAGCAGCTATCGGCATTGTCGGCAGAGTATCAGGACATCGAGGCCAGGGCAAAGGCCATCAATCGCCCGTTGCACGACCTGAAGCATGAGTGGATAACGCTCAATCCCCGTGAACGTTTCATTAAACCGAAAGAGGATTAGCGTCCGACCAAAGACCCTACGAGGGGTGCAAATCGAAAGGTTTGCGCCCATTTTTCTTAAATAACTTTAATTATTTGGCAAAAGATTTGGCGGTTTTGAAATAAAATGCTTATATTTGCACCGTCAAAACAATTGTGCGGCTGAAAGATGTCGCTGAAACCAGCGGCATATTTTTATGCCCAAACAGGAGAAATAAAAACGACCGTAACCGAGTGGGACAGCGGAAACGCCCCAAGGTATCGCACAATTGTACCTGACAGCTCGTAGTGCGGTCATTTTTATTTATTTGTCAAAAACAATTGTGTTATGAGTAACGAAGCAGTAATGAAGAAAATCAACGAGCGCAACGCAGCGCATTTGTTGATGACTGAGTTCGTAAAGCGAGAGGCCAGCGAGATTGCAAGGGCACTCGAAAGTATTGTAACCCTTCATCGTGAAGTCACCTACGAAAGTCTGACGGAGAACATGAGCGTGGTCAACCAAACGTTTGCATCCATCGCCCTGACGCTGATAGACCACAACGCAGGACTTGACCCCGAAGACAACGACAACATGATCCTGCCCGTCGGAGCCAAGAAGATGAAAGGCACCATCGAAGACCTCTCCAAGTTTATCAAGAGCACCCGCGTATTGCTGTGGATGCTGTTTGAGAAGTTCCAAGACGATTCAGCCGTTAAGTTGGCGCGTGATACGTTCTGGGAGTACGACAATCAAATGTAGGAACTATGGAAGAGATTTGGAAAGCCATTGAAGGCTACGAAGGACTTTATGAAGTGAGCAATCTCGGAAGGGTTCGCTCACTCGGTCGCACAATCATGCGGCGCACGAGGTGGGGTAGCGTGAAGCCTTACACCGTGAAGCCGCGAGTGATAAAGTTCAAGATTGCGGCTTATGGGAGATTGCAATATCACTTATACTCACTTGATGGAGTAGTAAAACCGTTCTCAGCGCACAGATTGGTTGCAAAGCATTTTGTACCCAACCCAGACAACCTTCCAGAGATTAATCATAAAGATGAAAATCCGAAAAATAACAGAGCCGACAATTTAGAGTGGGTGACACACATCGAGAATTGCAACTATGGAACCCGCAACGAGCGGAGCAAGGCAAAGCGATCCATGCCCGTGCAACAGTTGGAAGCTGACGGCAACATCGTGGCAGAGTACCCAAGCATCATCGAGGCTTCGAGGGCGACGGGTATTCAGCGCACACAGATTCGCGGATGTGTTCATCAGCGGAAGGACTTCAAGACGGCTGGCGGCTATCGTTGGAAATTCAAAGAACAATAAGATATGCAAGATTTTGAAGATTATTGGAAGAAAAAAGCGCAGTGCCTCTCGGATATTCGGGAGGCACTGCCTCGTTATGCTGACAGGCTGAACGAGTGCGATGAGCGACTGATGCAATACATCGAGGACGCTATCTCGAACAACGGGAGCCATTGCAATTTCTACGAGGCTTTGGGCATCCGCAAGGAATTGAGACTAATGGATAGTTATGCTCTCGACATCCCCAGGGTGCAGCGCACATTGCGGGCCATCGAGGGACAGTGGCGCGACGGGCGACATGTGAAGGGCGGGCTGAAGTTCTCCACCCCTCGCGGCTCGCAGCACGTCCGGCTGATGCCGTTCCAGGCGTGGCTCATCTTCGAGATTTACGCCTTCAAGGTGGACGTCAACATGGAGCGCGAATACCACGACGGCGACATACTGCTGCCTACGGAATGGGTGAAGGATGGCATCGTGTGGGATACCCGACGACTGACACAGGAAAGCCATTGGTTTTTGACTCGTAAATCCGGCAAGACGGAACTGGGTGCAGCGGTCGATTTCGTGGAGGTGTGCTTCCTCGGCGACGTGAACGGGCAGGCACTTATCGCCACCAACTCCAGCGAACAGAGCCAGATAGCCTACAAAGCCATCCGCGAGTTTGCCATGCAAGTCGATCCGACGTGCTCGAACCGCATGGGCGGCAAGCTGTTCCGCATGACCCGCAACGGCATGAACTGGCAGCCAGGGCACCGAATGAAAGGTGAAATCAAGTGCCTGTCGGCTGGTAAGACCTCGAAGGACGGTCTGTATGCATCTGTGGTTCATGCCGATGAGCACGGTCAGGCGCGATATGTGAACGGGGTGAGCGACATGCAATCTACGGTTGAGACCTGTTGGGGATCTACTGGGCCGCGTCGTGAGAAACTGCTGCTGCATACCACCACCGCCGGCAGAATTAAAAGCGGCCCTTATAAGCAGAAACTGGAGCAGGTGGAGGAGTCGCTGGAGCAGGAGTTGAACTATCCGCTGGGTGAGCCACATCGCACACCTGATGACTACTGGACGGCGATGCTCTTGCAACTCGACAAACCAGAAATCACCGACGACCTCGAAAAACTGAACGACACTGAGCTGTTCAAAAAATGTAACCGCTCGATAGGTACGACGGTGCAGCCGACCTACTACCGCGAACGACTCCACGAAGCGGCCACCGGCACCGAGGACACGAAGCAGGAGGTGCTGACGAAAGACTTAAATATGTTCGTCGGCTCGACGGTGGTCGATTGGATCAAGGCGGAGCAAATCAGACCGCTGCAACGGGAAATGCGCATCGACGAGTGTACGGCTGACAAGGGCTGGGTGATATTTTGTGGCCTTGATTTTAGCCAAGGAGACGACTTGCATACGGCGGCATACCTCGCAGCCCGAAAGCATCCGTCAGGCAGAGGCACCGAGTTCTTTGCCGACTACGACGCATGGGTGAAGGAATCGACCGCCGAGAAGTCGGCCATCCGACCGCTGTACGAGCAGTGGGTGAAAGACGGGTGGTTGCACTACTCGCCAGGAGCCGTGTTCCAGTCGTCGCTGTTCGTCAACCGACTGGCAGAGCTGCTGGGCAAGGGCTGTCAGTTCATGTACTTCGGCTATGACAAGTATCAGTCGAAAGACCCGATTAACACCCTCAAAGCCTTCCTTCAGTCGAACATGGGCATCCAGAACCCCGACCCCTACGTGCAAGTGGTGTCGCAGCTCAACAGCGAGTTCAACGCCCCGACCGACGACCTCTACGCGGCCATGTTCGCCCCCGTGCCCTTCATCTCGTACAGCGCGAGTCCCATGTGGCCCTTCTGCTTCGGCAATGCCGTGCTGGAAATCGACGGACGCGGCAACAAACGCCCCGTGAAGCGAGCGCAGACGGACTCGTGCAAAATCGACCCCGTGCAAGCTATCATCATGGCGTTAGACCTGTATGAGCGGTATGAGGGGATGAATCATTGAGAAAGACAGAATAATTTTGAAAGACAGAATAACTTTTGAAGACAGAATAACAGAATAACAAGAAAAAGCCTCCCCCTAACCCCCTCCAGAGGGAGGGGGAATGACCCCACCACCGACCCCTCCCCGAGCAGGGAGGGGAGTAAACCTGAAACGTAAAAATGATAAGAAGATAAAAAGAGAAGGATATGGCATACGCGAATGGGATAGTGAGTGCGCCGGTGAGCATACACGATGTGCAGCAGGCGTTGGGAGTGAGTACGACGGACTTGGGGACGTTGTGCACGAGTGCGATGATTAACATGTGGGCGAAGTTCAAGCCTGTGAGATGGACGAGTCCTGACACGCTGAGCGTGCTGAATAATGACAAGACGTGGAACGTGAATGCGAGCACGGGAAAGTGGTGGCTGAGTCGATATAACAACTACGGGCTGGACTATTCAAAGGTGCTGGTAGGCAATATCACTTCTGGTATGCGGACGGCGTTGGAGACGCTTGCCACGAGGATTACGGGTGATGTGAATGGCTGGGGCTATCAGGCTCCTCGCGGACATACCACGACATACGGTGACGAGTATTACAGGCTAACGGACTTCAATCAGTACAACCATAATGTGAGCAAGCCTGTGAAAAGCGCAAGCACGCACAATATCAATGCTGGTGTGAATGAGGAATATACCGTTGGCGTGAATTATATCGAGACGGTGCCGAGTGCCATTAACACGCGGGACTACTTGCGCCCAGACGATATTGCGAGTGAGACGTTGCACCGAGGGCTGGCGATATACAAGAAAGTGAGCAATACCTATAACTGTATCGGGTGGTGCACAGGTGTAAACTGGGTTGGCACGGGTGTCAAGGGTAGCGACTGGTCGCAGGAGTATGAGGAAGACTCTGGTCAGGGTGTGGCTCGTACCTATCTGAAGACAGGCAGTACCTATTATGTGCTTCCGTGCTATTTCAGTGCGGACTTTGCCCAGCCTGCTGCCGGGCAGTCGAAATTGAATAGTGCCAGCAGTGTGTATGTGATTACGATGCCGTATGTGAATCTTATGTCGTTTACTGTTACTCAGAGTGCGCTGACGGTGCTGCTGAGCAATAAGACCATCACGGTGAGCCATAACATCGACACGACATTAAGTGTGAAGAATACGGGTAATACGTCGGTAACGAGCAGTTGGACTACGGCTATTGTGAATGAGTTGTTTACAGGAGCATTCAACTCGGGGACATATATCGGTTCGACGTATGACAGCGGACGGACCACGTTCTTGGGACAGGGCGGTGAGACGACGGTGAAGCGATTCCAGTTGTCGAATGGTGAATTGAACAGCGACCATACGTGGAAAGTGTATTTTAATTTGGACGGAACGGAGAACTATATCTCGCTGAGACAGCCGGCGATCAATTAATACCCCACCCAGACAGAATAACTTTTAAAGACAGAATAACATATTAACAAAAAAGAGGCCCCACCACCCCTGCCCCTCCTTTCAAGGAGGGGAGTAAAAGGAGGAAGGAGAAAGGAGGAAAAGATATGTGTAGATGGATTTGGATTTTTGCGGCGGTGCTGTGCCTGACGGGGTGCAAGAGTGTGGAGTATGTGCCTGTTATCGAGCATCAGACGGATACGCTGAGACAATACCTCAGTGTGCATGACAGTATATATTTGAAGGACTCGACGTATATTATTGAAAAAGGTGATACCGTGCGTATAGAACACTGGAGTACAAAGTTTGTAAAGAAAGAGATTCACGATACTACTTACGTTGCGACACACGACACGATACCCAAGCCATACCCAGTCGAAAAGGAAGTGGAAAAACAGTTGAGTTCCTGGCAATCATTCCGCATGGTTCTTGGAACAATTACGCTCTGTATATTAGCACTCTATATTATATATAAGGTAATACGAAGAAAAATTTTCCCCCTTGCATTATAGCCGCTCCCCGATTAGCGGGGAGCTCTAAAGGTGGCAACAATGCCGGATGCACGTGGGGACGGTGGCCCTGGCGGTGCTGGGTGTGGTGCTGGTGATTGGGATATTGAGGTTGAAGAAGATTTTGTTTCCATAGACAAAATAGTGTTTCATTTGTTTAGTTTTTTAGTTTATTTGACTTTACTGCTTTTAGGGAAAGGCCGTGCGCTGGGAAGTGGGCGGCCTTTTTTATTTAAAGACATAATAACGGGAAAAGACAGAATAACATATTAACAAGGAGAAAGGAGGAAGGAGAAAGGAGGAAACCACCCCTGCCCCTCCCAGAAAAGCCTCTCCACCGCCCCCTCTCCAGAGGGAGAGGGGAGTGTCGCTACCACCCCTACCCCTCCTTCCAGAAGGAGGGGAGTTAAAGGGTGGTAAACCTATACGATGTTTCTCGTAGATTGTAAAGACAAAACGAAAGATGGCGAAGAATTATACGATAGCGTTTAAGAGTTTGCGGGCTGGCGATGCTTATACGTTGAGTATCGGTGGTGGGACGGGAACGGCGGTGGCGTTGAAAGGCGGTGCGCAGCCGTTTACGACTCAGGAGGACGATAATGAGGATATGTTTGCGCCGGTGAGGACGCAGACGGGGTATCTGCGGATCGTGGATGACGGGAAGCTGGCTGACGGTACGACGGCTTTCGACTGGCATGATCTGATTCCTGAGACCGACACGAGCAGACCGGTGACGCTGACGAAGACGAGTGGTGGTACAACGACTACCTGTTGGGTTGGCTTTATGCAAGCGCAGGACTTCGGAAGCACGCTGTATGGCAATCCGCAAGAAAGGGAGTTCCCTGTGCACTGTGTCTTGACTGTGACGCAAGGCACGGACATCAACTACCAGCAGACGGCCATTCAGAATTTTGCGTATCTGCTGAAACAGATTGTGGATGCCATACCCAGCGCACAAAGACCGACGCAGATAGTGGTGCAAGGCGGACGAGACGCGCAGACGTGGCTGTTGAAGCGTATCGACTGGCAGAATTTCGTCAGTCGGAACGACGGTGCTCAGGCCGCGCGTTTCTCTTGTTTCGAATGTCTGGAGGATATGTGTGCCTTCTGGGGTTGGACAGCGAGGACGAAGGGACAGACGCTGTATCTTACGGCTGCTGACGACAGTAGCCTGACGACATGGCTGACGATGACCTACGCCCAGCTTACGACGATGGCAGGCGGTACGGCTGCGGGCAGTACGACAGGCACTTGGGATAGCGTGAGCTTTGACACGCTGGGTGATGTGTATGCCAGCGTGAATAATGATGACTACGTGCAAAGGGGGTATAACAAGGCGGTGGTTTCAGCAGATACCAATTCCGCTGATGACTATATCGTTGATCCTTTCGACGAGCTGCTAGAGAAGGACATGAAAGACTGTACCTATGCCCAGGGCTACGATGTGGGAGCCGTGCACTATACGCAGGATGTCCTGTCGTTCAGTAGGTGGTGGTTGGATGGCTCGTGCGTGCAGAACTATGCGTCGTTCAACTATGCCAGCAACTATAATAATGAGTACGGCAATGTGCTGAGGATTAAGAAAAGCTATAGCAGCGGAAGTGTGTTTGCCTCGTTTGAGACGAAGTACGAGCATGTGTTCCATAATGGCATCTTCATGATACTTGGTACGGTGTACCGTCCGAATAATGACAAGTATGAGAAATACGACACTACCGAGGGCCGATGGAAGAGTGGTAATGCTGACTGTTGGATTCATTTCGGTGTAGGAAAGACACGTGGCACCGCTAAATGGTGGAACGGCAAGGAGTGGGTGAACAGCGTGACGAACTGTAGGCTGACGCTTGGCAATAGTGATGAGCAGATGTATACGCGCTGGTGGACTGGTAGTGTCTTTGACACTGCCATTGAGTCGAATATCATCAGTGCAAGTAATCTCAGCGGTTTGATTTTTATTGACATTCTTGGCTCAAACAGTACCGTTGTCGGTGATATTGGTGGCGAAAAGCTGTTTGACATCATGGATTTTAGGGTAGAGTTTTTGAAAAATGACACTATAACAAAGGTAGGCCCCTACCCCAATAGTGGGTATGTGGAGGTGACCGATTTGAACAGGCCGAGCAGTTTTGAATATACGTCGAGCAATCAGAACAAGGTGCGCAGTGAGTTTGATGTGGACTGTATCTATGGCAGTGACGATGCTGCGCCGATGGGTTATGGTACGCTGCTGAACGAGAGTGGTAATGATACCTATCTGACGACGATGACCTTCCCCGGTAGTAATACGGCGAAACATCCTGAGCAGCATCTGGCAGACAGGGTGACGGCGTACTGGGCGACGAGTAAGCGGCGGATGAGCGTGGAGGTGAAGAGTGATGTGGTGGGCGAGATCGGGCCTAAGACGAAGGTGACGATAGACGGTACGACAGGGCATGCTATCAGTGTGAGTAGGGAGTGGAGGGATGATGTGATGGGGGTGACGGTGTTAGAGACAGAATAACAAAAAAAGACATAATAACATATTAACAAAGGAACCACCCCTACCCCTCCTTAAAAGGAGGGGAGTTATAAAAGAAGAAAATAGACAAAAGATATGAGTTTTGTACTGACGAAGGAAAAAGGCCTGCGCATGTGGGGCGGCGGCGGCGTTGTCACGAAGGGTGGCAGCGGTGGCAGCGGTGGCGGTGGTGGTGGCATCAGTGCCGGTTGGGTTGAGGAGAACTTCATCTCGAAGGACTTCTTTAACCAGCTATTCACTGTGAAGGCCACCGTGACGCATGAGGTAGAGGGTGAGCCGGTGACGGAGGAGATAGACCTGCTGCCGAACTCGTTGGCTGACGGTACTATCACTGCTATCAACTCAGTGAAGGTAGAGACTGGCCTGTGGACCGATGCCTTTCTGAGTGCGCTGGGGTTGAATCCTGGTGGTGGCGGTGGTGGCACATCGTTGAACGAGCCGTTGCAGAGCATCAACAACGCGCAACTGGGTGCACCGCAAGAGAGCGGTGTCACGATTATGTGGAACGGAAGCGCGTGGACCTATCAGGTGCCGAGCGGCGGTGGTGGTGCGGGAACGGTGACGAGCGTCAATCTGACTGCTCCGACTGGCTTTGCCGTGTCAGGCGGTCCGATAACGGGCAGCGGTACGCTGGCCTTGACCTTTGACACGGGCTATTCGTTGCCGACGACGGCGAAGCAGGCAAACTGGGACACGGCTTATACGAACAGTCATACGCACAGCAACAAGGCTGTGCTTGACACCATAACGCTAACCCTGACCAATAACTGGAGTACGGCATATAGTTGGGGTGACCACGCACAGGCGGGCTATCTGACTGAGGAGACCGACCCGACCGTGCCTGCGTGGGCAAAGGCGAGCACGAAGCCCAGCTATGCTTTCAGCGAGATAACTGGCACCGCTTCTGCCAATCAGATTCCCAATCTGAGTGCGAGCAAGATCACCAGCGGTACGTTGGATGCTGCCAGGCTGCCCGATTTGAGCGGGACGTATGCTGCTGTTGGTAGGGTTAGTACGTTGGAGGGCTACTTCTCCAGCGGTTCGGCAAAGACAGCTGTGAAGCTGAAGACCGCACGGAGCCTGTGGGGACAGAGTTTCGACGGTAGTGCCGATGTGAGCGGAAACATGACCAGCGTGGGCAATGTGACGATGACCACTGCCGACGGTAGGTATATTCAGATAGGTGGTATTCGAATCGTTTATGACGAGACGAATAATGCCTTGAAGGTGGTCGGGAGTGACGGTACGACAGCAGCTAACTTCTATGCTACGGGTGGTGTGAGTGCGCTTGGCATGGGCAGCGGAGGTAGCGGTGGTGCTGGTGCGCTGTATGAGTGTACGGACGTAAAGCCCAACTCTCAGGGTACTGCTGTCTATGGTGCGTCGGAGGGTAAGGTGCTGATGTACGGAAGCGACGGCAAGTGGTATGCTGGTGAGGTACAGAGCAGTGGAGGTACGGTGACCAGCGTAGGGCTGAGCGTGCCGACAGGCTTCAAGGTCAGTGGCAATTCTTCGCAGACGATTTATAATAGCGGCACTTTTTCGCTGACTTTTGACACGGGGTATAGTTTGCCGACGACGGCGAAACAAAGTAATTGGGACACGGCCTATACTAATAGCCATACGCACAGCAACAAGAGTGTTCTCGATACCATAACGCTAACCCTGACCAATAACTGGAGTACGGCGTATGGCTGGGGTGACCACGCTCAGGCTGGCTATGCCACGCAGACGTGGGCAGACGGACGATATTTGCCGCTAAGTGCGGGAAGCAGTAAGAAGCTGACAGGGAGTCTGTATCTGAATAGTTTTGGCATGGGTGTCTATGTGAAGGACCCTGCCAACAACTATGTACCCGTCTTCTATCAAAATTCACAGAATCTTTGGATTGGTGCTACCCAGACGACGGCTACCCACCACAACGGTGCGACCTATATCTCGGCAGGACACGACGGTACGGCAGGTTATGACACCATCTATGTGTGCGTGCCGAATGCTGCGAACAATAGCGGAACGAACTATGGCGTTTGGCATGCCGGAAACTTCAATCCGAATGAGTATGCTACTGAGGCGTGGGTCAATGACCAGGTGTTTGTGAAGCATGTGACTGTCGGCACCAACGACCTGACGGGGTATTCAGGGTCGTTCTTCTTCGGAGGCAGCGGTGCCATTCAGAGCGGCTATGACTATGTGGGCTTCCAGGCCGGCAGCAGTAATGACAAGTGGCAGCTAACGCTGATTGACTCTTTAATCTACAGACAGAACGACAATGGTGGCACTGACTCGACGCATTGGACGGCGTGGCGAACGCTGCTCGATTCGAGCAACTACACCAGTTACCTGACGGCGTATGCTACGCAGAGCTGGGTGACCAGTCAGGGTTATCTGACTGGCAGTTCGTCGATTGCTTTCAGTCAGTTGCCTGCTATGTATTGGGCGAATGTGAGAGTGGGCAGTGCGTCGAGTCTGACCACTGAGCCGCAGTTTGCCAACGTGACGTTGCGGAACGGCACGGCGACGTATGGTAGTTCGCTGTATTTCGGAGACCGAGGAGCCTATATTGTTGAATATTCGCAAGACTTCTTGATTTACAACGCCGAGAACGGTCATAAGTTCACGACGCAGGATTATGATCCGCTTGAGATTACGGCTGGTGGTTATGTTTATGTGCATAGCGACGGCATGAGTGGTAACGGATTGCGGATTGGCGATGCCGTGTTGGAGTGGGACTCGACGAATAATGCACTGAAGTTGCGGAAGAGTACTGGTGCCAACGATGCCGTTAATTTTTATGCTACTGGAGGCGTGAGCGCGCTGGGGCTTGGTAGCGGTGGTAGTGGTAGTGCCGGAGCCTTATATGATTGTACCGATGTAAAACCCAACTCGCAGGGCACTGCCGTTTATGGCGCATCGGAGGGTAAGGTGCTGATGTATGGAAGTGACGGCAAGTGGTATGCCGGGGATGTGCAGAGCAGTGGCGGTACAGTGACCAGCGTAGGGCTGAGCGTGCCGACAGGATTTAAAGTCAGTGGAAATACATCGCAGACGATTTATAACAGCGGTACTTTTGCCTTGACCTTTGACACGGGGTATAGTTTGCCGACGACCTCAAAGCAGACGAGTTGGGACACGGCAGCGAGCGGTGTTTCGACGTTGCAGGGCTATTTTACCAGCGGGAGCGCGAAGACGGCTGTGAAACTGAACACGGCGAGGAGTTTGTGGGGACAGAGCTTTGACGGAAGTGCGGATGTGAAAGGCAACCTGTGTCTGTTTCCTTCGAGTGGCAATGTGAACAGTAACTCGGCGAAGTTGGAGTTCAGAACGCTGTCAGGTTCTTCGTATGACTCATATATCTATGCCCCATATATCCAAGGTATCAACGTGACGAACTACGGCAGGCAGCGACTGGGATTCTTCCAGAAGAACAATGAGGACTGGACGACGGCACAGGTGGAGGTGATGTCGATTCTGCCGGATGGCAAGGTTGGCATCAACACGACGCAACCGACGGAATGGTTGGAGGTGAATGGCGATGCGAAGATTGCGAACTTGCGACTACGGAGTGGTACGTCGAACTACGGAAGCTATCTGCGGTTTGGTGACGGTCAGCTTTGCTTCTTGTGTGAAGATAGTGATGACCATCTACAGGTGTATGGAAATGACGGCATTGAGTTCTGTGTGCAGGATTACGATCCGATGGAAATTACGGATGACGGGTATGTGCACGTGAGGAGCGGTGACGGTGCTGGCGTGGGCCTGCGAGTGGGTAATGTGGTGCTGAAATGGGACTCGGCGAACAACGCGCTGAAGATAGAGAAGTATGGTGGGGGAAGCGTGAATGTGGTTGTGAGTGGAGGAGTGGCAGCACTTGGGTAAGACCCCACCCCCTAACCCCCTCCCCGTGCGGAGAGGGGGAAGCCTCTGAGGGAAAGACATAATAACGGGGTTATAAAGACATAATAACATTTAAGACATAATAACAGAATAACAGAAGGAAGGAGTAAAAGGAGTAAGGAGGTAACCACCCCTGCTTGAAGATTGCTCCATGAAGACGCAATCGCCTTTCAAGGAGGGGAGTAAAATGAAGGATATGACGATAGTGTGTGTGATACTTGGTGCTGTTGTGCTCATCAATGTGTGGGCGGCAGTAGGTCTTTTTAAGGACAAGGATTGAGAATGAAAAGGGACGGCAGAAAGCGCGTCCGAGTTATTAACTAATTATTTTTTTGGGACTATGAAAGTAAAAGTGAATTTGAAACAGGTTGTCATCAAGGATATTGAGGGCAACGAGATGAAGGCTGACTTCTCGAAGCAGATCGGTAACTACCTGTATATGCAGGGGCAGGACATCGAAGAATGTGAGCTTGGAAAGAAGATCTATTTTGCCGAGGGCGAGGTAGAGATGGACGAGAAGGAATGCGAGATGGTGAGAAGGGCCGTGAGCGGGTATAGCTACATTGCGAGGACGGCAGTAAGTAAAAGCCTCTCCCCCGAAAAGACAGAATAACGGGAAAGACAGAATAACAAAATAACGTTTAAAGACAGAATAACAGAATAACTTAAAGAAGCCAGCACGAGTTGCTGGCTTTTTTTTGTGGTAAACCTGCGGGGGGAAGATTCTGGAATTATGAATTAAGAATTATGAATTTAGAGGTGTTGCCTTTGGCAAGTAGAAAGTAAGAAGGGAAAATTAAAGACCATACCCCTATAATGGAGTAAGGAGTAATGAGATACAGATAATTGGGATGGAGATTACATTTGACGCTATCATTAGTGTGGTTGGCATGCTGCTGGGTGGAGGATGCGGCGCATTCTTCACGTGGCGGTGGCAACGGAAGAAGGCGAAAGCCGAGGCGGAAGAAGCTGAGGTTGACATGGCTCAGAAGGTGCAAGAGACCTACGAGCGTATTCTTCAGGCGAAAGATAAGGAGGTGGAGGACAACCACCGGCTGATTGGCGAGTTGCGGATGGACCGCGACCACTATAAGCATGACAGGAATGAACTGAGGGAGCAGGTTGCGCATATGCAGGATGATATTTTCGAGATGAAAAAGGAGATAGCCAGGCATGGCAGGATGGTGGAGACGATGCGCCCTTTCATGTGTTATGACACGAAATGTAAGAAGCGTATGCGCCACCCCACCCCTGACCCCTCCCCGTGCGGAGAGGGGGAAAGCCCTACCACCCCCAGCCCCTCCTCCAACCCCTCCCCGAGCAGGGAGGGGAGAAAAAAAGACAGAATAACAGAATACCCCACCCCCAGCCCCTCCCCGTGCGAAGAGGGGAGAAATAAAGACGGAGGAACGACTATAGACTTTAGACTTTAGATAATAAAAACGGGAATTATGATATACAAGAAAGGATCGCGTGGCGAGATGGTGAAGAGGATACAGAAGGTGCTGTATGCTGCCGGTTTTCCGTGCGGGATGATTGACGGCATCTTCGGGCAGCTGACGGAGGAGGCGGTGAAAGCCTACCAGAAGGCGAATGGCATGAAGGTGGACGGCATCGTGGGTCCTGGTACGCTGGCGAAGATGGGCATCGGTGAGGAGCAGAAGACTTTCAGCTTGAAGAAGAGCAGGCGGGTGATCAATGAGATTATTGTGCACTGCACGGCTACGCCTGAAGGACGGGAGGTGCAGATGTCGGAGATCAGGAAATGGCATAAGGACAGAGGCTTTTCTGATGTGGGCTACCACTATGTGATACACCTGGACGGACGGATAGAGATTGGACGCGACGTGGATATTTCCGGTGCGCACTGTACGGGGCATAATGCCCACTCGGTCGGCGTGTGCTATGTTGGAGGGTTGGCGACGGACTGTAAGACCCCGAAGGATACCAGGACGGCAGCACAGAAGGAGTCGTTGATGAGCCTGTTGAAACTGTTGCGGGCGACGTATCCGTTGGCGAAGATTCGAGGACATAGGGACTTTGCGGCGAAGGCGTGTCCGAGTTTTGACGCGACGAAAGAATATAAGAGTATATGACCCCCTCCCAGCCTCCCCCGAACGGGGGAGGAGAGTAAAAGACGGATAGATGACTATAGACTTTGGACGGTTAGACGATTTTTTAGACGGATAGACGAAGGAACGACTATAGACTTTAGACGGATAGACGATTTTTTAGACGGACAGACGGGGGAAAGGGCCACCATCCCTGCTTGAAGATTGCTCCATGAAGATGCAATCGCCTCCGGGGGAGGAGGGGAGTAAGGAGACGGATAGACGGAGGAACAACTATAGACTATAGACTTTAGACGGTTAGACGGATTTTATGAAGAAGACTGTTGCGATAGTGCATTATAACACGCCGGAGCTGTTGCGGGCGTGTATGCTCAGCATTCTGAAGCAGGGTGCGGAGTGGCACTTCGTTGTGTTTGAAAACAGCGATAAAGCCCCTCTCTTGCCCCAACAGATTGGGGGAGGCGTTACGATGGAGGTGATTGACAATACGAAGGGGCAGGTGATAGACTTTGAGGCGGAGTTGGAGAAGTATCCGAAGCGGTTGAAAAGAATGGCTGTGGAGGGTAAGTGTAACTTCGGGAGTGTGAAGCACATGATGAGTGTGGACTGGCTGATATGGAACATCAAGGAGCCGTTTGTGCTTTGCGATAGTGATATTCTGCTGAAGGCTTCGATAGATGACCTGTTCGATGACGGCTTCACGGCTGGCGGTAAGTGCGAGACGGAATGGGGACGCGGAATGCATCGGCTGCTGCCGTATATGTGCTATATCAATGCGCCGGAGTGTAGGCGACTGGGCTTGCATTTCTTTGACCCGAAGCGGGCGTGGGGACTGGGGGCCGGTACGGAAAATGGCAACTGGTATGACACGGGGGCCTCGTTCTTGGAAGACCTGAAGGCTTGCAAGGAGGCGCGGTTGAAGACGGTTGATGTGATGGCAAGGATAGAACATCTGGGTGCTGGATCGTACAAAGGAGGCGAGAAGGCTCCTGGGTGGTTGGCGAGGCATAGGTATTTGTGGGAACCTCTCCCCCAACCCCTCCCCTTGCAGGGAGGGGAGAAAAGAAGAAATCAAAATGATGAGATTATGATAGAGCATGTGAGTGTATTCAGTCAGGACGGCAAGCAGTATCACTTGTCGGCCGAGAAGGGATGGCTGTTGAAGGCCAAGGATACGGGAGCCGTGAGGCAGGTTGTAAACACGATGAAGATTGACAGGTGGGAGGTGATTGCCGACCCTACGGTGGCGGCTGTGACACAGCCGCATACTCAACTGGAAGAGAAACCAAAGGAACGGAAGCGCAGAAAGCCAAAGCGTGCATGAAACGGTACACGGTGCTGACCTATATCTTCGGCGGTTACGAGATTGTGCAGGAGGTGATGGAGAAAGACCCGAATGCCGAGTATCTGCTGATTACCGACGACCCACGCCTGAGGAGCAGGACGTGGGAGGTGGTTGTTGCCGACGGTATGGACGGCTGGCCTGTGATGGAGAAGTGCTACTACGTGAGGTTTCATCCGTTTGAGTTTGCACATACCGACACAGTGGTGAGGATTGACGGTTCGATAGAGATGCGCCAGCCGCTGACGGAACTGATGACGGAGTTCTATGGAGGCAAGTATGACAGGTGCCTGATGATCCATCCGCTGAGGAACAGATTCGACGTGGAACTGGATGTGTGGGTGAAGTGTAGGAAATACCCGCGAGCGGTGGCTGACAGGTGCTTGAAGATGATGAAAGGCTTCGGTTATGACTTGGGCTATCAGGGTATGTTTCAGGGGTGCTTCGAGGTGGTGCGGAAGACGGCAGTAAACCTCGACGCAAACAGGCTGACCTATCACCTGATGAAATATACGGGTGGTGACGAGATAGACAGGTTGGACCAGCACATCTTCTCTTTTGTCGTGAATACGCAGTTCAGCGAGACGATGAAGATTCTGCCTGTGAGTGAGGACATCGTTACTGACGGGAAATGGATGCAGTGGTATGGGCATCACTCAAAGTCGGCGATAGCGCAGAAGAAGGCAAAGCAGCCGATGATGTTTAATAAAGAGGTAATACCCTATTTCTGACAGAATAACAGGATTTAAAGACATAATAACATAATAACAGGAAACCTACCACCCCCAGCTTGAAGATTGCTCCATGAAGATGCAATCGCCTTCGGGGGAGGAGGGGAGTTGGTAAACCTGAGAACTGAAAAGGAGTGTATTGAAAAAGGAAAGAGATATGGATAATTTCTTTATGAACATATTCAGGAAGCGTGAGGCTCCGATTGGTATTCCTGTGACGACTGACCCCGGCCATCCTTCTAATCAGGAGGCTGTGAAGGGAGGTTCGTTTGAGGAGAACATTGCGTATGTCAGCGACCAGGAGCGTGCGCTGAGGATTGCGACGTACTACCGGTGTATGGAGCTGCGTGCAAACACGATGGCTCAGCTTACGCCACAGTATCAGCAGTTGAATGGGGAGAAAGGCAACTATGTGGAGTATGACTATGGTGCCTGGCGGACGTTGAACTGGTTGTTGCAGCGTCAGCCTAATGAGTTGATGTCGGCTTTCGAGTTCTGGCGACAGGTGGAGATTGAGACGGTGGCTCGTGGCAATGCCTTCATTCTGATTCAGCGTGATATTTTTGGTAATCCTGAGTCGTTCTGGTTGGCCACGAGCGGCAGTTATAATCAGATGACGAATACCTACCTGCTGACCTACAACGGAGCGGGTGGTGAGTGGTCGAAGTATAACGTGCCTGCGAAGGACGTGATACACGTCGCCAACACTTTCAGACGGCGTGGCGGTATGGTAGGCATCAGTACGCTTAACTATGCCTCGGAGATGCTGACGCTGAGTAAGACGCTGGACAATTCCGCTTTGGAGACGGCAGCCAAAGGAGGTAGGATGAAGCTGTTTATCAGTGAGAGTCAGGGAGGCAGTGTCGCCCCTATTGCCAACGGTCGTTTCGACCCGAAGGAGGCGCAGAAGTATGCCGACGAGATCAACGAGCGGATGTATAGTCGTGATGTGACGGCCTTGCAGAACCTTGACAAGATTCAGAGTGTGAGCATGAGTGCGGCAGACATGCAGCTGTTTGACCAGCGGCAGTTTGGTGTGGCCGAGATTTGTCGAATGATGTCGGTGCCGAGGACGCTGGCTATGGACGGCAGTAATTCGAGCTACAAGACTCCCGAAGCCGACCGTCTGGACTTCCTGATGAACTGTATTCAGCCGAAACGCAGGTTGCTTGAAGACGAGCTGACGCGGAAGTTGCTTACGCCGAAAGATTTTGGCAAGGCGAGGATACACCTGTGTGAGTTGCCGCTGATGATGTTTGATACGATGGGCCGTGCAGAGATGGCAGCGAAGAAGATTGCTGCGGGTATCTCGACGGTGAACGAGGAGCGCAAGGAATGGGACATGCCAGCTGTGGAGAATGGCGACATCGTGTATATCTCGACGAACCTCATGGAGCTGGGTTCAGAGAAAGGACGGGCCGTCGGTGGCGGTGGAAGGCCGAGCGAAGGCGAAGGAGAGTCTGCTGTGGCACAGCAGCAAACTCAACAGGATGGCGACGATGAAGAGTAAACCATTCAGAATCAGAACAGCCGTAGCCCCACAGCCCATGAGCCGTGACGAGGTGATGGAATACTTCGAGAACTTGGAGCGGCGACGTGCGGTAAACCCAGAGCGCGAAAACGCCCGTATAATGAAACGAGATTTATAAACGAGATAAGAAAATGAAACAGGTAAGATTTGTACCCATCGAGGACTGCCAACTGCAAGTCCGAGAGCCACAGGAGGGTGAACGGGAAAGCCGCACCGTCGTTGGAATGCCCATCGTGTACGGTGTCCGTTCCGTCAACCTCACTCCGCTGTCAGAAGACCGCGAAGTCTATGAAGTGCTGGAGCCTGGTTTCATCACCCCCGAACTGTTGCAGCGGTCGGACGTGATCTTAAACCTGAACCACTCCACGAAAGTTCCCGACGTGCTGGGTCGTTACCGCAACAACCCAGAGCGTGACACTCTATCGCTCGACCTCGTGCCGCAAGGTATGAAATGCCGTTGCAGTTTGCCAAACACCAGCAATGCCAACGATACGCTGGTGCTGATGAAGCGCGGCGACATCACCGGCATGTCTTTCGCCTTCACCGATGACCCGCGCAACCGTGAAAGTGTTGAGTTTGAACAGACGAATGAGCGCAGTGCAGACGGTAAGGAGGTGTGGATTCGTCGTGTGAAGCGAGCCACTGGCTTCTATGACGTGGCCATCGTGACCCACCCCGCATACGAGCAGACAATGGTAGGCACCCGTGAGTTCGAGGATGCTATCATGCGCGAAATTGACGAGCATATTGCGGCACAGAAGCACGAGCAAGAAACAGACGAGGAACGCCAAGAGCGCGAAGCAGCCGAGGCGAAAGCCAAGGAGGAGCAGGAACGCAAGGAGCGCGAAGCCCAGGAACTGGAAGCAATGAAACAGCGCGAGCGTGAGATGATGGCACAGCGTGCCCGTCAGCGTCAGCGCAGAATCTCTGAACAAGAAATCGAATCATTTAGTTATTAACCCTTAAAAACGTTTTTGAAATGGGAAAAAACAAGTATGAACTTCAGAAGCGTCATCAGGACATTCTGATTGCCCTCGACAAGATCGAGGAGACTGCCAACGCACGTGAGGAAGGAAAGCGTGCCCTGACTGCTGAGGAGCAGCAGAACTTCGACGCTCTGATGCGCGAGGATGCCCTTATCGGTGCCCAGCTTCGCGGCATGGCTACCGACGCAGAGTTGGCCAAGATGCAGGAGCATGTAGACATGAGCGCACAGCTGCGTGAGTACTATCAGGACTTGATGTCTCACAAGCGTAGCGACGTGACGCTGACCTTCGTTCCGAAGACCACGCCCGACGGTTCGTCTGTCACTGAGTCTGGTGCTGTGACGCTGAAGATTAACGAGGTGATGGATACCAAGCTGGAAGGCCTTGGACTGCCCAGCACCGTGACCGTGCTGACTGGTGTGACCGGCGACGAGGTGTGGCCCGTGAACATCAGCGACGCTGAGATGGAGGAGGTTGGCGAGATTGAGGTCGTGAATGAGCAGGCCATCAACTTCGACAATGTGAAGGCTATCAGCCGTCGTGTGTCGCTGGCTATCGGCGTGTCGAAGAAGGCTATCAACTTCGCTGCTTTCGACCTCTATGCTTTCATCATCTTCAAGATTCGCAAGGCTCTGGCCGTGTACTTCGCTAAGAAGGTGTACTCTCATGCTGACTGGAACGGCAACAAAGGCCCGTTCTCACTGGTTGACGCTCAGACTCTCGACCTGTCGAGTGGTGCTTTCGAGAAGATTCTGATTGCTGCCGCTGCCTTCGCTGGTGAGGGCTTCGAGGAGACTCCTGTCTTTACTATTGACAAGTACACCGAGGCCAAGCTGAAGGCTACGCTGAAGTCTCCAGGTGTTCCCGGTTACATCATCGAGAACGGCTTGCTCGCAGGCTTCCCCTACACCACCTCCGGCCACATCAACAAGACGCTGGACACCAACGAGTATGTTGATGATACCGACGCAGGCGGTTACAAGAAGCACTTCATGGGCATCGGCCTGTGGGAGTACTTCGCCTTGCAGCAGCACGGCCCGATGGATTTGACCACCGACGCCACCAGTGCTGCCGTGGCTAAGGCTGCCAAGGTCGTCAGCGTGTTCTCGACGGAGATTTCGATGACCGAGCTTTCGAGCAAGATCAACGGCAATACCAGCGGCAAGCCGCAGGCATTTGCGCTGTATGAGCTGAGCTTCTAATTTAGACGGTTAGACGGAGAAACGGAACCCCACCCCCGACCCCTCCCCGAACGGAGAGGGGAGATAAAGGGGAGGGGTTTTTTGTTTAACATGATAAAAAAAAGAGGAACTATGATTGCCGAAAAGAATGTGACGATCTGCGGGAAAGAGGTGGCGATGCGCTACTGCGCTGCTGCCGAGACGGGCTATGAGACCATCAGCGGACAGTCGGTGGAGGTGTTCGTGCCCGAGATCGAAAAGGATGACGATGGAAACATCGTGAATATCAAGCAGCGGGCGAAGGCGAGTGACTATATACGGCTGGCTTTCGCAGCTATCATCGCTGCGTATGAGCGGAAAGGCGATGATTCGCCTGTCACTGCTGAAGACATTCTGTATGATGCCAGTCCGACGGAGGTGAACGACCTGATCCTGACGGTGGTGAAGTTGAGAAACGAGTGGTATGAGGTGCCGAAGGTGATAAAGCCGGAGTTTGTGGCTGACGAGAAGCAGGAGAAAGGGAAGAAGAAAAAAAACGCGACACCGCCCACGACCTCTTCCAAGAGGTAGTGGGCGAGATAGGCCGCGACAGACGGGAATATCTGTATGAGATGTCGTGGCGGGAGATTCTGTTGATTATTCGTGGTTATAGACGGCGGAACGTGCTGCTGTATCAGTTGCAACGGCTGACGGCCTACGGTGCGCTGTTTGCAATGAGCGGCGACAAGCAGCAGAAAGGGCCTGAGGGATGGATACCGCTGTATGTTGACAGGTATATCACGGAGGACGTGCCGGTGATCAGCGAGGAGGAGGAGAAAGAGATGCTGGAGGAGATTGCGGCACTTAATAAGACAGAATAACAGGGTTATAAAGACATAATAACATTTAAGACATAATAACAGAATAACAGGAAAAGACGGATGGACGGTTAGACGATTTTTTAGACGGATAGACGGAGAAACGAAAGTTTTGACAGATAGACGGAAGAACGACTATAGACTATAGACTTTAGACGGTTAGACGATTTTTTAGACGGTTAGACGGATTAAGTCGCTACCACCCCTACCCCTCCTTCCCGAAGGAGGGGAGTAAAGGCCTCCCCCTAAACCTCTCCCCCGACCCCTCCCCGAGCAGGGAGGGGAGACCAACCACCCCTGCCCCTCCTTGAAAGGAGGGGAGTGATGAAGAGTAAACCCCTGACGGATAGTCGGGGGTTTTGTAGTTGAAAAATGATGAAAAGATATGAAATGGCTTAGTTTGGGAGACATCAAGGCGCAGCTGAGGATGGAGTCGTCGTTCACATTGGAGGATGACCTGCTGACGATGTATGGAGAGAGTGCTGAGGAGAGTGTGCTGGCGATATGCCGTCGGACGTATGAGGATTTGATAGAGGAGTACGGCGGCATGCCGAAGCAGCTGGTGCATGCCAGTCTGCTGCTGGTGTCGTTGAGTTACCAGTATAGGGAAGCGGTCGCACCGAACAACCTGTATGCCGTGCCTTACAGCTTCGAGCTGATGGTGAAGCCATTTATGCGGCTGAGTGGTGGTGATGAGGATGCGGACAGTTATGCCCAGCCCACGCTTGGCAGCGACGTGAAGATTGTGTTTACCGCCAACTTGCCCGACGGACTGAAGTTGATTGATGTTGATTTCAAGGCCACTGCCTATAATGACTGGAAGAAGGATGTGAAGGTGGTGTTTAACAAGGCTGACTGCCATGCCATTGGCGACGGCACGAACTATCTGGTGATGTTTAATTCAAATCAGCTGGGCGTCGGCAAATATATGTTGAAACTGGAGATGGATGTTCCTGACAACGACTATGAGTCAGGATATAGCAAGGAGGTAGTGCGGATTGATCCGAAGATTTACGTGAAGGGATGAAGGGACCGATAACGGGACAGGGCTATGCGCAGGTGGCAGGCGTGACCGCAGCTGCCATGTGCTTGAAGCCTTCGGTTACAGCCAGAGGCTATGGCATGCGTGGTGTCGGTGCCGTGGCTACCGGCATCGTCTCTTCTGTGGTCGTGAAGGGAACTGGATTGCGGAGCCTTCTTTTTGGTACAGCATTTGAGACTTCGGACAGGAATATCGTCAACGTGCGGAAGTACCTTGTTGTCACTCCTGAGACACCGCAGAGTCTGATGTGGGTTGTGCCTGGCAACGAGATCAGTTACTTGGTGGAGTCGAACACGGACTGGAATGTTACTTAATTATTCACTAAAAATAGATAGACTATGGCTTATGCATCATGGCTCGTACCGAGCAAATTAAGTGGTAGCGGTAACGATACTGTTAATGTGACCGCAGGTAGTAATAACACTGGAAGAAACGCCCGCACGACAAACATGACGTTCAAGGCAGCGAACTGCGAGGACGTGGTTCGTGCTGTGTCGCAGGCGGGCAAGCCTGAGTTCGTGACGATTCAGAGCACGGCAAGTGTGGCGAAGAGCGGTGTTTCGACACTGACGATTTCGGGCACGTCGAACAGTTCAAAACTCACCTTCTCGCTGGGCAGCGGTGGTACGCTGGTACTGACATTACCTTCGTCATACACCGCAAACAGCGTGGCGACGAACAACGGCGCGGCTATCACGGGCGACCCTGGAGCCACGCAGGAGTTTGCTTACTCCATCGCCTTTACATCAATAGGCGAGAACACGTCTGTCAGTGCTTTGACGGCACAGTTGATTGTGGAAGATAACGCTGGCAATACCGCCACTTGCGCTATCACTCAGGCTGCTGGCGATGCTACGCTGAGTGTAACGCCCGCAAGCGTACAGCTCGATTGGAACGCATACAGCGAGTCAACAAGCGCAACGTTCACTGTTACTTCGAACACCAACTGGACTGTTGAGTAATGGCTACAACGACGAAGACATGGCCGACAGGTGGAACCGTTACCTTGACCTACGGAGGTCAGGGCAACGGAACCATCGTGGTTACAGGCGACGACAACCCGACGGATGCCGCAAGGAGCATGACGGTTACCGTTTCAACCACCGTTGGCTCGGTGTCGAGGCAGGTGACGGTCAGTCAGGCAGCAGGGCCGAATTTCAGACTGAAGGACGGCAAGGCGTTTATTCCGAAGGGTAGCGATTTCTTTAATGTTAAGACATAAATTATGGCAGTATATACAAGTATTTATGACGGAGCAAACGTTGATGCGAGCGTAGGTAGAAGCTATGTTCCTACCTTGAACGCTGCGCCTACGAGTTCGACGCTGACGTTCACGCTGAACAGCAACACCGTGAACTTTGAAATTGGTCAGTTTGCGAAGGTGGCTGTGACTGGAGGCTACGACTTTTACCAGTTGCAAAACATCAGTAGCGGCTCGGCGACGTGGGAGCAGGTGGAGTATGGAGGCTCCTTGCCGAGCAACGTCGCCTGTTTCTCCAATGACAGCGGCGAGGGCATAGTGCCGAGTGACGGCATCAAGGCAGAGACCGTTTCAGCAGGGGCGACTATCTCAGTCAATCCTGACGTGGTGACTGTTGTGAGTGGTAGTGTTGGCACGGCGGCTATCACGCTTCAAGTGCCGAGTGATAATCTCGCTCATGTGTGGGATATTCTCATGACCACAGGGAGCAGCGTGAGTGTGACCTTTGCCACTTCGACGAGTGCTACCATCAAGAAGCCTGAGAGCTTCGCCGTCGGTGCGAGCAAGGCGTGTGAGATAAGTGTTATCGGTGTAGGAACGACTTATTACTTGCGTTATGGCGAGTTTGCTTAATCTGAGCAGTAGTGCCTTGATGGATAAGTTCCTCACAAAGCAGGACGTGACGCTCTCGTTTGCGAGCGCATCCGTCAGTGCGCTGACCACCGACGGAACGAAGGCTGTTCAGTCTGTGACATCAAGCGTGCAAGGGCTGACCTACACCTATACTTCATCAGATACAAGTATTGCTACGGTTAGTGGAAGTACCATCACCATCCTAAAGAGTGGAACTGTTACCATTACTGCTTCGTTTGCAGGAAATGAGAGTTATAATCCTGCCAGTGCATCATATAGTCTTGTTGTCTCCAAGGCCAATGTAACCTTGTCCTTCACCAATGCGACGGTGAACACCACCACCTCTACCTCTACAATGAGCGTGCAGGCTGTCACTTCAAGCGTACAAGGCTTGACGATTACCTACGCTTCGTCTGACAGTTCGGTAGCTACCGTAACAGGAACGACGATTACCATTGTGGATGTCGGCTCGGCAACCATCACTGCCTCGTTCGCTGGCAACGACACCTATAATCCTGCCTCGGCAAGCTACTCGCTCGTCGTGGCTGCGGTGTATGACTTCACCTACACGGGAGCCGTACAGAGCAAGAGTCTCGCGGCAGGAACATACCAACTCGAAGTTTGGGGTGCTCAGGGCGGCACGCAGGGAACTACCAATGGTGGCATGGGCGGCTACTCTAAGGGCGAGATTACGCTATCGGCAACGACTACGGTATATATCTATGTTGGAGGTCAGGGAACTGGAAGCAATTCTGCTACAGCCCTCTCAGGCGGCTTCAACGGCGGCGGCGGTGGCTATGGCGGCGCAAGCTACTACTTCGGAAGTGGTGGCGGTGGCTCTGACATCCGTATAGGCACTGACTCGCTCTATGCCCGCGTGATAGTGGCTGGCGGTGGCGGTGGCTGTGGCTCTCAGAGCACATCATCTTCCCGTCGCTACGCAGGCGGCTACGGAGGCGGCTCTACGGGTGGCACGGGTAGTCAGCGCGGTACAAGTTATCGTGGCGGCACAGGCGGCTCACAGAACGCAGCAGGAACATCGTACAACGGCTCTACCTCCAACCCGACGAACTACGGTGCTTCATCGGCGGCTTTCGGCACGGGCGGCGGCAGAACGTCAGGCACTAACCGCACTGCAGGTGGCGGTGGCGGATGGTACGGCGGAGGATGGTCGGCATCAGGCGGTGGCGGCGGTGGCAGCGGCTATGTGTATAGCAGCTCGACGGCTTCTAACTACCCGTCAGGATGCTTACTGAACAGCAACTACTACCTGTCGAGTACGAGCAACCTCGCTGGCAACTCATCATCTGTTCCCAAGACCGACGGCACGGGTACGGAGACAGGACACAGTGGCAACGGCTATGCGAGAATCACAAAAATATAACCCCCTCCCAGCCTCCCCCGTGCGGGGGAGGAGAAGGGAGTTAAAAGGGAGTAAGGAGAAAAGTAGTAAGTATTAAATCAAAAAGTACATATTATGCCTACAACACTTTCAAGTAAATTTTTGGAGGATGCTAATGGGACGAAGTATGCCCCCATTACCACTCCCAATGCTGTGCGCTTCTCCGACGGCGACAACCTCAATGACAAGCTGTGCGGCTTCGACGTGCCGACATTGAACAGTGCGCCGACGAGCAGCACCACTACCTACACGAAGGACGGCGTGACCGTCGATTTCATCATCGGCCAGTATGCGCGTGTGGCTGATGCTAACGAGGACACTGGCTACAAGTTCTACATTCTTCATGACATCACGACTTCGGGGAATACCAAGACGGCACACTGGCAGGAGACAGGAGCAGGAGGCGTATACTCCGTCCTACAGGTGGAGCTGACGACGAATGATGACGATGACACCGCACTTGCCACCGCACGCTGCTTCGTTACGATAGGAAGCGGCAGCGAGCAGGAGCTGACGGCAAGCGTTGTGAACCACCGCAAGACGCTGACGGTGAACATCGCACCTGGCACGCACTACACGATGCGTATCACCGACGTGACAGGCTATGCCACGCCGACATACACCGCTACCGACCAGACGAAGATGGACGGCCTGACGCTCGTGCAGTTACGCTACGACACGGAGAACGTGACCGTCGTGGTCAATCAGACGGGTGGCAGCGACTCGGACATCGCAGGTGCTACGGTGACGATGACCGATATGACGGCTTCTTCTACCGTGTCCACGCAGGCAAACGGCAAGTACAAGATTCCCGCTGGCCATACCTATCGGGTGAGCGTGAGCGATATTCAGGACTATATGGAGCCTACGCATGTGCCCGAGGTGGCATGCACCGACGGACGGACTACCCATACTGTGACGATGACGTATGTAGCGGGAAACATGTACACGGGCTATATCATCCTTGACCAGACATCGAGCAACCCCACGACGAAGGTGCTCGACGAGCAGAACAGGAGCGGGTCGTCTTATGTACGCCCCAACGTGATAGACTATATCCGCGCGGCATCACACAGGTATGTGGGAACGTTCTCTAACGGCACAATGTCCTTGAAACAGCTTGACGATACCGACGGCACACAGTTTGCCGACGGGACGGATGCTTTGTCGTATATACAAGGATTCATGGTACAAGGCATGCCGTATGCAAGCGTATTTATGCGCCTGCCCTATTTCTTCACAAGGGTAAGCACCGTAGCTACGGACAAAATCAAGATAGAGTTTGCGTATGACCCCACGCAGACGGCTACCACAACGCAAAATCCAGGCAATGGTTGGAAGCAATGGGGAGGAAATGAGCTGATAGGCGTGTATGAGGCGACCGCTTTCGACCCGACACATCAGTATGACCCGAGTTCAAACATTGGAGATTGGGTTCTTGCGTCTGTGAGTGGAAGTGAGTCAACAGGTGGTATATATTACCAGGACACAAGCACTTACTACGGTACACAGCCTGCTTTCAAGACAATGGCACGCAACATGGGCAACGGCTTCACCCTCGTCAAATGGCGTCACCACTGCATCATGGCTATCCTCTACTACGCCTACTACGGCAACACGAACTGTCAGGAGCAGTGCGGATATGGTGCTGACAACTACACAGGCGAGTACCGCGATACAGGCTTGAAGAATTCCCTCGGCATGACGGACACCACCTCTTTGAACGGAAATACGGATAACATCAATTTCTGGGGACTCGAGAACTGGTGGGGATGCAAATTCGAATGGTTTGACAACGTGCAGTACACATCGAGCGGCTTCCAAGTGACGGAGGATGACAATACCGTGAGGACGGTCATAGACTTCTCTAATATGACGCACGTCTCAGGTATCCCGTCATATTCGTATCTTGTTTGCACAGCATCCAAGCTGCTGCTCGGCGAGAATCTCGACATTGTTCCTACAAACGATACTGTGAATGATAGCGGGAGCGACGATGCGGGCTACTGCGATGGACAATACTTCTACAAGCCTGACGATGGCACGCCTATGGTTGCCTGCCGCTCGGGCGTCAGCGCGTTCTCGTTCGGCGGTGTCGCCTGCGTCGCGGCGAGTTACGATTCTCCGGACGCGAATGGCGACATCGGTTCTCGTCTCGCCTTCACGGGCACAATCGCAATCGAGTAATCGTCGGGGGTGCAGGGGGCACAGCCCCCGCGCGTTCTCCCGTAATCTCTCATCGGTGGTGGAGCCTACCATCACCTAAAAGAAGAAAAAGCAGGTAGAGACAGGCATGACGGAGCCTATGGTTGCCTACCGCTCGAACAACAACGCGAACTCGAACGGCGGTGTCGCCTACGTCGAAGCGAATAACGATTCTACGAACGCGAATGACAACATCGGTTCTCGTCTCGCAATAATAGAAAAAAAGCGCAGAAGTCGGCCTCACGACGAAAAAGATGCGGCAACGGCAAGGGGTGACGTGATTATCCGCAGCCGTCCGCAGCCTGTCGAGCCTCACTACACCATCTGAAAGAGTGATGGAAGTGGAAAAGCACGTGCGCGTGGCCTTTGGCGGTGAGTAGGCTTCACTCCTTAGCGGGAGGTAAGGGAAACGAAAACGGCTGGCCACAAAGAATGAAGGCCGCGATTAAGCGAGAGAAGCGCGATGCTCGCATCAGCACTTCCGAGCGTGAGCGGACTCGACGCGAAAGCGTCAAGGCCGACGTTATGGTAAAGGTTAAGGTATAGATGGCAAGGACGCACAAGCATATCGTGGAAGAGGCAGCGGAATACGGCAACGTGGCCGACTCGCTGGACTACGAGCTGCGCGGCAGGCGCGGCAGGACGTGGCAGGGGCGGTGGATAGCCGCTCACCGCGAACAGGTCATCCGTGCCACACAGCACAGCATCCTCGGCGGCACGCTCAGGCCAGGGAAGTACCGCAGCCTGACGGTGAACGAGCGGGGGAAGATACGGCAGGTGCAGTCCATCTCGCTCCTCCGTTCCATCGGCATCCATGCCGTGATGAAAATCGTGGAGCAGCGCATCACGCCGTCGTTCATCACCGACACGGCGGCGAGCATCAAGGGGCGCGGCGGCACATACCTGCTGAGACGCCTGCTGCGAGACCTGCGCAGAGACAGAGAGGGCATGCGCTATGTGTATAAGGACGACATACGGAAGTTCTACCAGAGCACGAGTCAGGACATGATGATGGCGGTGATACGCAGGACGTTCCGTGACCGAAAGCTCATTAGGATTCTCGGACGGTGGGTAAGGATGCTGCCCGAAGGACTGTCTATCGGCATGCGCCCATCGCAGGGATTGGAGAACCTGCTGCTGTCATTATACCTCGACCACAGGATGAAGGACATGGCGGGATGCAGGCATTTCCAACGCTACTGCGACGACAAGGCTATCGAGGCTCCGACGATGAGGGAGCTGACACGGCTCATCCGCGTGGAGCGTGAGGGCGTAAGGGAGGCAGGCTTGGAGGTGAAGGGCGGTGCACAGGCATGGTGCTGGGAGCAGCGGCCTATCGACTTCCTCGGCTATGTCATCGGCTACGACGGGAAGGTAAGGATAAGGAAACACATCAAGCAGCGTTTTGCGCGGCGTTGGAAGCGCGTGAAGAGCAGGAGGAGGAAACGTGAGCTCATCGGCTCGTTCTACGGCATCGCCAAGCACGCAGGCGCAAGGCATCTCTTCAGGAAGATAACAGGAATAGACATGACTACATTTGCAGAGCTGGGCTTCGTCTATCAGAACGACGGAAAGAAGGACTTCACGGCGGAGCCTATCAGGTTGTCACGGCTTGCCAACAGGCACGTGACGGTGAAGGACTTCGAGACGGAGATAAGGACGAGGGAGGGCGAGGGACGGTATATCGTGCTCGTAGAGTCGGAAGGCCGCGAGTACAAGTATTTCACCAACTCGAAGAAGATGAAGGCCGCGCTCGACTTCGCAAGGGAGAAGGACGCGCTTCCCTTCGAGTGCACCATCGAAGACCTCGGCAATGCGGGGTATATGTTCAGATGAATCGTTTACGTTTAACTTAAAAAAAAGATAACTATGACAATCGACATCAACAAGAGACATTCGGGAGGCACGGCCACGCAGGTCGTGGAGTGCATCGACAGACGCTTCGGCACTTGGAGAGTGAGGACAGACTTCAAGGAGCAGGAGGAGCAGCAGACAGGACGTACGCGCAGGAGCGTGACGTTCATCGAGACGGAGATACCTCACAAGCCTACAATAGCTGAGGTGAGGGAGTTCGTGTACGGAGTTATCAACGCGCAGACAGACCTCAAAATTCTCTCAGGGATGACATGGGGAACGAAACCCGTGTGGCTGAGCGAGGAGAACCAGAAGAACTTCTCCGAGGCGCAGAGAGTAGCACAGATGATGCCCGAGGCTATCCTGCCCGTCACCTTCAAGCTCGGCGAGAACGCCGAGGGAGAGCCCGTCTATCATGAGTTCACCACCGCTGAGGAACTGACACAGTTCTACCTCACGACGGTAGGCTATATCAACGCCTGCCTGCAGGAAGGGTGGCAGAAGAAGGACACCTTCGACTTCACGCCCTACGAGCTTATCCTGAACCCAGTGACGGATGAGTGAGAAGACGGAATAACAGGAAAGACAGAATAACGATTAAAGACATAATAACAGAAGAACAAAAGAAAAAGGGAGGAAGGAGGGGAGTTAAAAAAGTTTGGTAAACCTGAGATGTGAAAATGATGAGATTTTGAGGAAAGTCCTCAAAGATAATATTAACCTTTTAAAAATTTTGGAAAAATGGAGGCTAAAGATTTATTGGAGGCTAAAGCTGTGTGGGGTAATAATGGCCTGAGCCAGTATGAGCAGATCAAAGTGGGGTGCATGAACAAGAAGGCGAGCGGCGTGGCTATCGGTGGGCTGTGCGTGGCTGTTGGTGCTGCCGTGGGTGCCGTTGGCTTCGGGATGTATGCCGTGGCGAAGGCTAAGGAGGCGAAGAGCGTTGCTGCTGCTGAGAATGCTGGTACGGCTGCCCTGCTGAAGAGCGTGACGGAACAGGTGGTGCGCGACCATAACGAGAGCATCAGCCGAGACCTAAATATTACCAATACGATTACAGACACACAGAGCGGACAGCAGGCTACGACACAGAGCCAGCAGCTGAGCAATGAGATTGCGCTGGGCGTGATGACGGGCGAGTACGAGAAGCGACCGCAGCGGGTGGCCCTGTATAGAGACCAGCAGGCGTGCGACTGTCCGGGGGGATGTAGATAACCCCCTCCCTGCCTCCCCCGAACGGGGGAGGAGTGACCTCTCCCCCGACCCCTCCCCGAGCATGGAGGGGAGTTAGAGGTAGAAAGGAGTAAGGAGATAAGAAGAAATACTCTCTCGACTGGGATTCATAGTTCCCGACCCCGACTGGCGGCTCCGATGCGATGGCAATAGGTTGACAGCTGGCCGGGGTTTTTGTTTTTAGACATAATAACTTTTAAAGACAGAATAACAGAATAACAGAATAACAGGGAGAAAGGAGTAAAGGGAGGAAGGAGAAAGGAGAAAACCACCCCTGCCCCTTTTTTCAAGGAGGGGAGTAAAAGCCTCTCTCCATGCCCCTCCATATAGCCCACCACCCCTGCCACTCCTCCCAGGAGGAGGGGAGTAAACCTGCGAGGGGAAGATTTTTGATTTAAGAGTTTAGAATTAAGAATTTAGATATGGCAGAGAATGTTGTAAAGCTGAGGGTCGATAGCGAAGAGTATGATGCGAAGATCAAGCGTGCTGCGGAGGGTTTGCAGCACTATGCCGACGAGTGTAGGAAGGTAGGCGGTACGCTGTCGGTGGTGGAGGATGAGACGCTGGAGTTTGTGCGTGCGCTGGGTAAGATGCCGACGGTGGCGAAGAGCAGTACGCAGGGGCTTCGTGAGCTGACGCGGGCGACCACCGACTTGGAGATTCAGTATCGTGCGCTGACGGAGGAGGAGAAAAACAGCGATTTTGGCAAGGCGATGCGTGCTGCCATTGACGAGCTGACGGAGCGTAGCGGTCAGATGCGTGACGCGATGGGTGACATCCAGGCAAGCATCAAAAATGCTGCCAGTGATACCCGCACCTTTGACCAGATAGCCGGTGCTGCCAGTGTTGCGACGAGCAGTTTTCAGACGTTTCAGGGAGCGGCGAAGCTGCTTGGTATGAATCTGGGCAATGACGTAGAGATTATCGCCAAGTTGCAGTCAGCTATGGCCCTGACGAACGGTCTGACGCAGATTCAGAATGCGTTGCAGAAGGAGAGCGCGGTGATGCAGGGTGTTGTGGCGGTGCAGACAAAGGCTGCTGCCGCTGCTCAGGCGTTGCTGGCGAAGAATACTGCGCTGGCGACTACGGCGGGCAAGGCTTTCAACCTGGTGGCGAAGGCTAACCCTGTGGGGTTGCTGATTGGAGTCATCGGTGCTGCGGGTGCTGCTATGGGGTTGCTGTCGAGTAGCACTGATGATGCTGCCGATGCCCAGGAGGGACTGAGCGATGCCACGCTGAAGACGAAGGAGGCTCTGGAGGGCTTGAAGAAATCGTCGGACTTCGGCATCGAGATAGCGAGAGCTGCCGGCGTGGGCAGTGAGGCTCTGGCAAAGATGACTGCCGATGCTGCAAAGGCCAGGTTGGAGCTGGCACAGATGAATGTGCAGAGTGCGAAGCAGGAGTTGGCCCATGCTGCCGACAGCGGCAACGTCTTTGACTTCTCGAAGCTGGCGAAGAATATGGAGGTTGCACTGGCGATGGAAAAGGAGGCTGAGGAAGCCGTCATCGAGGCCAACGCCAACTATAGAAAGGTGGTGCTGACGCGACAGAAGATTGTGGCTGGTGCCGATAGTCAGACGACGGAGAAGGGCATCCGGGCCGCTATCAGTATGCTGCGTGAGATGCGGAGCGAGGTTGATTTGAACTCCAAGTCGTATGAGGAATATACTAAGAAGATTGCGTCGCTGGAGGCCAAATTGCCGAAAAATACGACGGGACGGCCCACCGCGCCGAAGATTTCAAAGGCGCAGAGCGAGGAGCAGAAGATAGCCGAGCAGATTGGTGTGCTGACGGTGGAATATCAGGAGTTGGCTACCGTTGCGAAGAGTGCCGAAGGAGCGATGAGGAATGGCGTGACGGAGCGTATGAACGCCATCAGGGACGAGATTCGCTTGTTGCAGGCACGAAATGACGAGTTGAAGAAGTTCGCTGCCGAGGCCAAGAGCGTGCAGTTTGCCAACGGTTCTTTGCCTGCTTTGACGCAGCAGTTGAAGGAGCTACAGGATGCACAGGCACAGAGTCTGAACAGCAGGCAGTGGAAAGCCTATCAGGAGCAGATTGAGCAGGCGCAGCATGCCATCGACGCGCTGAAGGGCAAGTGGCAGGAGGGTTTGCAGGCTATCTTCTCGATGCCGAGGACTGTCACTGTGACCGCTGAGACCGACGAGGCTCAGGCGAAGTTGGCTGCTATCGGTGCAGTAAGAATCAGTGACAAGACGTTTGCTGTGCTGGCTAACGATAGTGATGTGCTTCGGAATATTCAGGACATCGAGGGTATTGTTGTCGATGACAAGGTATTCACCGTGACCGCCGAGACCGACGAGGCAAAGGAGCAGTTGCGGGCTATCGGAGCCGTGCAAATTGCGGACAAGATGTTTGCTGTGCTTGCCAATGATGATGATGTGCTGAAGAATGTCAGGGACATTGAAGGCATTGAGATTGAAGATAAGTCGTTCTTGGTGACCGCCGATACGGAGGATGCGAAGAAGGAGTTGGCAGCTATCGGAGCGGTGCAACTGAGCGACAAGATGTTTGCCGTGCTTGCCAATGACGATGATGTGCTGAAAAATATCCAGGATATTGAGGGCATCGAGATTGCCGACAAGTCGTTCTTGGTAAGTGCCGATACCGACGAGGCAAAGGAGCAGTTGCGGGCTATCGGTGCCGTGCAGCTGAGCGACAAGATGTTTGCCGTGCTTGCCAATGATGACGACGTGCTGAAGAATGTCAGAGATATTGAGGGCATCGAGATAGCCGACAAGTCGTTCTTGGTAAGTGCCGAAACCGACGAGGCGAAGGAGCAGCTGAGGGCTATCGGTGGCATGGAGATTACGGACAAGACGTTTGCTGTGAGGGTGAATGACGGTGACGTGATGAGTCAGCTTCAGGCTATCGAGGGCGTGGAGATAGCGGAAAAGACGGTGACGGTGGTTGCCGATACTGCTGAAGCCTATGCCGATATTCAGGAGTTGACGCGGAATGTGGACGGTACGACGGTGACGTTTCAAGTGGTGCCGAAGTTGGAGGTTGGTAACAATATCCAGAACTCGGCTGGTCTGAGTGCATACATCAGCAGTATCAAGAACGACCTTGCCAATGCCGACTTCGGGAGTGCGCTGTATGCGAGTTTGGAGAGTCAGCTGGCAGATATGACCATGTTGCAGAGCCTTGTGAGCGAATCGCTGAAGGCAGGACTCGGCACGGCGATGTTTGATGTTGCCGACGAGCTTGGTCAGGACTTCTGGACGCGGGCCATGAACGGAGGCGTGGAGAACGTGGACTGGCAGGCTATTGCCGACGTGATTAACTCAAAGCGAAAGGAGATGGGCCTTGACCAGCTGACGCTGGACTTCGACAGTGGGAAGGTGAGCAGCAACGGCAAGCGTACACGGATGGACGAGAAATTGTCGAAAGTGGCGAGCGGTCTGTCGTCGGTGACTGGCGGTCTGAAACAGATTGGGCTTGATGTGCCAAAGGAGGTGGATGAGGTTATCGGAGCCATTCAGGGGCTGTGTGCGATTATTCAGGGCGTGCAGACTATCGTGAGTGTGACGACGACGGGTGCTTTGACGGCTAATACGGCAGCACTTATCGCTTTGACTGCGGCTGTGAACGCTAATAGTATCGTAAGTTCTATTCCAGTGTTTGCTGGAGGTGGTATTGTGCCTCACGCCGCTACAGGACGGATGATCGAGGGCAGGCACTATTCGGGAGATAATATCTATGCCGGCGGAGCGATGGTCGATGCCGGGGAGCTGGTGCTTAATAAGGCTGAACAGGGCAATCTAGCGAGCCAGTTGCAGGACGGTGAGCGCGGCGGTGGTATGCAGCTTGCGCGGGTGAGCGGCGAGCAGATATACGTTGCCATGAGTAACTATTTGCAGAGGAGTGGGAAGGGAGAGTTGGTGACGTGGAAATAATACCCCACCCCCGACCCCTCCCCGAACGGAGAGGGGAGAGATAAAGACATAATAACATTTAAAGACATAATAACAGAATAACAGAAAAGACCCCACCACCCCAACCCCTCCTCCCCAGAGGAGGGGAGTAAAAGAGACGGATAGACGATAAAAAGAATGAGATATGGCACAGGTAGGTAATAACATCATTGTGTATGTGTCGGAGAATAACGGCACGAGTTGGACAGCTGTAGCGGCGACGAGAAGCGACGAGTTGCAGGCCGAGGCTGAGCTGATTGAGAAGGCAAGCGCGAGTCAGCAGGCGTGGAAGGAGTATGTCGCCGGCAGGAAGAGCTGGGGGCTGACGGTCAGTTGGCTGGTGGTGAACGTGGCTGACATCAGGAACGTTTTGAAAGTCGGGACGCGAGTAAAAATCCGTGTCGGTGGCAGGACGTTCTCGTCGAGTGCCGGTGTGGAGGGCTATGCGTATGTGAGGACGTGCAAGACGACACACACGAGAGGGAATATTGCTAACGGGAGCTTCGCTTTTGTGGGGGATGGTGCACTTACATAATAACGGAAAAAGACATAATAACATAATAACAAAAAAAAGACATAATCGCTCGGCTTTAACCTACCACCCCCAGCCCCTCCTCCGAGGAGGAGGGGAGTTAGAGGGGAGTTGAGAAAAGATTGGTAAACCTAAGGAATGAAGGTGAGGGAGTTAAAAAGAAGAGAATATGGGATTAGATACTGATAGTCTGTTTGTAACTGCGCTGAAGGGAAATGCGGAGTTGATGGTGTTGCTGGGAGAGGAAGAGCCTACCCCCGAACCTGATACCCCCTCCCTGCCTCCCCCGAACGGGGGAGGGGAAGAGGATGAAAATGAGCCTACCACCACTGACCCCTCCTCCCAGGAGGAGGGGAGTGACCCCACCCCTGCCCCCTCAGACCCCACCCCCAGCCCCTCCCCGAACGGAGAGGGGGGTGATGAAGAGGGGAGTAGTAAAGAAGCAAGGTTGTATGGCACGGCGATACCGTTGCCGGACGATGATGCGGAGAATGTGGAGGTGCCGTATGTGATCGTGACGTTTGACGGCTTGACGAATGTGGAGGAGTCGAAGGACGTGCCATACGAGGGTGATGAGGACCGCGTGAACATCGGTGTGGAGGTGACGGCGAAGACGCTGAAGGACTTGCACGATCTGACGCAGATGGTGAGAGAGACGATACTGGGTTATTTCCAGGAGAACGAGACGGCGGTGAGAGACTACCAGATGAGTGCTGACGGTATTCAGTATGATGCGAAGAAGCCCTGCTATTGGCAGGTATTGAGATATGTTTGTGATGTTGAACCTCTAAATATTGACGAAAATGAGTAAGATTAAAGGACAGAATTTTGTGACCAGTGCATCTGTCGTTGCTAATGAGACGAACTGCACGGTGACCGTGACTGGTAACACGGAAGATGTCAGCGACAAGTCGGCTACTGGACTGTACTCGAAGGAGAGTGTGGTATCTACGAGCTGGCAGGTGCAGACAGACACGTACCAGAGCGAACCTGAGCAGCTGAAGGCTATTTTGAACACCTTCAATGCTGCGGCATCTATCGCCGTAGGCTGGAGTGCCGACGGTGCTTCTGGCATCAGTAAGAGCGGACAGGCCCTGCTGAATGACTTCGTGATGAACTTTAACGACCGTGAGACGGTCAATGTTTCACTACAATTCCAGGGAACGGGAGCCCTCAGTTAGAAATTATGAAGAAAGGACAATACATCAGACTGTTGCTCTCTACGACAGCAACACCTACGAAGGTTATTGCAGCTTCCAAGCAGATGGCATTGCACGGATCGGCTACCGTTGAAGAGTCGTCAACGAAAGATACGACCGGCGACAGTATGGACTACGAATGTACGGGCTTGGCCTATGACATTACAGGCTCTGCGCTGATTCTGACCTCGAATGATGCGCTGAACACCGGTGCCAACTCAGCAGCCGACATGCTGGCTAATCTGGGTGATACGGAGCTATACTGGCGCATCTGCGTGATGGAGGGCACAAACAACCGTACTGTTGACGAAGAGATTTGCTCAGGCAAGTGCAAGCTGACCAGCTGGAGTGCACAGGGCCAGAACAAGCAGAATGCGATGTATAACTATACGCTGACTGGATTTGGGGCCATCACCGTGCCGACACAGGCATAGTGTGAAAGTGGTAAACCCCTGACGATGAGTCGGGGGTTTATTGTAGGCGAATGTCTCACCTACACAAAGGAACTATGAACTATGAGCGTATTTAACAAGAGGAGAGAGATGGAAGAGCAGCAGGCGTTGGAGGTGTTGCTGGGGCTGACGTGGAGCAGCAAGGCATCGTTGAAGAAACATTGTATTTTGGCTTATGGTGGCAACATTCAGAAGGCATCGGAGGCATACGATTTTCTGGTGAAGGATATGGAAGCCCTGCCAGATGTTGATCCTGTACCGCCGACCACGATGCAGCAGATGAAAGACATGGCGAACGGTGTTGTGGGCTGGCTTGGTCAGAATCAGGGGACGCTGATTGACACCTTCAACACTGTGAGAGGGTTGTTTGGAAAGGTTGGAGCGGTGGCTGAGGAAGCCGAGGAAGTAACGATAGAGGAATAAGGAATGATGAAACTGTATGAAGTGAAGGTGAATGTGTATGCTGACGACGAGCGTCAGGCACAGGCAGCGGAGGAGGCGTTGAACTCGTTTGTGACGGAGTTGCGGGCTAAAGGCCGTGCGGTGACGGCACAGAAGTTGGCCGAGGCCGTCGGCAAATGGCAGCGGAATGCCATTGTGAGGGTAGAAGTTTTAAATCATTTTCCAAAGATAGCGAAGTGATGGCAGAGATTGATGGACAGGTTGCTGTGGAGCAACAGCAACAGCAAGGAAAGATTTGCTATGGCGATTGTTTTTCCTGCGGTTATCAGCAGGCTTGGCTGTGTACGGCCATGAACTCGCTGCGGACCATGAGGATGGCGGAGTCGCTGGCTGTGGAGTTGCAGGCGTTGAAGGCACAGGTGGCAGAGCTTCAGGAGAAGTTTGGCAGTGAGCCAGAGCCACCTGTTCAAGAAGCTGCAGCTGAGCCACAGCCTACGGAGAAGAAGAAGAAATAGCACAGAGTGCTGGCGGTGCAGATAATAGGCTGGCGGAACGAACAAACAACAAAAAGTATGTGTAACAAGAATGGACAGACGTATGTGAACTGGCTGACTCCTGGTCCGGGTAGTACGGAGGCCAGTGCGCAGTGGCAGGTGGGCTTGACTCACTACACCTGCGGCAACAAGAAGATGTGTGTGAACAATGGTGACGGGTTTCCCGTGGCGAGTGCGCTAAGCGTGCAGATCATCGGTGGCCCGAACTTGATTCCTGACAGCGGGCAGTATTGCTGTGACGTGCGGATTATCTGCGATGTGACCTATCAGCAGATTTATGGCTGCGGTTGCTGTCCGAACTATTGCCCTGTGACGGAAAAAGTGGTGGCTACGGTGTGTGTGCCTTGTAGTGAAACTCTGCCGACGGTGGCTGATGCAGGTGTGAATTGTCAGGCTGCTAATGTGCAGTGTGGCTGTTCTACCACGAATGAGATGTCGCTGAATGTGGCCTTTACGTTGGAAACGGCTACCGAGGCCGACGAAACAGACGGGGAGGGATAAGAGATGATGTGGGATGTCGTCGCGGTGATGGTGGCCGCTGTGCTGGTCAATCACATGGGGCTTATTGACGAGCTTGAGCGCAGGCTGAAAAGAGAGCTGCCCATATTGAATTGCGTGCGGTGCCTCACGTTCTGGTCGGTGCTGCTGGTGATGATTTTCAGGAGCAAGTCAACGACGCATGTAGAGGTCATCGTGGCGACATCCTTCGTTGCATCTTTTGCAGCCCAATGGCTGGAGTTGTTTTTTGGATTTTTGAGCAAGATATATGAAAGACTATACAAAAAAATCTACCCCCAGGAAGTCGGTAAAGAGTTCGAATGGAAAAAAGACGACGGTGCAGCATACACTGCGAATACCACGTCAGAAGTGTCCCAACTGCGGTGGGAGGTGGAGTTAAATGACGAATGACTATGAAAGAAAGATACGAGCAGCTATATAAGTACATGGCCGAGAGCAAAGACCCTGAGAACATGAAGCTCTTCGGTCAGGTGATGGGCGAACTGATGGATAGGGCTATCAGGAATGACGCATCATTCGCCGAAAAGGAGATTGACAAACTGGAGGCGATGATGTGGCAGCAATACCTGAGTCGCTCGGAGGCTGAGCATATTGTGGGCAACATGTCGCCTTCTGCTCCTTGGGGTTTCGGTACATGGAAAAGTGCCATGCAGCAGGCTGGATTGCCGACGATGGAGGAAGGACTGTATAATGAATATGCGCTGTGGACGGAGATGAACAAAGTTATGAGCGACCACGGCGAGACATACAGGAGATACGGCATTTCGCCCGATTTGCAGCTGGTGCGCGACCTGGCTCTGGATGACCTGAAGGATCAGGACGGCGTGTATGATATTCGTGAGTATTTTGACGTGTAGGCTATGGCATATTCAAGTGGACTTCTGAAAGACCGTGTGACCATTTTGAATCGCAAGAAGGCTGTGTCGGGGAAATATGGCCTTGACAGTGCTGGTGTGGAGTGGGAAGAGACGGGCACGGTGTGGGCCAACGTTGAGTGGACGCGCGGCAAGCAGGCGATGAATGTCGGTGCGATTGATGTCTATGGTGTTATCATGGTAAGGATTCGTTGGACGACGATTGTCAATGAACGCAGTCATATCAAGCATGACGGAAAGGAGTATGCCATTCTGGGTGATACCTTCCATGCGGACAGGCAGGGAAATACCATCCAGTTTCACGCACAGGCGTTTGTGCAGGAAAAATGAAAAAAGGTGTCAGTGGTGACACCTTTTTTTTTGTTGTCAGAACGTAAAACTATCGTAGCCCTCCCATTCGGGGTTGACGGTGATGCCGATGGTGACGGAGGACATGTCGGTGGCCGAGAAATCGCCGGTGTATTCGGTGACGCGGTTGATGGTGACGGGGATGTTGGTAAGGGATGACTCGCCGAGGATGTTGTCGTTGGCATCGAGGGCGGTCATCTCTAACTTTGTGATGATGTCTTCTGTGGAGTGCGGGAAGGTGTAGATTTCGTAGATGCCGTCAGAGACGAAGGCGCGGAGTTCTGTCTGCTTGCTGTTGACACAGCCGAAGCCTGCCTGCGGGGAGAAGGTGCTGGAGCCACCGACGTAGTAGCATTTGAGCGTTTCGGTGCCAGCGGGTAGTCCTGACAGGTAGAGCCGAATCATTGACACACAGCGTTGCAGGCTGATGTCGATGTCCTGACGGATGTCGGTGAGCGTGACGGCTGTGTAGGCGTAGAAGGTGTCGGTGACCTTATTGCTGGGGAATGTCACTTTGTCAGGGGCTGTGATGGTGGCCGAGCCGTTGCAGGAATGCGCCATAATGACCAGCGTGTAGTTGCCTGGCTGGGCGGATACCTGCGTGAGTCCGAAGCTGCCGTCAGAGGATGTCTGTGATACGGTTTTTACTCGCTCTCCGTCTTCGTTGAAAAGGGCGATGTTGATGCGTGAGAAGATGTCGGAGAGGTTGGCACGAGTGCTGTTGGCATGGATGTGAATAATCAACGTGGAGAGGTCATTATCGGTGTTGGTATCGTCGATGACCGTCTTGGAGCAGGCAGCGAGCAGGAGTGCTGACAGGAAAAGGAATATCTGTTTCATGTTACCATTCGATTTGTGTGGGAGTGAGCCATTCGTCATTAAGAGTGATTGAGAAGCCATCGGAGGACGAGAAGAGAGGGCCTGAGAGGTCGGTGACACGATTGCGGAGGACAGGCACGTCGGGAATGGTGACCTGTCCGATGATGCTGGAGTTGGCATCTTTGGCCGTGATGGTCACGTCGGAGAGCCATTCGTCACCAGCGTCGCTGATGCCGAAGACGTTGAGCGAAAGGCTTCCAGTCGTGCCATGATATGAGGACGGTATCGTAATGCTGATAGGCGCGTCGATAGACTGCGTGGCCTCGCCTGTGGTGTAGTCGATGCCACGAAACCAGACGGAGGGCTGAATCTCGACGGTGGCAAGGGAGGCTGGCACCTCGTCGGTAATGGTGATACGCATCTTCGTCGTCGCCCTGTTGAGGGTGACAGACTGTTGGGCGGTGGTGCCATCGACATTGAGTGTGACGGACTGATGGAAGGTGTCGGAGGCGGTTGCCCATGTGACGGTGGTAGTGCCGACGGTGGGTGTCTTTCCGCGCGAAGCTACGAAATAGACGGCGTGTTGTCCGTAGGTCATTGGCAGCGTGGGCGTGGCGATGTCCTCGTCGGAGGATGTCTTGTGGAGCATCTGGGCGAGGGTGCCATCAACGTAGTCAAAGAGCCAGAGGTCGGTCATGTCGGTGCCGTCGGCTGTGAGTGAGCGGGTGATTTGCCATTTTGCAGGCCGGACTGAGAAGGTGACGGATGTCACAGGTTCTGAATCTGGGTCGGTTGGTACGACCATTCTTTCACAAGCCGTCAGGGTGACGGCGAGAAGGAGGAGTAGATGTTTCATGTTACTTAGTTTTTGAGTTAATTTTTTCGGCGATCATATCAAATTCATCGTGGACTGACTGGGCGATGACCTTGGCATATTTCTGCGTCTCTCGGATGGTGCTGTGGCCCATCATCTTGGCAAGGTTTTCTATTTTTACACCATTGCGGAGCATGTAGGTGGCAAAGGTATGACGAGCGAGATGAGAGTGCATGCGCGTGGTGATGCCTGCTGCCATGCCGATGGCTTTCAGGGCGTGGTTGTAGTCGGCATTGCCGATTTTGGGCACTTGCATTCCATATTTTTGCAGGACTTTGACGGCAGGAGGTAGGAGCTGTGAGACGAAAGCCACGCCCGTCTTGATGCGCTCGCCCACGCTGATCCATTTGCCATCGACCTGCTTGTAGTTCTTGATGTCGAATGCCTGTGCGTCGGAGTATGAGAGGCCTGTGTAGAGCTGGAACACAAAGAGGTCGCGGGCAACGGCCATCGGAGTGCCGGCGACTGGATGCAGGCTCATGACGGCTGCTATCTCCTCTTCTGTCAAGTATTCGACGTTCTCCTTCACTCCCTTGTGAAAGTCGCCACGCATGCGGTCGTAGATATTGGCTTCTATCTTTCCCATTTTGACGGCACGGGTGATGAGTGCACGTAGGCATCGGTGGTAGTTATAGACTGCGGCATCGCCAATCTTTTCGGGCTTCTTTCCAGCCTGAGCATCGGCTGTGCGCTGCGGTCGCTTGATTCTGTGCAGCCATGCGTCCCAGGCGTAGATATTCTCGACGGTGAGGTCGCTCCAAGTCTTTATTTGGCCATAAGCCTTCAGACGGTTCTCCATGACCTCGTAGCGTGAGCGGGTGCCGCTGGTCATCTTTAACTGTGGAATCTGCTCGGCGATCCATTTCAGAAGCGCGTCTGGCTCTTCTTTCTTTTCCTGCGGGTTGTCAAAGACGCGGCTGCGTATGAGCGCAACATCTATTTCCTTTTCTTGTCGCTGGAGTTCATTTGCTTCATGGGCGACAGCTTGCACTATCATACCAAGACGCTCGTTCAGGGCATCCATATCTGGGCGATTGACAACGCTGCCAGCCCACTCGTTCCTGTGCACACGAACATTGCTATTTATATAGAAGGATTTTTTGCCGTGTGTGATTCTTATTTCGAGCGGCCCTTCTTTTCCTTCTTCGGTTCGGTTTCGATGGTCGAATATTACAGATATTTTGTATTTTAACATTTTTGTGTCTTTTTTAGTTATTTATCTATGCCAAAATATTACCCATAGTTTACCCAGAGTGGTTTATGGGTAATATTTTGGCAAACTTTTTATGGAAATAAGTATATATAATGTTCTTTAAAGGACTTTCCGCAAATCTCTTGAAAACCGCTGTTTTAGGCGATAAATAAAGGGGATTCCCGATTTTTACTATCGATTATCCCCTCTTTTTTCGTGATTCCGGCGGGATTGTGCGAGATTTGAGGGGCTGTTGTGTTTATGGGGGTTGGCGAATTGGCTTCATTGGCGTGGGTAATATTTTGGCTATTATGGGGTGTGTTTTTGTCTGTTTCGGTCGGCTGCGCCGATGGGGAAGGGGTAGCTGTTGATGTCGGAGCCGGCTGCGTCGATGACGCGACGGAGTTCTGCGATGCGGTGCAGGCGTTCTTCAGCGAGTTTGGTGATGTCGGCGATGCGGGCATCTTTTTCGCGCTCCATTTTTGCCATTTCCTGCTCCAGTTTTTCATATTTTTCTTTCAGCTCCTCGATTAGCTGATCTTTGGCAGCAAGGATGGCATTTACAAGGCTTGACTGGTCGATGTGCTGCTGTGGCTGCTGTGCAGCTTGCGCTTTTCTTTTTTCTATTACTTTGCGATCTGGATTGTGATATTCAAGCAACTCGTCGTCGGGAACGTTAGCTACAAGCATGTATTCACTTTTTCCGAGCATGTAGTTGACATTCAACTCTCCCTTTGAGACACGAGCGAGAGCATTCATCGTGTCTAAAGAAACTTTCTTGGTTCCTTTGGTATAATTTGAAATCAAGCCTGGCTGTATTCCTATCATAGAGCACAGTTCGCCTTTTGTGCCGGCATAGCCTTCTTCCAACAGATAATTGAAGGCTCGCAGGAATGGTGCGTTCCACTTTTTTCTTTCTTCGATTTTCTGTTCAGAATCCATATTTTTACTGTTTTAATCTTAAATAATATTAAATTTGCACTGCTTTTGTACCAAGTTTGCATTAAAGTTTGTATATTTGCACCCGTAAGCAAGCAAGTAGCACACAAGGCACAGAAATAGCTGTCGGACGCTGAGCGTCTTTTCAGCAAAAGCGTACACGGCACTTTGCAAAGGTAGTGGGTTGCAAATTTACAAAATTTCTTGCCTTTGTGTGCGAAAGCAAGCAAAGATTTAAAACAATTTAAGATTAATATGGTAAAAGACAAGGTAACAAAGGACGACTTGATGAAGTTGAACGTGGGCGACCAGAAGGTGTTTACGTTGCCGAGTTGGAATCTTGCCCGTAGTGCTCAGAGCTATGCCAATCAGATGAAAAAGGCGACGCTTGGCACTCCGTATCAGCGAGAGTTCAAAGCCATCGTTGGCGACCCTGACCCCGAGAGCGGAAGATGTAGCGTGACGATTACGAGAATGCTGTAAGCTATGGATAAGCAGTTGAGGAGAGAGATTCGGGAGGATGTGCTGGCAGCGTTGCAAAATGTGACGATGCAGATGGAGGAGCGATGGGTGAGCGGCAAGGAGCTGTGCAAGCAGTTTGCGATGATCACGCCGAAGTTCCTGAAGGCGCACGGTGACATTTTCCCCCGAAAAAAAATAACGATTCGCGGATGCAACGGCAAGGCCGTGAGCACGCACTACGGCTATGCTCAGCATGAGATTGCAATGAACATTGCCAATGGCGTGTATGACGACTTGCTGGTGATGAAGGAGTTGTAGCGGTGGCGGCGGAGCCGCGACCTGCGGAAAAGTTCTTTGACATTGTGGTACTATAAAAAATATCCACCTCGAAGCGGGATAAGCATGGCGAGACTAACAATCTACCTAAGACCCATTGCTGAACGACGTTAGGGTGGTTTTGCTGACAGGATATGACGCAACAAAGACCGAAAGGCGCGAGCATCTTGGAGGCAAGGTTTGAAAAGAACGTTTCCCCTTGGCTGATGCCAGGGGCACAGTGACATCGACATCATTGCGGAAGTTTATCGGCTGGTTGGCAGGGCCGAGTCGGTGTATATATATTACGGTATGCCGTGTAGCTCAGTTGGCAAGAGAGCCTCACTTGTAGGTTTCGACCTACATACTGGGGAAGGTCGCGCGTTCGAGTCCCGCCACGGCAACAAAAGTTTACCCAAGCTACAAAAGACGCAGAGGGGTGATTAACTATTCTTTAGATTGATTACTATTTCAATGTTTTAACATTTTGTTGTCAAGCCAAAGCGTTGGCGAAGGTATTTAGGTTTTTCATTTTTTTTATATGTGGATTAGACAGTACAGGCGGTCTGGGACAGATAGCCTGTTTTTTATGGACTTTTTTTAATAAACACTATAAAAATTTACGATTATGAAAAAGTTTTTTGAAAGGCTGATGACTGACGAGGAGACTGGTCAGAAATTCACGAAGAGAGAGATTTGGGTGTACGGTGTGCTGGTGCCGCTGGGTTTTATTGCGTTGATGGCTATTGCGGGATGGATGGAGACGAGTTGTGCTTAACCCCACCCCTGCCCCTCCCCGAACGGAGAGGGGTGGTTTAAAGACAGAATAACTTTTTAAGACAGAATAACAAAAGAACAAGTTTAGTCGTATGACAGAAAGTGAGTTTGACCAGCAGATATGGCGGAGGTATGACACGGTGACGCTGGATACAGGCGTGAGGATGAGCGTGTCGTATGTGTGTTTTGGAACAAGGAGTGTGCGGGTGTATTTGAAGGACCAACCGCCTGAGTGGATGAGGTGTGAGCGGATTATGGCGCATGCCTCAAATGGTGGCGGTGCTGCCGACGACATTGGGCTCGTAGAAGAGCTGCACAACAAGATTATGGAGCTTGAGGACAGGCTGAAAGAGCAGAAAGATATAACGAGGCAGTTGGAGGAGAAGCTGCGTAACGACCATGTGGCCGCGCTGCTGAAGAACGTGAACATCATCATGGGTGATGTGAGGGAGAAGCAGAAGCGGACGGCGAGGCTGGATGCCTGTATGACAGAGATTGAAGAGCTAATAAACAACATTAAAAAATAGAAAATCATGGAGATAAAAGGAAACGTGATGCGGGTGGGAAAGGTGCAAGAAGGCACCAGCCAGCAGGGGAATCAGTGGAGGCGGCAGGAGGTCGTCATCGAGTTTTTTGAGCACGAGACCGACATGTGGTCGGAGAAGATTGTGCTACAGCTGCGAGGTGACATGATAGATTTGTACCACCTCCAGGTAGGCGACAAGGTGAGGGTGAGATTCGGTCTGAACTTCAATGAGTGGAACGGGAAGTTCTATCAGGAAATCAGACTGGCACAGGACGGCCTTCAGGTGATTTCGAGGCTTGGTGATGCTGCTGCGGCTGAGCCACAGTCTGACGAGAAAGAGGAGGAGCAGCCGAAGGCAGAGAACGGGGAGAAGGAGGATGATTTGCCATTCTGACCCCACCCCCAACCCCTCCCCTATGAGGAGAGGGGAGTCTAAATAAGGAGAAAGGACTATGAGAGCATTTCCAGGAGTGTTGGCGAAATTGCCGACGCGGACGCATCCGTATGTGCTGTCGGAAGAGCAGGAGGTATGGCTGAGAGAGGTTTTCCCTGTAACGGAAAACAGGAAGATCGTGAAGGCGATGGGCGTGAGCTATCCTACGCTGCACAGAATAGCGCATCAGATGGGACTGAAGAAGGACGAGGAGTGGATGAGGGCTATCAGGAGGCAGAGCTGCGAGGAGCATAAGCGCATGAACAGGCACGTGAAATTCCTACTTCTGAGCGGTCAGAAACCAGACAGATGCACGAACCTGCGGCTGCGGCCCTACACCAAGCGACAGATAGACATCAGATGTAGAGCGTTGAAGCGTGGCTACCTGCTGGATGAGGATGCGAGCGAGGGCAGCGCGGGACGCTACGCCATCTATTACGACGGCGAGACAAAGCGGAGTGAGAAGTTTGAGAGGACGTGCCAATTGCACGGCCTCATAATCAAAAAGGAGCTATGAATGAAGAGAGAAATATGCCGGAGCTGCGGACGGCGGAGCAAATCAGGTGGGACACGCTGCGACCTTACCTGCTTGACCCGCGAGAGGACTATCCTGAGCCGTATCACCTGTTGGAATATAAAGGCGTGCCGTTTAGCAAGATTGGCGGTTTGGGGGCTATGTCAGGACAGAAGAAAAACGGAAAGTCGTTCGTAATTACGCAGCTGATTGCGGCCATCGTTGGTGACGGTTGCGAGCGGGTTCGACAATTCCTGCCAGGGCTGGCGGTGCCGGAGCGAACGATTGAATACTTGGGGCATAAACCAAAGGCTCTATACATCGACACGGAGATGGAGAAGCTGTCGAGTGCGAAGGTATTGAGGCGCGTGCACTGGCTTTGTGGCGTGGATATGAACCAGCCGTTCCCTGAAGACCGATTCTCGGTGCTTTGGCTGAAGAATATGCCGAAGGAAGAGAACGTCAAGGCGTACATGAAACGCTGGGACTTGATACGCATGGCCATCGACGCGATACAGCCGGACGTGGTATTCATAGACGGCATCCGCGACCTGCTGAGCAGTATCAACGACGAGCAGCAAGGCACGCTGATTCTTGACGAGTTGGGCAGTATGGCCGAGGATAGGCGTATGTGTATCTGGAACGCTTTGCACCAAAACCCTGCCCGCAAGAATGATGACGACGACGCAAAAATGCGCGGATGGATTGGTACTGAGTTGGGTAACAAGGTGAGTGACACATTGGTCTCAATCAAGAGCAAGACGCAGAACGGCGTAACGTTTACAGTGAAGCAACAGGACGCGAGAGACAAAGACTTAGATGATTGGAAGTTTGAGATAACCGACGACGTTGGTAGTCTTGGAGTTCCTCGTATCATTAGCAGCGGTACCAACCTGAGCAGTAAGTCGAAGGAGCAGCCAGAGTGCGACGATCCACGAATGATACGCGAGTGGATTGAGACGGCAAAGGAGAGGTTTAAGTGGCCATTGACTCGCACGCAGATTAAGAAGTCGGTGTTTGGTGAGATTGGTGGCGTAAAGAACGACGGACGGCAACAGGCCAACCTCCAGGCAGCTCTGAACTTGGGCTATCTGGAAGAGTCAACGATTAAAGCTGGCAATGGTTCATACATGTTACAACCAGTCGAGGATATGCCATTCTAAAACTTTAAACCAATTTTCTTCTTACACCTAAAGGTGTAAGGAACTTTAAACCGACGGTTTCCCGCCTGCGGATTGCGATGCCCCTGCCCGCCATGAGGTGAGCGGGCGTTGGGCAGCGAAACCACACACGCGGTCGGGCGCGCGCGATAGGCTTTACAGATAATTTTTTGCGAATATGGGTAAGATTGACAAATTCATCATCGAGAAGATTCTGGACGCGGCAAGGATAGAGGAGGTCGTTGGGGACTTCGTTGACCTGAAGAAGAAGGGTGTCCGATACTTGGGGCTGTGTCCATTCCACGATGACCGGCACATCGGCAGCTTCGTGGTCTATCCGAAGGGCAACTGCTTCAAATGCTTCGTATGCGGCGCAAAAGGCGGCGTGGTGGACTTCCTGATGAACCACGAAAAGCTGAGCTACCCCGACGCTATCAGATGGTTAGGAAAAAAATATAATATCGAAACGGACATGACAGACTTCAACTATACGCCACCGACACCACGACCGGCACCGCCACCATTGAAGACGTTGGTGCTGCCAAAGTGGATGGTAGATAGAACAGAGCGGGCCATTGGCAACGACATGCTGGTGGCGTGGATCAGAACGGGCGTGAACTGGGACTACGTTCAACGAAAGAGAATAGACGAGGTGCTGAAAGACTACCATGTTGGCCATAGCAAGAACAATCACACCGTGTTTTGGCAGATTGATGAGCAAGGAGAGGTGAGGACTGGGAAGATGATGAAGTACCGCGAGGACGGACACCGCGACAAGGTGGCAGTGTGGAACTTCGATTTTATTCATGCAACGCTGTCTCGCCATTGGGATGCTGAGAAGGGTGAGATGACCGATGAACCGCCGTACCCATACCCACATCTGTACGACCCCGACAAGCAGGAGCCCTGCCTGACGTTCTTTGGTATGCACCTGTTGAACAAATACCCCAACGCCACCGTCAACATTGTGGAGTCGGAGAAGACCGCCGTGCTGATGGCCATAGCCTACGGCAACCACGCCATGCAAGTATGGATGGCTTGCGGTGGGCTCGAGATGTTGAGCCGTGAGAGGATGAAGCCCATAATCGACCAAGGGCGCAAGGTGGTGCTCTACCCCGACCGCGACGGCATAGCCAAGTGGAAGGCTAAGGCCAAGCAGATAGGTTACGACCGCATCCACGTTGACACCGACCCCGTACTGAAGTGGTGGCGCGAGCGTGACGGCGACAAGGCGGACATTGCGGACGTGGTTGTGCGCATCCTGAATGAGCGCAAGCCCATGACCAGCATCAAGGAGGTGAAAGATGCCATGCCAAAGGCAGCACCACTGATAGACGGACTAAATTTGGAGATAACGGAAGATGGAGGAGAGCAAGAAATTTGAGGTGCTGGGTACGAAGATAAGTCCTGCGATGGCGGAGGTGCTGGATAAGGTATGCAACATTCTACAGGTGGATGTGTATCATCTGCTCCAGTGGTTTGCCTACACAGTTATCAGGGCATCGGCTCCGCATCACAGCCTGTCACCGGAGATACAGAAAATCATGACGCTGCTCGACATTGATGCTGGGTGGCAAACAGCCTTCAACCTGTGCGATACCGACCGGCTGAAGGTTGCACAGGTGGTGCTGATAATGGAGCAGGAGAATCACAAAGGCTTTGGGGCTGTGATGATTAACCGTCCGTGGATGGGCGAGGCCAGGCAGACGGAGTGCGTCGATGATATACTGGAAAGGGTGTGCGAAGTAACCATGAGAGGCATATATCGAAGATTGAGAGATATGGGTTCGGAACTTGGTTGCAAGAATCTGAGCGACGTGCTGCTCACCATGCTCGACATGCAAGACCTGCTGAACGCTGCCGAGCGAGATCAAGCCGAAGGGCCTCAGATGGGCGACGTGGCTCCTAACGGAAGGAGCGTGGCATACGGCAAGAAGACGAAATCGAAGCAACATCGGACACCGGACTCATTGGCACGCGATCAGAGAATAAAGTTTGATAATTACGACCGTGAGACATCCGAAGAGGAAGCAACGCGAGACCTTAACGCAGAACTGTCACGAGGACATGTTGATGACGAATAAAATTAATATAGTATGAAAAAGGAAAGAAAATGCTGGAATTGCAAGCACCGTGGGAAGTGCGACAAAGAGACAAACAATCCTAACCGTGCTTGCAAGGAACATGCTTACTGGCCGTTAATGGCTCAATGTTTTAAGAAGCAACATGATAGAAGAACAAGATTATAGACTGCCAAAGAAGCAGCATAAAGAAAAGAAGCTGAATCCAAACAGCTATGAGACGGTGAAATGGCTTGAAGAACACATGGGATTCAGACCGTTCACTTGCGAATGGTGACAACGAATTTAACGAATTGCACGAATATGAGCAGGGACAAACGTTACCAGAAGCTGTTGAACAGCAAGCGATGGAAGGAGCTGCGGGCGTGGAAGCTCAGGCAGACGGAAGGCTACTGCGAAATCTGCTACGCCGAAGGATGGCGAGGCATCGACGCGCTGGCGGTGGACATCCATCACAAGGTGCCCGTCGAGTCGGTGATTGACCAGGGCGAGACGGCGATGGCCCGCGTCTGTTATGATCCGAACAATCTCATGGCTCTGTGTGTCAGACACCATACTGAAATCCATCAGTCAATGGGAAAGGACACGAAAGAGAATATTCAGGAGCGCAAGGCCAAGAAGCGCATCGCCTTCTTGCGGCGCAATGACCCTCATTTCAATGATGAACAAGAAACAACAAACCAAAAAGATTAAAGATTATGCCAGTAGGATTTGCATGGAACTTAGGCGAATACGCCTTCAAGAGTGCTGACATCAACCACTCGTTTGAGGTGACGGGTTTGGCGGAGCTGTCGAAGAAGCTCGACGCGCTGCTAATGAAAGACCCGAAGATGGAGAAGAAGATACAGCACATCATCGGTCGGGCACTGAGGAAGGCCGAGAAGAAGATGGAGAGTTATGTCGGTTCAAACGTACTGAGCAACGACCCGCGACACGCGGCAAAGGCAATCCGTTACACGGTGTACCGACGCATTCTCGGTGGTAACCTGAACATCTTGCACGGCAAGCAGCGCGGCGCGGCGACGGGTTACACACCACCGCGTCACCCATCATCAGGGCGTGGCGGAAACCGCAAGACCCGCAGTGAGCGAACCATCCGCATGGAGGGCTACGAGGGAGCCGACCGTTCATTCATCCTGCGCTTCCAGAATGCCGGTGCCCGCAAGGGTGGCGGTAACCGTTCACTCGGTAGGACAAATTTCAAGGTTGATGAGCATCGCGCAAAGGTGAGGCGAGGCATCCAAGGTGGCAACACTGAGTTCCCGCACTATGGAAGACTTGGCAATGTGAACACAGGCAACCGTGGAAGCATCGCTGCCCGCAACTGGTTCGGCAGTATCTCAGATCACTACATGGGCGAGGTGGCCGCGACCATCGAGGCCGAGGTTGACAAGGCCATCGCTGAGGTGTTCGGCAATGGTTGACCAAACCTTAACGATTTATTAAAATTTAGTTAAATTAACCCCCATATAGGGTCGTTTAGATTCGAAGTGCCAATCTTCCGAAAT
>Ga0310786_10000796_pt1 | contig 50391 bp, 48 predicted proteins | sample AusTroGonzalo_MG_FD_203881 | JGI IMG/M metagenome (GOLD analysis project Ga0310786, IMG submission 203881) | Bovine rumen microbial communities from tropical cattle in Woodstock, Queensland, Australia - Gonzalo_03 (v2) (version 2) | ecosystem: Host-associated > Mammals > Digestive system >...
CTGTTCCTGAAACCTCAATAGAAACAACACCGGAAGAGACGACCGAAACTACTGCGGAAAGCAGTACCGGGCGTCAGTCCGGTGTTGATGAGGGAGCTCTCAAGCCTTCTGAAACCAAAGCGACCAAGTCTTCCAAATCCAAAAACGGAATAGATGTAGATCTTACAAACAAATCGGCGAACATGGTCTATGCCGAAGTTTATAACATGATGGTCGCTCCGGAAGACTACATTGGAAAGACCATAAAGATGAAAGGCACATACGCCCGTTATCACGATGAAGCTGCTGACAAGTATTACCATGCCTGCATCATCAAAGACGCGATGGCCTGCTGTTCACAGGGCATCGAATTCGTTCTGAACAAGAAATACAAATTCCCCAAGGATTATCCTAAAGAAGGCGATAAGATCTGCGTGACAGGTGTCTTCCAGACCTATAAGGATGGAAAGGACACCTACTGCACGCTGACTAACGCACGTCTCGTCAAATGATCTTACCGCCTGCTATTTAGTTCGCAGAAGTATTGTTGTTTCCGCCCGGTGCACCGGAGGGAGGATCGCCTGACGGGGGATCACCCTGCGGTTTTTCTCCGTTTCCGCCGGGACCGCCTGAAGGCGGGTCACCTGACGGAGGTTCGCCGGGCATGCCGTCAGGCTGTCCGTTCGAGTTTGAAGATTCAGTCTTTATCTCGATCGCTGTTCCTTTAGATGTAGTTCCTGCGCTGTATTTAGTGCCGCCGACATAAAGAGTATGTCCGTTAAGATCGATTGCATCTGCATCGCAGGTTAACGATGTGACATAAGAATCAGCGGTTAATACCCACTTGGAACCTGATTCGATCTCCACATATACTTCACCTTTGTTGTCAGAATTAACGGCACCTGTATATGCTGTTAAGGATGACATGTACAGATTGAGCTGCGATACGCTGTCAACAGCTATGTCGCCCGTAAGAGTCTCTTTCTTAAGATAGAGATTCACCTTTCCGCCGTTGCTGCCTTCATTGCCCCAACCTGCTGCTGCAGCTTTGAGGAATACGCCGTTTGCATCCTGGTTTGTGACCGTAACGTTTTCAAGCGTTATAGCTGCCGTTGTGTTATTTACAAAGAAGATGTCACCTTGCTTATTTGTGATCGAGCCGTCTGTCATTGAGAACTTTGCAAGCCCAACTGATGCGTCGCCTGACATTGACTGATAGATCATGACTGCATTTAAGTTATCGGTCTTATCTGAGTTATGAGTGCTGTGATTTGCTGTCAGGTTTACGTTGTTCAGAGTTACTGAATTCTTTCCTTCAACGACTATTCCCTCTGATGCAGTAGACTCCAGAGTAGCGTTGTTTACAGTAATGTCAGCGGTGGAATAGACTGCGGGAGAACCCGTTCCGTTTGTCTGATAAGTGCCGCCGGTGACGTTGACAGTACCGCCGCCCCTGTCAGATCTGATCGCTGCAGAAGAATTACCTGTCGTATGGATATTCAGATCAGTCGCATTCATCGTTCCGCCGCCTGTTGTCATGAGACCGCCTGAACAGTCACCTGAAGTAGTGATGGTTGAATTACTGATGTTTACCGTTGTGCCTTCACCATACGAGAACACTGCGTTTGCGTGTTTTCCGTCAGTGTTGACGGTTACGCCTGAAAGCGTTAAAGTTGCTTTTTCTGTTGCGAATACAGCTGAGTTATCACCATAGAAATCCGCTTCATCTCCCAAAGACGAACTGCCGGTCTTGTTGACTTTAATGTTTGAATATTCTTCTGTCTTACCGCTGACTTCAATGGCGTGTTCACCGTCGTTATAGTTGTTTATCTCATCGCTGTTTCCGGATTCGATCGTAGTGTTCGTAGATGCCGGTGTCGTATTGTTTACCGTATTGCATGCTGCAAGTGAAAGCAGCATCGATGCTGACATGGTAAGTGCCAGGATCATCATTATCCTTTTTCTTTTCATCGCCTTATACCTCCTGTTTGCTCTATGGATATACGATACAATCCCCGCTTAAAATAAACTTGAAAGCAAAACTGAAACAAACCTGAAAAAACCTAGTGAAAATTGAATGAGCATTGGAATGTTATAATGAATCTGTTTGAAGAAAGAAAACGTTTCAGGCAAAAGAGGTTATGCATATGGGAATCAAAGCTGCATACATGGTGCCTCATCCGCCGCTCATTGTTCCGGCTGTCGGGAAGGGCGGGGAAAAGCAGATCATTGAAACGACAAACGCATACGATCGTGTCGGCAATGAGATTGCAAAGATCGCACCTGATACCATCGTTATATTGAGTCCCCATTCGGTAATGTACGGTGATTATTTTCATATCTCACCGGGCGAAGGTGCTACCGGTAACTTCGGAAGATTCGGTGCGCCTGAAGAGAGTTTCAGCGAAACATACGATACTGAATTTGTCAGCCTGCTTTCAGGACTTCTCGCATGCGATGGATTCCCTGCGGGTACTCTTGGCGAGCGCGAAAAGGAGCTCGACCACGGTACGATGGTGCCGCTCTATTTCATCAGGAAATACTATAAGGGAGGGAAGATCGTAAGGATCGGTCTTTCGGGTCTTCCTCTGTCAGATCACTATAAGTTAGGAACATATATTAAAGAAACTGCGGAGAATCTGGAGAAGAATACAGTCATCGTAGCGAGCGGCGACCTGTCGCACAAACTCAAGGATTACGGCCCTTACGGCTTTGATCCCGCAGGCCCGGTTTACGATGAGAAGATAATGGAAGCGGCAGCGAAAGCTGACTTTGGAGGCATGCTTGAATTTGGCAGCGATCTTCTCGATAAGGCGGCTGAATGCGGACACGGATCTTTTGTTATCATGGCCGGAACTTTTGACGGACTGGACGTTAAGTCGGAGGTCTTGTCGCACCAGGATATAACCGGTGTAGGTTATGGGATCAGTATTTTCGAGCCCGGGGAGAAAAACCCTGAAAGGTGCTTTCTCAAGGCACTTGCGGACAAGGTCAGTTCTATTGATTCATCAGCATATGTAAAGCTCGCAAGAGCAACGATAGAACGTTTTGTCAGGCACGGAAAAGCACCAAGATTTCCTGAAGACATATCGCAAACCTTGAAGTATGAGCTGCCGCCGGAAGCTTTTAGTTCAAGAGCCGGAGCATTTGTTTCAGTTCATAAGAACGGCATGCTCAGAGGCTGCATCGGAACTATCGCGCCGGTTCAGGATTGTATAGCTGAAGAGATAATCAGCAATGCGGTCAGTGCTGTTTCAAGAGATTCCAGGTTCGATAAAGTCAGGGAAGACGAGCTCGATCTTCTTGAGATCAATGTTTATATTTTAGGTGAGCCCGAGGATATCGACGGACCTGACAAACTTGATGTTAAGCGTTACGGAGTAATAGTTACGTGCGGTTATAAGCGAGGTCTTCTTCTTCCGGATCTTGAAGGCGTGGATACCGTGGAAGATCAGATCGATATCGCAAGACGCAAAGGCGGGATATCTCCGACAGACAACTATTCTCTTCAGAGATTCGAAGTCGTAAGGTACAAGTGATATGGCTGTATGTGAAGTCTGTTTCAGGCATTGCGATATCGCTGAAGGAAGGACCGGTGCGTGTAACGCAAGGACCTGTAAAGACGGGAAGGTGATTCCTTCAAACTACGGACGATTTACCGCGCTTGCTTTAGACCCGATCGAGAAGAAACCGCTTTCGCGTTTTTATCCCGGCTCGAATATCCTTTCTATCGGAAATTACGGATGCAATCTGTTCTGTCCGTTCTGCCAGAACTACGATATCTCAAGGTCTGACGGAAGTGGGTTTGAAGAAACGATAACGCCTGAAAAGCTCGCAGAGCTTGCAGAAAAATACAAGGTAAGAGGCAATATCGGTGTAGCGTTTACATACAATGAACCTCTCATCTGTTATGAGTTTATAAGGGATACCGCAAAACTCGTTAAGGACAAAGGAATGAAGAACGTTCTCGTTACGAACGGCACTGCTGAGCAGCACATTCTTGACGAGATAATCCCGTATATCGATGCAATGAATGTTGATATAAAGAGCTTCTCGGAAGAGATATACAAAGACGTTCTTGGCGGTGATCTGAACATGACGAAAGCCTTCATTGAAAGAGCTGTAAAAGACTGCCATGTCGAGCTTACGATGCTCATCGTTCCGGGAATGAACGATACTGTTGAAGAGATGCGCGAAGTGACTTCGTGGATATCAGGAATGTCAGAGGTGATACCGTTCCACATTTCAAGATTTTTCCCGCGCTACAAGATGATCGACAAAGAACCGACAGATGTCGGTAAGATATATATGTTGGCTGATATCGCAAGAGAGAAACTGAAATACGTCTATACGGGGAACTGCTGAACATGAAGATCAAGACTAAGAACATCAGTTACGACGAAGCAATGGCACTGCCTTCATGGGAACATAAGAAACCGAAGAAACCTTCGAAGTTTCTTGCAGGTGTAGCACGCATGCTGCTTGGAGGCGAACTCAAGAATACACATTTCACATGCGAAAAGATCGATATGGAAAAAGCCGGAGACGGTCCATGGATGATCCTTATGAACCACTGCAGTTTCACGGATCTCGCCATAGCTTTTGAAGTGTTAAAAGGCAGGCCCTTCAGCATCGTTTGCACGTCTGATGCGCTTGTGGGAAAAGAAGGACTGATGAGATCTCTGGGCTGTATCCCGACGCGCAAATTTGTTTCCGACATGACGCTTATTTCTGACATGGATCACGCATTGAGAGAAAACAAAGCAAGTGTTCTCATGTATCCCGAGGCGGGTTATTCCCTTGACGGAACAGGCACGAGGATCCCGAGAAGATTAGGTGTTCTTCTCAAGAAACTCAAGCACCCGGTTGTCATGATCACCACGTTCGGTGCGTTTACAAGAGACCCTCTGTATAACAATCTTCAGAAGCGTGAAGTCAATGTCAGCTGTCAGATGAAATGTCTTTTCACGCCGGAAGAACTTGCAAATACCAAGGTCAGGGATATAGACGAGGTGCTTGATAAAGAGTTCACTTTGGATTATTTCAAATGGCAGCAGGATAACAAGATCGAGATCGATGACCCGTTCAGGGCGGACGGTCTTAACAGGATCCTTTATAAGTGTCCTCACTGTCTGAAGGAAGGCGCTACCATCGGAAAAGGCATCAGCCTCACCTGCAAAGAGTGCGGAGCTACATATGAACTTGATACTCTCGGAAGACTCAAGGGTGTCAATGTTGAACCGAAGTTTACGCATATCCCTGACTGGTTTGCATGGGAAAGGGAGCAGATCAAAGAAGAGATCGAGAACAAGACTTATGTGCTCGATGTCCCCTGTGACATTGCGATCCTCAAGGATCCCAAAGCTCTTTACATGGTCGGAACCGGAAGGCTGCATCACGACGTAAACGGATTTGTTCTTGACGGATGTGACGGCAAGCTTCACTACGAACAGTCTCCGGGTGCATCCTACAGCGTCAACTCTGACTACTTCTGGTATGAGATAGGTGACATTGTTTCGATCGGAACGAACGACTGCCTTTATTTCTGTTTCCCGAAAGAAGGCGATATCGTTGCAAAAACAAGGCTTGCAGCTGAAGAACTCTACAAGCTGTCTAAAGGGAAAGGATCATCAGAACAATGATCGACAACAGATCTGCATATAATTCAAACGTCTATGACGCAAATATAGTATCCACGCTTCCGTATTACCGCGAATATCACAACCAGATAATCGATCTTGTAAGGACAACAGGTTTAAATGATATCTGCTGGCTCGATACGGGATGCGGTACCGGCACACTGGCGAACAGGGTTTTCGAGGAAAGAGAAGATGTCAGGTTCACATTGTGTGATCCGTCGGAAAAGATGCTTGAAAGAGCCAAAGAAAAGCTTAATGGAAAAGACATCAGATTCTTAAATATTCAGTCGCAGGAACTGGAATTTGATTCTGAATTCGACATCGTAACGGCTGTTCAGTGCCATCACTATCTGAAACCGGAAGCACGCAGGACTGCTGTACAGAACTGCTGCAGAGCATTGAAGGATAATGGTATTTTCGTTACTTTCGAAAACATAAAAATGACGACGGATGAAAGCGACATGATCGCTCTTAAGAGATGGGAGAATTTCCTTTCAGAGCATCTTAATGATCCTGAAAAAGTTGCCCATCACATGAACAGGCGCGGCATTGAGGTTTTCCCGATAACCATTGAAGAGCATATAAAACTGCTCCGCGAAAGCGGATTCAGATCAGTGGATGTATTATGGACTTCTTATCTCCAGGCAGGTTTCTGGGCAATTAAAGGCTGACGTTTTACCAAGGTACGAATTCACCGCCGATAATGTCTTTGACTTCAGGATCTGAGAGTATCCCGTATTTTGCGGGATGCCTGTATTTGTCGCCCATTATGTCTCCGCTCCTGTGGTTTCTGAGCATGTCGAGATCGAGAGTTGCGACATAAACACCGGGTTCTTCCGGTGCTTCAAATACGCACATGTCTCTTGAGCCCGGTTCTTCACGGACCCATGCAACGCCGTCGAAAAGCGATGAATGGCCGTTGCAGTCGGGCTGTCCCTTAGGGTAGTTGCATGTTGCCACGGCGAGCATGTTTTCATAGGCTCTCGTTCTCAGTGCGGAAAGCCTGTTGATCTCCAGCGGGCACGCATTCGGAGCAAGGATGAGCTCTGCTCCTTTGAGCATCAGTATCCTGGCGCTCTCAGGGAATTCCCTGTCAAAGCAGATCATGGAACCGAACTTTACTGTACCTCTTCCAAAGTCGAGGTCAGCTGTATAGAAATCTTCGCCTTCTGACAACACGGCTTCATCTGAGAATGCGCATGTGTGCACCTTCGAATAGTGAAGGATCTCTTTGCCCGTTCTGTCGAAAAAGATAACCGAATTAAGCGGCTTGGGATCATTCGATTCGAGCAATGTGATACCGATAGCCATCTGAAGTTCAGCGGCGAGATCGCGGAACTCTTTTACGAAATCACTGTCTTTGGCGACGGCAAGGTTCTTCAGTTCTGCTTCATCCTGCGGAAGGTAATATCCGTCGCTCCACATTTCAGGAAAGAGGGCGACGTCAGCGCCTTTGTCCTTGGCTTCAACGCAGGCTTTTTTACCGATGGAAAGGTTTTCTTCAAGAGTCTTTCCGGGCAGGAGCTGCAGCAGTGCGATCTTTAATTCCATATTCATTCTCCTAAATTCCATTGTTTTTCTTAATATATCACATGCCTGTTTTGGTATAATCTTTCTTATGGAATAACAGCAGTAAAGGAGACGATTATGGGAAGACAGCTGGCATTTTGGAAGTACGAAGACGGCATTAATCTCAACGCCCGTGAAGTATATGAGAAGTCATGCGTTGAAGGCATTGCTGTTGCAGGTCTTGCAACACTTCCCAAAGACGAGATCCTTTTGAAAGCGAAAAAGACATTCAGGGAATATGAGCGCCTTGACGATTACAACTACGGCGGTATGGCAGGCAATTTCACCATCCACGTCAATCCGCAGTCGGTTGTTTTCGATTGCAGTCTGAGAATGAACGAAGACGAGCTCAACAGAATAATCGATCTGATGGCAGGATTCGGATGCCCGTTCTATGATCCCCAGATCGACGTAAGATTTGACGGTTAACGAGGCAGATATGTTTATAAACAATTCAATAAGCCCGTCTGAGTATATGGGGCTTAGAAAGGCTGTCGGGTGGGGCGAATTCCCTCTTGAGGAAGCCAAAGCCGGACTCGACCATTCTTATATCTGGTGCATCAGGGAAGACGAGGGAAGAAGACCGATAGGTCTTGCAAGAGTCATTTGGGATCAGGGTTATGTCATGTACATAGCTGATGTTATCGTTATCCCGGAGTACCAGGGACAGGGACTGGGCCGTACTCTGATGGAGAACATAATGAACTTTATTGAGTCACAGCTAAAGCCCGGTTACAGGTTCATGGTCACGCTCGTTTCAGCGAAAGGAAAAGAGACTTTCTATGAGAAGTTCGGCTTTGTTGCAAGGCCGAATGAAGAGGTCGGGCCGGGAATGCACCAGTGGTTCGGCCGCAATAGTTCCCTCACTTAGTCCTCGACGCTAAAGCGTCTGCGGAAGACGTTCGGAATCTATTGACGGCCTCTGTGAGCGGAAATGTTCGGGACCTGTTTCGACCAATGTGATATGTAAAATCTCAAGAAAATCTGTTATATTATTGAGAATGGTTTATTCGGAATAGTAAACCGAAATATGAATAAGGGAGAATTGAATATGAAGAGATTAGCCGCGACAGTATTATCTGTAGTTCTAATTATGTCCGTTGTTTTCGGATTCACAGGTTGCAAGAGCCCCAAAAAAGAATGGTACAAAAACTGTCTTGAGTACTATAGAGACGGCGTAAAGAACGGTTTCACAAAGAGCTTTGGAAACCTTCATGTACCGGAAGAGCTCAAAGACAAGAACAACAAAATCGGATATCTGCTCAGAGATCTTGATGGTGACGGTATTGATGAGCTTCTTATCGGACTTATCGATGACGGCATCGACACAAAGTTCACCAACGTTATCGTACGTCATTCCGACCTCGGTGATTACTGTCTGCTTTCCGGTTCCGGCGGATACTATATTTATCTTTGCTCCGGCAATGTACTCAGAGTTGATTCATGGTATGGTTCAAAGACAGAGATGAAGTACATGAAATTTGAGTCAAAGAGCAATGCATTCTCGATCATTGACGGAGAGGGCAAGTATCTTCCTCTGAAGTGGGAGCTTACAGAATTCTGAGGTTTTTCTTATGAGATTTGAAGAAAGAGAGATCCTTCTCAAAGACGGAAGAAAATGTATCCTTAAGCCGAATTCATCAGAATACGCTGAGGCAATGATAGAGTATCTCAAGACTACTCCTGAGGAAACGGATTTTCTTTTGCGTTATTCAGATGAAGTCAAATATACGGTTGAAGAAGAGTCCAAGATCCTGGACGGTTTTCTTGATAATCCTTACGCGGTCATGATGGTCGCGATCGTTGACGGCAAGGTTGCAGGCAATGCAGGCGTAAGCGGGATCGGTTATCAGAGAAAACTCTGGCACCGCTGTAATCTTGCTATCGCTTTGTATAAAGAATACTGGGGACTCGGTATCGGATCTGCAATGCTCGATTATCTTACAGAGCTTGCAAAGAAGGTCGGCTGGACCCAGATCGATCTTGAAGTAGTTGAAGGAAACGACAGGGCGCTCGCTACATACAAGAAGTGCGGCTTTGTCGAGACAGGCATACGTCATCACGCACTCAGATTCGATGACGGTACATACCGTGATGAGATACTGATGTATAAGGACCTTACATAAGGGGGTATTTATATGGGTGACTTTAAAGTTAAGTTCGATCATGCGATAAGCTATTTTGATCCTGTATATACGTCTCTGCGTTTGAACGTAATCGGTGAAGCTGAAGTATCCTGTGCCCGCGAAGGTGATGAGGGTGATGTCAGATGGATAAGTGATCTGATCGCCGTACCTCTTATGGATGAATTCTCAAGACTTTCCAGCAGGCAGATCTCTTACAAGGATATCATTCCCCATATGGATACCATCAGCCATTCAGTCAGCATGGCACTTGCTCCCAAGGGGATCATGCTTAATTCGTTTGTTATTATCGGGATCAATCCTGATGCGCTGAGCAAGTCGAGTATCGAACTGCATGACAGGATGAATGCTTCAAAATCCATGACACCTGCCGATTATGCCAAGCAGTTCGAAGAGGCACAGAAAAAGGCTCAGCAGAGCCTTGACAATCTTTCTCAGGAACAGCGCCGCAAGCAGGAAGAAACGAGAAAAGTTGCTGAGTTGCATATGGCACAGATACAGAAAGATCCTGAACTGGCAAAAGCAGTACAGGATGCCGATGATGCAGGTGCGGCTGCCGGAGCCGCGGCGCTCAAATCGGTTTTTGCTTCGCCCAAGAAGAGGTTCTGCTCAAAATGCGGAAACCCTTTAGGCAACGGAAAGTTCTGCGGCAAGTGCGGAAATCAGATCCGGTAAGAACGGTTTCTTATAAAGGATAATGTATTTCACAGCCCTCTTTTTCGCAAGAAAGAGAGGGTTGTCCTATTAATTTCAGTTTCATGTGATAGTATTATGCAATGATGTTAAAGAACTTGAAAAAACTTATCAGCTACTATAAGCCTTTTATCGGAACGTTCCTTTTGGATATGTTCTTTGCTGTCGTGGCTTCCGCTATCGCGCTCGTAGTTCCTCTGATCGTCCGCTACATCACCTCTGAGGTCATCTATCTTGAGACCGGAGCAAGGGAGAGGATAATCCATCTGGGTCTCATACTGGTCGGACTTGTAGTTATTCAGTTCTTCGCAAATTACTACATAACAAATGTCGGACACGTTATGGGCGCGAAGATGGAATACAACATGAGAGCTGAGATCTTCTCACATCTTCAGAAGCTTTCGTTTTCGTTCTATGACGACCAGAAGACCGGTCAGCTCATGAGCAGGATAACTAATGACCTGTTCGAGATAACCGAGCTCCTGCATCATGGTCCTGAGAATATCGTGATCTCGTTCATCAAGATAATCGGTGCGTTTATCATCCTGATGGGCATCAGCAAATATCTGACGGCTGCTGCGTTCATTCTGCTTCCGTTCATGTTCCTGTTTGTCTTCCTTCTCAACAAAAAGATGAGGAAAGCATTTAAGACAAACAGGCAGAAGGTAGCTGAGATCAACTCCAGAGCGGAAGACAACCTTTCGGGAATCAGAGTCGTAAAGTCTTTTGCAAATGAAGACATCGAGATGGAGAAGTTCAAGGACGGCAACGATGCTTTCCTGAAGTCAAAGAAGAACAGCTACCTGTATCTTGGATTATTCCAGTCAGGCATGACCGCTTTCATTCTTCTGATAAACATCGTGGTCATCATTGCAGGCGCGATACTGATCTCTGACGGACTTGTGCAGATCCCGGATTTCATCGCGTTCATACTGTACATCAACACATTCACGGAACCCATCAGAGTCATTGTTGATTTCACTGAGCAGTTCCAGAACGGATACACGGGTTTTGAGAGATTCATGGAGATCATGAACATAGAGCCCGATATCAAGGACAAAGATGATGCTGTCGATCTGACTGACGTAAAAGGAGACATTGTTTTTGATGATGTTTCGTTTAAGTATAAAGAGGGCGCGCACAGAGTTTTGCGTCACATCAATCTTGATATCGAAGCAGGTTCTTATGTTGCTCTGGTAGGTTCTTCAGGCGGCGGTAAAACGACTCTCTGCAGCCTCATTCCGAGGTTCTATGATGTTACCGGAGGCTCCATTAAGATTGACGGAAAAGACATACGTGATCTTAAGTTAAAGAGCCTCAGAGATCACATCGGAATCGTTCAGCAGGACGTATATCTTTTCGCTGGTACGGTCATCGAGAACATCAGTTACGGCAAGCCGGGTTCCACGAGAGAAGAGATAATCGAAGCGGCAAAACTCGCAAACGCTCACGACTTCATCATGGAGCTTCCTAACGGTTATGACACTGATATCGGACAGCGCGGTATCAAGCTTTCCGGAGGCCAGAAGCAGAGGCTTTCCATCGCGAGAGTATTCCTCAAGAACCCGCCTATCCTTATCTTTGACGAGGCAACAAGTGCGCTCGATAACGAGAGTGAAAACATCGTAAAAGAGTCTCTTGAGAAGCTCGCAAAGAACAGAACGACGATCGTTATCGCGCACCGTCTTTCAACTGTCAGAAATGCCGAGCGTATCCTCGTCCTTACTGAGAACGGAATCGAAGAGAGCGGAACGCACGACGAGCTCATGGCGAAGAACGGAATCTACGCAGGGCTCTACAAGTGGAATGCGTGAGGTTGTTATGAAGAAGATCCAACTTACAAATGACGACTACAAAGGCTATGTAGAACACGTCCGCCATAACGCAAGAGGTATTGTCATCAAAGACGGCAAAGTGCTTCTGAGCCACGAGGTTAAAAACAAGAGATACATCACTCCGGGCGGCGGTCTTGAAGAAGGCGAGACGCTCGAAGAGTGCTGCGTTCGCGAACTTCTCGAAGAGACGGGTATCAGGGTCAGACCTATTGAAGAATACATGGAGATCGAAGAGTTCTTCGATACATGGCAGCACTTTTCGCACTTCTTTATCTGCGAGTTTATCGAAGATACGGGAGTGGTTCATCTGACAGAAGCTGAAGCGAAGGCTGATTACAAAAACGTATGGCTGCCGTTTGAAGAAGCCCTTAAGGAGTTTGGAGACTATGAGAGATTTCACTCATGGAACCTTCCTGATTACGGACTTTACAGACGCGAATATAATGCGCTGAAAGAATATGAACTCCGATAAATTATTTTTCGATGGCACGCAAACTGTAATAGGACACGGCGCGCAGGCCGACGTTTACTGTTATCACGGCTATGCATATAAGGTATACAAGCCGACCTATAGGGTTGAATGGATCGAGTTTGAGAAGGCTCAGCAAACGGCGGTTAACGAGACCGGCCTTTGTGATGTCAGATATTATGACACTGCGGATCCCTTTATTGTTAAGATGGATCTGATAACGGGCGAAACTCTCGAAAAGAAGCTGTTAGAAGGATTCCCTGACGGATTCGGACTTTTGGCCGAAATGTTCCGTAAGGTTCACAAGGCGAAAGTTGACGGCGTGAAGATGCCAAGACTTATCGATACCGCGGGCTTCGGATTAAGCGAAGAAAACAAGCGGAAGATACTTCCTGTAATTGCGCGGCTGTCTGACAAAATGGAAAGCTGCATCTGTCATCTTGACATGCACTTTTTGAATATCATGATGCCGTCTGACGGGTCGGAACCGAGGATCATCGACTGGATAAACGCGAGGATCGCTCCTGCGATTTTCGATTACGCACGCACATACGTCATCTTGAATGAATATGCGCCTGAAGTTCTTGGGATGTACAAGGATGCGGTTGCAACAGATATGAAATCACTTGGCATTACGGATGAGGACTTCGCCGATGCAATAATGGTCAGTGAAGTGATCCGCGAAAGAGAAAAGAAAGACTGACAAAATGCATTTTGTAGAAGCAAAAGGACTGGTGCATAACAAGGGCGGATACCACGGAATGAACATCTACCGCGGGTGTACTCACGGGTGCATCTACTGCGACAGCAGGAGTACATGCTATCAGTTCACGCATGCTTTTGAAGACATCGAAGTGAAGAAGAACGCGCCTGAACTTTTGGAGAAAAAACTCAGGTCCAAACGAAGCAAGTGCATGATCGGTACGGGTTCTATGTCAGATCCGTACATGCACTGCGAGACTGAACTGCGCATGACAAGGAAGTGTTTGGAGATAATTAACAAGTATGGATTCGGACTTGCGATCCAGACCAAGTCTGACAGGATCCTTGAAGATATTGATCTTCTCGATGAGATTAACAGGAAGGCAAAGTGCGTTGTTGAGATTACGCTGACTACTTACGATGACGGTCTTTGCAGCATCCTGGAACCAAACGTCTGCAATACGAAAAGACGTATTGAAGTTCTTGAGGAAATGCAGAAGAGAGGAATACCCACGATCGTTTGGATGACACCTATTTTGCCATTTATAAACGACACCGAAGAGAACATAACTCAGATACTGAACGAGTGTGTGAGGTGCGGGGTAAAGGGAATCATAAACATGGGGATGGGAGTCACTTTAAGAGAAGGCGACAGAGAGTATTTCTATGCCGCGCTCGACAAGCATTTTCCGGGACTTAAGGAAAGATACATAAGTACGTTCGGTGATGCCTATGAAGTTCCCAGCCCCAACGCATCAAAGCTTTGGAAAATATTAAGGGATACATGCATAGCCAACGGCATGCTTATCGATGACGAATGCTTTAAGTACATGAACGATCTTCCTGACAAACAGATGAGTATTTTCGATCTGTGATCAGGACCACATTTCCGCCTTTGAGACGTCGGTCTTAAGTTCGGACCATTTATCAGTATCTTTATCGTATGTCTGTGAGTTAGTCGTCATGGTCTTGCAGTAATAACCGGATAACGGTCTGTCAAACCCGGTGCTCTCTTCGACCGAAGTAAGAACGGAAAGAGATGAGTTTTTAAAATCAAAGGTATAATTCTCAAAAGCCGGCTTGTTGTTCATGATAATGAAGCCTGTTATGACAGACTCATTAACGTCTTTGAATTTGAAGTTTATGGTGTAGTTTTCCGAATCGACATAAATCTTTTCAATTTTGTAATTGTAATACGGTACTCCGCTTGTGATCAGGATTACGTAAAAGTCGTCGGCATTTCCGTTTGTGAAGAATTTGTTCATGGCACCGTAAGGAGTTTTGTCAGTTACTGAAGCAAATTTCTTATCGAAATACATGGTCAGTCTTCCTTTGCCGATCTTTACCTGTTCGATTCCGGTGAGGTTATCGGGATTGCATGAAAAGACAGTCTTTCCGCCAAAAGAACATCCGGATGAAAGTAAAGACATCAGCAATGAGAACAGAAGAACTACTGAAAGCAAAGATCTTTTCATATCTACCTCCTCGGATAACCGCATTCGGAACAGAACTTACCCGTATTGTCCTTCTTGCCGCATGGGCATTCCCATGGACTGTTCTGATCTGCAACTGAGTTATTAACAGGCGTTTGATTCAGTGCAACGCCCATACCATTACCCGGAAAGTTCCCCATCATTGATGTCATCGTATTTGGAGCAGGGGGATCGGCTGCAACAGGTATGCCGAGGAACGGATTTGCGCTTGACAGTTCAACCTTGGCGCCTGATTTGGCAACGCATTCATTGACCATGTTGGTAATGGCTCTGTCGACTTCTTTGCCTCCAAGTTTGCAGGCCTTTTCATCGATTGTACGCTTGACCTTGGGGCATCCGGTTATCTTTGAATCGTCGTAGTAGATATGAAGCCAGCCGTTTGCCGTAAAATCCATGGGCCGCATGGACATGTCGACGGGAATGGAAGGATCGATCGCTGCATAATGCCAGCAGGAAATGTTTTCCCTGTCGGAGATCTCCTGAACTTTTGAAAGGATATCAGATTCCGTTTCTTTGCTTTCGGTGATCTCAGGGCCGTCGCCTCTCTTTATCTTAAGGGTGACAAGCACCGTGCCTTCCTTGCCGTCGACCTTCTCGACCGTCTGGGTGTACCATTGGTTGCTTCCATACATCATGCCCATGGTAAAGCTGCCGGTCTCTACGGCGACGACCGGGCCGTGCTGTTCCTTGATCTCACGGCACTCTTCCAGGTTCGGATATAGTTTCTCTTCCGAGATCTTTTTATCTTCATCGGTCAGACTGAAGAAGAGTTTGCGGAAAGCACCGGCAGCTTCCGCACCTGTCTCTTCCGGAACTTCCCTGAATGTGATGTCCGAAGTGGTCCCGTCATCGAAAAACAGGGTGAGCATGGAAACCGTATTATGAACATCACCATCTAAGAGTTTGGGGGCGGCAGGGGTTTTGCCTATCCAACCTGTGATACCATATTTCTCAATCAGTCCCCGGAATTGCTTTACCGCTTCTTCAGGCAACTGATATTTAGTGACAGTGGTCTCACATTCATTTCTTGAGGTCTGGGTTATAACGGGTTCCTCACAGGCAAACGGGATGTGACCTTCGAAGGCATGGTCCATCGTTTTCGTAAAAACCATGAATTTGTATTTAATCCCGGTAATGGCCATGTTACACTCCCGTAAAACTTTATAAACATCAATATAAAACATTATACTACTCGAGTGTGATATAATTAGTTAACATCGAGGACACCCTCAAGACAAAAATGTGAAGAAGGAACAATACGATGATTAAGCGGATCAGGAAAACCAATCACAAGTGCAGGCAGGCTTTCACGCTTACCGAGCTTATTGTTGTCCTAGTGGTTTTGGCTGTCCTTGCAGCCATGATCGTACCCGCACTTGTAGGATATATTAACAAAGCTAAGCAAGCTAAAGACATTGAAGCTGCTGAAGCTTACCGTGTTGCAATACAGGCGGTTGCCTCGGAATATTATGGAAGAATGGGCACTAGAGTTAGCGGGCATGAAGGTGATTTTTTAACTAAGAATATTCGTTGGGATGCAAAATCCTCTGATAACGATGAAACTGACCGCGCTTGGGGCGAGAAGGTCTTAAATCTTGTTGGAGCTACCCGCGCTACTGAACCATATATTATGGTGTTTGGCGTTGTTGCTGAGGAAAATGAATTCGGCTACAATCAGAATCAGGTTGTCTATGTCGGTTATCTTGCAGATGATAAATCTCCATCTCTTTTTTATATTAACGGCCAATGGTCTAATGATTATCCGAAGAATACCGGGGCAGTCTACAAAACAGGCAATATTAATTATTTGAGAGTTGGAAAGAATCAGGGAGTTAAACTTCAGTTTTTTGTCGTGAGCAACAGAGCCAAGACCGAAGACCAAATTTGGATCTATAGTGCCGGGAAATATGATACCCTTGAGGGCCACAGTGCAAAGTATTGGCCTAAGACAACTTAAAAGACTTTCAAAAAGCCGCCCGCGGGCGGCTTTTTCTTTGGCTTTTATTTCAGTTTGTATACTGTTTTTCTGTACTTGTACGAACCTATCACGAAACTGTTGGAACTTACTTTTTCGGTGAGCTCCGATGTTTTAATGAAGTCCTTGGTGATCTTAACGAGGAATTGTTTTCCTCCTTTTTCGACCAGATAGCACTCGGGGTTTTCGTTCATGTAATCAAGGAACTGAACGATGCCTGGCTGGACAAGGAAATCAATGATAGCCTCGCGCTTTGTCATCTTTTTGGTCCTGATCAGAGGTGTGATCACATCTGCATCAGGAAACTTTGCAACGCAGACGGCATCCATCTTGTCCCTGCATTTGCCGGTCTTCTCGTAATCGTCCAGATTGATGGGTTCTGTTATCTCTCCGAAGTCAGGGGATTCTCCGTCATCAAGCAGGTGATCGATGCTGACATTCAGATGTTTGGACATGCCTGAAAAACGGAGTTTTCCGACGCCGGAAAACCGGAAGCCCAACTAGATTAAATTGCGTTCAGACATTTTACACTTTTGATACATAATGCCCGATTTTTAGACGTAGTTAGCCTTTACTAACTGACGCCCTCCAAAGTAAAATAGATAAGTCTGTAATATTCCCAAAAGAGGCAGGAGGTTTTTTCATGGCAAAATTACAAGAAGCTGCTGTCGCTCAGATTACAGAGATCTGTCAACGTCACAAGAACGATAAGACACCTCTCATGATGATCCTGAGTGATATCCAGAATGAGTACGGATATATTCCGCTCGAGGTTCAGGAACTGGTTTCCAAGGAAACAGGTATTTCGGTAGCAGAGATCTACGGAGTTGTTACATTCTACTCATTCTTCTCTCTCACTCCGAAGGGAAAGTACGTTGTAGGCTGCTGCCTCGGTACTGCCTGCTACGTTAAGGGTGCCCAGAACGTTATCGACAAGTTCCAGGAACTCCTCGGCATCAAGCCCGGTGAAACAACAGAAGACGGCCTGTTCACACTCGACGCTCTCCGCTGCATCGGCGCTTGCGGTATCGCACCCGCAGTAAGCATCAACGGAAGAGTTTACCCTAAGGTTAAGGTAGACCAGGTTCCGGAGATCATTAAAGAACTCAAAGAGGAGGCAGCAAAGGCATGATTAGCACAGTAAATGACCTTAACGAGAGATTTGAAGCTCTCTCAAAGAGCCTCGACGATAAGATCAAGGGCGCTGACGGACTCCGTCACATCGTTCTCTGCGGCGGTACAGGATGCCTTTCCGCTCACTCCACAGAGATCATGGAAAGATTCAAGGAGCTCCTCAAGGAGAAGGGAATCGAGAATAAGGCTACTGTTAACCAGGTCGGCTGCTTCGGTTTCTGCTCACAGGGACCTTTCGTAAAGATCTATCCTGAGGACACTCTTTATAAGATGGTTAAGATCGAGGATGTTGATGAGATCGTTGAGAAGGACCTCATCGGCGGCGAGATCGTTGACCGTCTTCTTTATATTGACCCTAAGACATCTGAGAAGGTCACAAAGCAGGAGGATATCCTCTTCTATAAGAAGCAGAGACGTGTAGCTCTCAACGGCTGCGGCGTCATCAATCCTGAAGACATCAACGAAGCTATCGGCATGGGCGCTTTCCAGGGCATCAAGCGTGCTCTCACAATGAGCCAGCAGGAAGTTATCGATGAAGTTCTCGCTTCCGGTCTCCGTGGCCGTGGCGGCGGCGGATTCCCCACAGGAAGAAAGTGGCAGTTCGCTCTCAACGTTGAAGCTGATCAGAAGTACGTTGTTTGTAACGGCGACGAGGGCGACCCGGGTGCATTCATGGATCGTTCCATCCTCGAAGGTAACCCTCTCGGAGTTATCGAAGGTATGATGATCGCAGGTTATGCTTTCGGCGCATCCGAAGGTTACTTCTACGTTCGTGCTGAGTATCCTATCGCTGTTAAGAGACTTAAGATCGCTATCGAGCAGGCTAGAGCAGAGGGTCTCCTTGGAAAGAACATCCTTGGTACAGACTTCAGCTTCGACTGCCAGATCCGTCTCGGTGCTGGCGCATTCGTCTGCGGCGAGGAGACAGCTCTCCTCAATTCCATCGAAGGTAAGCGTGGTATGCCTAGGCCGAGGCCGCCGTTCCCGGCAGTCAAGGGTCTCTGGGGCAAGCCGACATGCGTTAACAACGTTGAGACACTCGCTTGCGTTCCTTACATCCTCAGAGAAGGCGCTGACAAGTTTGCTTCCGTTGGTACTGAGAAGTCCAAGGGTACAAAGGTTTTCGCTCTCGGCGGAAAGGTAAACAACGTTGGTCTCGTAGAAGTTCCTATGGGTACAACACTCAGAGAGCTCATCTATGACATCGGCGGCGGAATCCCTGACGGCAAGAAGTTCAAGGCTATCCAGACCGGTGGTCCTTCAGGCGGATGCCTCACAGAGGAATACCTCGACGAGCCTATCGATTTCGATAACCTCGTAGCTAAGGGATCCATGATGGGTTCCGGCGGTGCTATCGTCATGGACGAAGACAACTGCATGGTTGACGTTGCTAAGTTCTATATGGAATTCATCTGCGACGAGTCCTGCGGTAAGTGCACACCTTGTCGTATCGGTACAAAGAGAATGCTCGAGATCCTCACAAGGATCACAGAGGGCAAGGGCACAATGAAGGATCTCGAAGAGCTCGAGGAACTCAGCCAGACAATCAAGGCAAACTCACTCTGTGCTCTCGGCCAGACCGCTTCCAACCCTGTTAACTCGACACTCGCTCACTTCCGTGATGAGTACATCGCTCACATCGTTGATAAGAAGTGCCCTGCTCACGTTTGCAAGAACCTGATGCAGTACAAGATCGACGCTGAGAAGTGTATCGGTTGCGGTATGTGCGCTAAGGGATGTCCTGCAAGCTGCATCACTCGTACAGAGTATGTTGCACCCGGACACAAGCTCGCATCTATGGCTATCGATGCCGATAAGTGCGTTAAGTGCGGTGCGTGCATCAGCACATGTAAGTTCAACGCAATTTCGAAGGTTTAATCAGGAGGCAAAAGAATGAGTTTAGTTAATATTAAAATTGAAGGTCAGCCCTATCAGGTTGAAGCCGGCCTCACCATTCTTGAAGCTGCTAAAGCTTGTGGCTATGAGATTCCTTCACTTTGTGCATTCAATCACGGTGAGTGCAACCAGGGTTCATGCCGTGTTTGTCTCGTAGAGGCAACAGGCGCTAGAGGACTCGTTGCATCTTGCGTTTACCCTGTAGCTGAGGGTATGGAGATCAAGATCTCTTCACCTGCAGCTGTTCAGGCTCGTAGAAGATCAGTAGAGCTCATGCTCTCAAACCACAACAAGAACTGCCAGCAGTGTGACAAGAACGGACAGTGCGAACTTCTCCGCGTTGCTCAGATCACAGGCGCAAGAGAAGACGCTTTCGCAGGTGTTCATTCTGAGACACACTACGATGAGCTCGCTCCGGGACTTATCCGCGACACATCAAAGTGCATCCTCTGCGGACGCTGCATCGCTCGCTGCTCCAATGCTCACGGCATGGGAATCCTCGGTTTCGAGAACCGTGGTTTCTCCACATTCGTTTCACCTGCTGAGAACAGAAGCTTTGCTGATTCTCCCTGCATCCAGTGCGGTCAGTGCGTAAACGTCTGCCCTACAGGCGCTCTTATGGAACACTCCGAGATCGATAAGGTTGATGCTGCTTTCAAGGCCGGCAAGCACGTTATCGTTCAGGCAGCTCCTGCAGTCCGTGCAGCTATCGGCGAAGAGTTCGACAATCCTGTCGGCACACCTTGCACAGGCAAGATGATCGCAGCTCTCAGAAGACTCGGTTTCGAGAGAGTATATGACGTTAACTTCGGCGCAGACCTTACGATCATGGAAGAGGGCACAGAGCTCCTCGGACGTCTCCAGAACGGCGGCGTTCTCCCTATGATCACTTCCTGCTCACCGGGATGGATCAACTACGCTGAGTACAATTACGGCGATCTCCTTCCTCACCTTTCTTCCTGCAAGTCTCCTCACGAGATGCAGGGTGCCATCATCAAGTCTTACTGGGCACAGGAGAAGGGCATCGATCCTAAGGATATCTTCGTTGTATCCATCATGCCTTGCGTTGCTAAGAAGTTCGAGAAGGAAAGAGAACAGCTCAAGGTCAACGGTATTCCTGATGTTGACGCAGTTCTCACAACACGTGAGCTCGCAAGAATGATCCGCCGTGCAGGCATCATGTTCAACCGTCTCCCTGATGAGGAGTGGGATCAGGACATCATGGGCGACTACACAGGCGCAGCTGTTATCTTCGGTGTTACCGGCGGCGTTATGGAAGCAGCTCTCAGAACCGTTTACTTCAAGCTTACAGGCAAGGAGTCCGAGCCTGTTGAGTTCACTGCAGTACGTGGCCACGACGCAGGAATCCGTGAGGCTTCCCTCGACATCAACGGCACAACTGTTAACGTTGCTATCGCTTCCGGCATGAAGAGCGCTAAGGTTCTTCTCGACGAGATCCGCGAAGGCAAGTCAAAGTATCAGTTCATCGAGATCATGGGCTGCCCGGGCGGATGCATCAACGGTGGTGGTCAGCCTTACGTACGTCCTTGCTTCATGCCTAACGAGGCAGACGATATCCTCGACACATACAAGGAGAAGAGAGCTCAGGCACTCTATTCCGAAGATGAGCGTCAGACACTCCGTCAGTCTCACAACAATCCCCAGATCATCGAACTCTATGAGAAGTATCTGGGCGAGCCTAACTCTCACAAGGCTCACGAGCTCCTGCACACAACATATGCAGCAAGAGAAGGTTTCAACGAAGTAAAGAAGTAATAGCTTCTTAAAGCAAAATCAAAGGGCTGTCTCAAATGAGGCAGCCCTTTTTGTTTGCTTGTTTTTAAATGTCAGCTGGTGTGATCAGGCGTTTCTCGGCTTCCCGCAATTGGGACAGAATCTGCTCGAAAAGACCTGACCGCACTGGCAGAGTACTTCGCCTTCTTTCAATACGGGAGCAGCGTCTGAAGTTTCACGGAGGAGCGTTAGAGCGGTCATTGCTCCGGTGTAAAGATCCTTTATATCAATGTGGAGGCTGTCATCAAGATCGTGCCAGATGTCATCGATGAAAAAGAGAGCCTGATCACCGTTTTTGAGAGCCCTGTTACCCAACTTTAGCTTAATGTCTTCACCGCTGTGAAATGTCGCGTTCTGGCCCATCATGCCCATTGCACCCATCATAAGCATCTCCGGCTTCTGAAGACCCGGCCAATATGAAGGATCTACCGGAAAAACACCATAGGTTCCGTTAAGGACTGTATCATTAAAGGCGACGGTGAACCCCACATTTTTTGTAAGAGTGACAACGCACGTGCCCTCAACATTTTTCCATGTTCCGGCAAGCTTTACTGAGTACTTGTAATCGGGATTTTGTACCTGCATCGTCGTTCTCCTGACAGTGATAATGTCCTTTTCAGCATTCATTATGACATTGATAAAAGTAATTTTTCAATTAGTTAATACTCAACTTTTAATAGTGATTTATAATTAATAAAGGAAAAATCAAGGAACTTTTAATTTTGTGAATCAACAAAAAGCTCATAGAGGTAACTTGTATGGATGACAGGAACTTGAATGACTTTACCGCTGAAGAGATTTCCAGATTATTGAAAGACGCTGTTGACGCGATCATTGTCGTTGACGGAAACGCCGATGAGTATAAGACCATCGTGCGCCGCAGATTTTTCGAGAAATTCCTGAAGGAATCAGGAAGCTATCACGACCTTATCCTTGATCTGTGGTTCCACTTTAACGAGTCAAACGAACAGGTTTCCGAAGACTATCAGGTCTTCGCTGACAACACAGGCGTTTTCAAGGCTAAATACAGCCGCCGTCTGAGGCTTGCGCTCGAGGGAGAAGAACAGTCACATCTCGTTCAGCTGACCGTTTATCCTTTTGCTGAAGCTAAATACATCTTTATTCTGGATGAATTTAACGACAATGAATCATTGCAGGAATCCCTCACCACAAAGAAGATCAACACGATCCAGAATTCCTATCTGTTCTCGATGTATATCGATCTGGTCCAGGATACCACGAGTAGCATCAACGTAGCCGAGATATCCGATGATGTCGTAAATTACAACCTCAAGTACTCCGAGTGGAGAATGATGATCGTCAACATGTTCCAGCCCGAGGACCAGGAGCAGTTCCTGCACCGCACTGATCCGGAGTATCTCAAGAAGAATTTCACACCGGGACGTGCCGCTTCCTATGACTGCATGATGCGCAACCTTGAAGGAAACTTCATCTGGGTCAAGCTGACATTCAGCCGTGCGCAGACGAACAACGATGATGACTACAGATTCGTCTTCCTCGTTCAGGACATCAACGAGAACTCCATCGAGACGCTTTCTGCGCTTAAAAAGTACGAGGAAATGGCCATCACCGATCCTCTCACAGGCGTATATAACCACGGCGAGATCGAGACGCAGCTCCATAACGCTCTGGCTCTCCGTCAGAAGTATGATGATCCTGTCTCAGTCATGATGCTCGACCTTGATCTTTTCAAGTCGATCAACGATACATACGGCCATTCCGTAGGCGATGCGGCACTCAAGCAGTTCGCAGCGATAATGAAAGACATCGCTTCTGATGACAACACATCTGTCGGACGCTGGGGCGGTGAGGAGTTCGTTATCGTCTGCTACGACAAGGGAGCTGAGGCAGTTTCGTATCTTGCGGAAAAACTCAGAAAGACCGTTGAAGAGACAGAGTTCCCTGATATCGGTCACATTACATGTTCGATCGGCGCGACCGAGCTTAAGGAAGGCGATACCTTCACGGATGCGTTCAACAGGATCGACAAGGCAATGTACGAGTCAAAGCACAACGGAAGAAACCAGGTTACGATGTTCTAAATCTTATGATAGACGGGTTCAGTGCACAGCTTAGCATATTGATCGTTGAAGCAATCCTCTGCTTTGTTTTGACACCGCTTTACGCGGTGAGCAAAGATCCGCTCCGTGTTCGCAAATCCGTAGTAATAATGCTGAACCTGACATGCGGTGCGATGCTGGTATGTGAGTATCTGTTCTATGTTTACAGAGGCAGTAAGACAGCATCTGACGTGTTCATAATGTACCTGGTAAATTCAGGTGTTTACTACTTCATAATCCTGCTTTTGTTCTTCTACTGCATGCTTGTTTTCTACAGGCTTTTTGGCAGATTCGACATAAAGAAAGGGATGCCCTGCAGAGGACGCCTCATTGCTGTTCAGTTCTCGATAATAGCTGAGGTCGCGCTGATCACTGTGTCCCAGTTTACAGGCATCGTTTACAGCTTTGATGCGAACAACATATATCAGAGAGGACCGCTCTTCTGGCTTTCCATGGCAATCCCGAGCTTTGGTGCCCTGCTGGTTGCTTCAGTCATCATCGAGCACAGGGAAAAGACGACGCTCGCGCAGCGCCTGGTACTTTTGTCTTACCTGATACTTCCTTTGGCCGGCGCATTGTTCCAGTTCTGTTTCTTCGGCAGTTCGCTCATGAATATTTGCATGGGCATCTCAGTCCTCATGATGTTCTTTGAAAACGTCATCCATAAGGAAAAGGAGATCGTCAAAGCCACAAAGACTGAAGTCAGAACGGGCCTTGCAAATGAGCACGCATGTATTGAATGGCTGAATTCGATGAAGGGTAACGATGATCTTAAAAAGTATGCTGCAGTGTTCTTTGACCTCAGGAACTTTTCGAGGATCAACCGCGTTTATGGCGTCAAGAACGGCAACAGGATCCTTGCCAATTTCGGAAACATAATGCAGAGCAAGATCGAAAAAGACGAGATCCTGGGACGCCAGTTCGGCAACCAGTTTGTAGCCATCGTAAAAGAACGCAACTTAGATGATCTCCTCAATACTTTAAAGGGTATTGAAGTACCTTTCACAGATAGCGAAACGGGAAAAGAAAACTCGGTTACGTTGTCGGCACGGATGGGCGTTTATGAGATCGACAGATCTGACCTTGACGGTGAGGATATCCTGGTGCTTGCGGCTCAGGCGCTCAACATCGCAAAGAACAAGGATACCGAAGACATTGTCTGGCTCACTCAGGAACTTTTAGACAGCATTACAGACCACAAGAGGCTTGAAAGCGATATCAAGGAAGGCCTGAAGAACGGCGAGTTCCGTCCATACTATCAGCCTAAGGTCAATCTCAAGACAGGCGAGCTTTGCGGAACGGAAGCACTGTCACGTTGGATCCACGACGGCAAAGTCATCTCTCCGGGAGTTTTCATTCCTCTGATGGAATCGAATGATACTATACGTCTTCTTGATCTGCACATTTTGAAATGCGTCTGTGAGGACATAGCGGAGTGGCTGGGACAGGGCATTAAGGCACCTGTAATCTCGGTAAACTTCTCGAGAAGAAATCTTGCAGATCCAAAGCTTGCGCAGAAGATCGATCAGGTTGTACGTGCATCCAAGATCCCCAAAGAACTCATTGAGATCGAGGTAACGGAGACTGTCGACGAGTTTTCGATCGGAACGCTGAGAGACTTTGTAGATGAGCTTCACAAACTCGGATACAAGGTTTCGATCGATGATTTCGGAAGCGCAAGCTCATCGCTTACGCTGCTGCGCGAGATCGATTTCGACACGCTCAAGATAGACAAGGGATTCGTTGATCACGACAAGAAGAGGGACATTGCGATCCTTACGTATATTGTCAGGCTCGCCAAAGAGATCAATACCGACATCGTTGCCGAAGGCGTTGAACAGAAGAATCAGATCGACATGCTCGACAAGCTCGGAGTAATCGTCATTCAGGGCTATTTCTATGATAAGCCGCTGCCGAAGGATCAGATGACTGAAAGGCTCAGGTCACCGCATTATTGACAGTAAAAGCCATGATGTATAATAGGACCTGAAGGGATGGTCTGTATGGCTGAAAAGATAAGAAAGCTCAAGGGCGGAAACGATCTGTTCGTGAGCGAAGACGAAAAAATCCTCGTCAATTACAATTCAAGAAATTCAGTCTATGTTTACGATCTGGCTGCTTCGAACTCGAAGCCGTTGTTTTCCGCGCGTACGGTAAGCAACGTCGGTGAAGTCTGCATATCGCCGGACAAGAAGCTTATCGCCGCCAAGAACACGAGCGGCGAGATGGCTGTTATCTCGCTTGAGACCGGTGAAGAACTCCTGAGAAACAAGATGAAGCAGTCGGAGGGATACCGCATTGTTTTCACTGATGACGGAAAATACGTCCTTGATCTCGACTGGAACGGCACGACGATGCTCCTCGACTGGAAGACCAATGAAGTAAAGGTTTTAGACGGTCCTAACATCCGCGGTGAGAACGGCAAACCTTACATCGCTTACATGGGTTATGACAGGTACAGCAAGCAGATATATAAGTTCGTTGAGGGTGAGAAGGGTTATAACAAATGCCGCGGTGTTGCCGAAACATCTAAACTGAAAGGCGGTAAAGTTAAGTATAAAGTCATCCGCGAATTTAAGGGCCATGTCCCGGATTTTCACAGCAGCATCTCATTCTGCAAAGAACATAACTATTACTGCGACTTAGAGACAGGTGAGATCGTTAAGTGCGGAAAGGATTTCAAGGAGGTCGAAAGAACACCTTATCCATCTTACTATGACGGACAGAACAAACGCCTTATCAAGTGCTGGGTCTCGCCACTGGAAAAGTACGCGCTCATGGATTCATATAACGGCCCCTTGATCCTGATAGATATGGCAACAGGAAAGGTCGTGCGCGACTTTGATTATCTTTATGTCTGCGGATTTACGATGATAAATGAAGACAAGACATTTATAATTCCCACTTGGGAAGGAACATATATTGGTGATCTATAAAGGAGTAACACTATGCACTATTCATCAGGAATATTACTAAACTATCTCGTTATGTTCATGCCGATCGCGGGAGCACTCGGCCTGCTCGTTACGGGAATCATGGTTACGGCCTGCAAGGAGAAGACTGTTAAGTTTCTAGGAATCTGTTTTATTCTTGAATCCGTCAGTTCAATGATCAATGGATCAAAAATCCTGATCCTCCGTTCAGTGATGAACGCAAAAACTTTCGCGAATTACTCCGTAAGCAGCAGCTACATATCAGCTGTCTGCGGTTTAGCGGCTTTGGTATGCATCTGCGTCTTCATTCACAAGAATTACGGCAAGAAACTGATCTATATTCCCGTTTTATCCGTCCAAGTCGGAGGATGGCTCGTTTCGAGAGTTGTTGTGCTGCTTCTGAATAAAACTCTCGGCGGGCAGAATATTGCAGCATGGATATCGATGACAAATCTCATTAACTCATTTGTGATCAGTGCTGCTGTTAGCATAATCATCATCGTTGTGTTTTTTAAGAACAGGAAGAACGAAAAAGTTATCCCTCAGGCATGGCTTTGCAAGATCATTGCGCTGGCATGTTCTCTCTTTGGTCTGCTGTTCAATTGCCTCTACTACATGAGCATGATCATGAAGATGCGCGTAAGATACGATCTTTATATCTCTTTGATCGTTTCTGCATTCTCGCTGTCTTGTCTGATACTGCCGGTATATACGACTGTCATGGCCTATAAGAAGAAAAAAGAACCGGAGCAGATCTGAGCCGAAAAATATTCATACTTTCTGCATAGTATTATTCATTTTTAAATGACAGAATAAACTTATACTACTCTGCATCAGGCAAGGTTCGGAGAAAGCATGAAGAATAAGGAATTTTACATACCTGACGAATTGCCGGTACCGGAAGAGCTTCACATTCCGCGGGAATTTACTGAAGTTCCGGACCCGTTTACCGTTGGGCCTTTCTGCGTTGCTCCGCCTACAGAGTTTCCTTCAGATGAGAAAGTGATCGAGGAAGAACCGAAAGCACCTGAGGAGTACGATGGTTCAGCCAGACGAAAAAAGAATCTGATGGAGATGATGTATCTTGCCGCGCTGATGACTTCCATGGCAGCTTCGGTGAGTGTCTATTCCACGCAGAAAGCGAATGCCCGTTTTGATATGGCATCGTTCATCAGGACACATCAGGACTGGGTGGATGAGAGCGGAAAAGAATTCCTTTATCTCGGCGATGACGGATGGGGTTATATCGCAAGTACCGGTGATATGGGCAATCTCGGACATACGGACTTCAGGCGTTTTAAGCTCAACACCCTGCAGATCGACGAGTATTCATGCATGAATTACAACATCGAATGGGACTGGGAATCCCTCTCGATGAAGAGAAGTGAAGCCATATCCAAGTTCGTCAAAAAAGATGACGAATATGTTCTTGAGATATATGATCCCGCTTCTCCCGATCAGGTCCTGCAGTTCACCTATATCGAACCTGACAAGGCCTCTTATGAATGCAAAGACGATATGCGTGAGGTCCTTAACATGGATCTGCAGAGCATAATAAACAAGTACAACTCGTACCGGATTTATGATGATGCGCCGGTTTACGATAATTTCTCAAATATCGTTTTCAATCCCGACGGTACCGGAACCATTTATATAGGCAAGAAAAAGCAGCCTTTCACATACAAACTGGAAGGGGACGCAGCTGATAATTCCATACACATGTATATAGGAGGGGAATATACATACGCCGCGATGTATTTTGACAGCGGTCTTGTAAGTCTCCGTCTTTTCGACCGCGAAGGTCATGGAAGCTTCGGCTATTTTGTATCTGATCAGAATAAGAGAAAGTATCCCGTAAGTTCGAATGAGACCGGTCCAGGCGAGCCCTCACAGGAAACAACAAAAGAACCGGATCACCATAACGATGAGTACATCAAACCCGTATTTAACATAGACGATCACATCGCCACCCACAGGGACTGGAAGAGCAAGAGCGGACAGATATATATCTATTTCGGCGAGAACGGCTGGGGATATATTGCAAGGCCCGGAGACGGCAACGGAGGCCATACAGACTTTACCCGCTTTAAGATGACCATCGCGGGCGGTGATGTTCCTGTGATAAATTGCCATGCATATGAATGGGACGGACATTCTGCTTCAATGGTCAGCAGGGATTTCAAGCTGAAGTTCATCGAAGACATCAACGATGTTCATATAGAAATGGAAAGACCCGGGATCCAGAACAACATCAGCTTCATGAGCATCGGTGCTGAAGAAGCGGACTACCAGGATCTGGGTGACATGCGAGCGGTCCTCGACATGAACATGCGTCAGATCTTGAGCAAGTACAGTACTTATAGTGTTGAAAGTGCAGAGACGGTAAAAGACAACTTCAACAAGATGGTCTTTTTCTCAGACGGAACCGGATTCATATACATGAACGGGGACGAGCATAAGTTTACCTACAGTTTCAACGGAGACGCTGCGGACCAGTCGATATACATGTATGTTGACGGAGTTTACACATATGCAAATCTCAGTTTTGACGGCGGACTCGTAGCAATAAGATTTTTCGGCCACATCGAAGAACCCGGACATTTCGGCTACTTCATGGCTGACAGATAAAGATAAGGAGAAAGAATATGTGCCTTATATGCGACAGGATCGAAATGATCAGGAACGGGACGAATCCGTATTTCGTCAAGGAACTTGAGACCGGTTATGTGGTCATCGGAGACAATCAGCATTTCTATGGTTATTCTCTGTTCCTTTATAAGAACCACGAGCATACCGAACTGTTCCAGCTTGATATGGAAGAACGCACCAGATTCATGCAGGAGATGTCCGTTGTGGCAGAAGCGGTATCACGTGCATTTAAGCCCGAGAAGATGAACTACGAGCTTCTGGGCATGGGTGACGCACACCTTCACTGGCACCTGTATCCGAGGCGCACGGGCGATATAGAGAACTACGGAAATAACGGAAAAGGCCCCGTATGGTCGTATCCGATGGAGAAGATCTATTCTGATGACAACCGTCCTGACAAAGATACGCTTGAGGATATGAAGCGCCGTCTGCTTAAAGAACTCGACGGGTTAACATAGGTCAATGCGGCGCGCATTCATGCGTGGTAGATTACCTAGCAGGAGGCGATCAACATGAAAGATATCCTTATCGGTACATGGGCATGGGGAACCGGCTATAACGGCAGCTCCATGATATTCGGCAAAAAGCAGGACCCGGCGGTCCTCAAGAATTCATTTGAAGAGGCGGTAAAGCTCGGTTTCCTTAACTGGGACACTGCCGCCGTCTATGGCATGGGTTCGTGCGAAAAACTGTTGGGAACGCTCATTAATGGACGAAATGACATCTTCATTTCCACGAAGTTTTTCCCTGCCAAGAAATACAAAAGCGGTGCACTTACAAAGTCATTTGGCGAGAGCATGGAGCGCCTCGGAAGAAACGTTTGCGATCTGTTCTGGATCCACGTTCCTAACAATCTGGAAGCAAACATTAAAGAAGCAATACCGCTCATGAAAGCCGGAAAGATAAAGTCGCTCGGCATTTCAAACGTAGCTCTTGAGCATATTAACATTGCTGAAAAAGAGCTCGCAAAGGCGGGCCTTAAGCTCGGTGCCGTTCAGAATCACTTCAGCATCTTAAGAGACGACCAGCAGCCGATAATAGATTACTGCAACGCAAACGGCATCCGCTACTACGCTTACATGGTCTTGGAACAGGGTGCGCTGTCAGGTCATTACGATGCCAAGCATCATTTCCCGGTATTCTCGATGAGGAATCTCATGTTCCCGAAGTCAAAGTTCGTTAAGATAGAAGGCCTGATCAAATGCATGCGTGATATAGCTGCAAAGCATAATGTAGATCCCTCTCAGATACCGGTATTGTGGGCTCTCTCAAAGGGTGCGCTTCCGATAGTCGGAATCACAAAACCATCGCATGCGCAAAAGCTTGCAGAGGCATCAGGTGTTGTATTGACTGACGAAGAACTGAAGGCTATTGAAAAGGAAGCAGCTGCTACGGGCATACGCCAGCAGGGCAGTTGGGAACCTCAGTAATTACGGCTTGTCGTAAAGCCCGCCCATGAACTCTGCCGCGAACTGGATCTTGGTTGGGTTGAAGACGTCGCGGCTCTCTTCCTCCGGATAGCAGAAGAACGTGTCATCGTATGTTGAAAGCGTGATGCAGTCACCGTATTTCCCTCTGAAGTCGTACTCTGTGTGCACTGATATCATTGACTTTGCTGGGAAAGTGAGAGTCTCGGTTTTTCCGCTTCTGTAGTTGTTGAAAGTGAGCGTGAAACCGCTTGTGTCGTGAGTGAGCCTTCCCGTACCGCAGTCGATGAAATTCTTAGCGTTGGGAAGTCCCCTGACGTTTACCTTAACGTCAAGCTTGTATGTGCCGTTCCTGACTTCATCGTGGACGAATCCTCTCTGCCATTCATACCAGTCGGGGATATGTATCACTTCGCCTGATTCAGAATGGAGCTGACCTAGATCGTCCATCTCGTAAGAATCGCCGCAATGCCTGCAGTAGAGCCTGCTTCCGGAAGATCTCATCGCAAAATCCCTGTTGCATTTTCTGCATCTGTAGAGCGGGAAATGAAGGCCTTCGGCGCGCCAGGGATCAGCGATCTTAATATTGTTTTCGAGCTGGTATTTATACTCGTCATAAGTGAGTTCTTTGGTGATACGCTCAAAGACTTCATTAACGGAAAGCTTTTCGATCTCATCTTTAGTGACTACGCACTTGAGGTCAGCGTGAAGCCTTGCTCCTTTGCGCGGCTTTAAGTTCCAGATTGGCTGCTGGAGATAGCAACCCTGAGCGTTCAGTGTGACGACAGGTACCTTCAAAAGCTTTGCGAGCTTGGCGATCGAAGGCGCCATGTTTGAATTCGTTCCGACGTTTGCGTATCTTGCTTCAGGATATATGACCATGACGTCGCCCCTGTCGATAACGCGAGTGATGTTTCTTATCAGGCACTGGTCGTTGATGAACTTTCTCGTTCCGAGACATCCGACCTGGCGGTAAAGCCAGTCGCCCCACGTTTCAAAGCCCTCGAGCTCACTTATGTAGTTTGCGCGGAAAGGCTTGAGGACAAGCGGTGTCACGTAGAAATCCATGAAGGAATTGTGCGAGCAGTAAACGAGAAAAGGAGGCTTGATGCCTTCCATGTTATGCTTTTCGATCTTGAGCTTATAAGGCATCGTGACGAACTTGCAGATGAGCCACATCAGCGGCAGAAGAAACAGGTTCTGCCTCGGAGGCACCTTTGCCCTGTCAAACGGCGTTATATCTTTCCTTGGGTCATTTATGTCCCTGAGCATTAAGCTTGTCGTCTCCTTTACCTTATCCCAAATAAAGATACATCAAGATGGGATAAAACTACAAGAACGGAATTAAAAAGCCTGACGAGGAGCATCTCATCAGGCTGAAAAGTTCAGATAATATCCTTTATTTAAGTTTTGAATAACTGTCTTCCCAGATAATCTTGTCCCAGTAAGTCGTGTCAAAGCCTTTTTTGACCTGACCGATCCAGTATTCCGTCTTGGCCTGCATATGCGGGCATTTATATATTTCCGGCTCGACTTCATATCCGTACAAAGAAAAGACCAGCGCGTTGGTCAGAAGCGTTGCCCTGTCTTCATATTCATTCAGCTGAGAATAAGGACATACGAAATAAACGTCAGAAGGAGATGTACCTTTTTTCATAGGACAATACTCTGCCTGAGCGTAATTGTATTTGTCCACGGATTTATTTTCTAACTTGTCGCGGTAAGAAAAACCTCCGGGATTGAGGGCAGACCATTCTTCGGTCTTGAGCAGCCCTGATGCTTTGAGTTTAAAATCCGTCAGGTGAACTATCTCATGCATAATGTCAACGGGGTTGAAGATACCATTCTGACCGGCTATATCAACGACCAGATAGGCTTCACCTTTAGAATCCGAATCTGAAGTAAAGGCGTTGATGCTCGCGTCAGGATAATCAAGGCTCTTGATTGCTCCCGTCAGATAGATCTTTACCGGTGAATCTTCTGTCCGCCTGAGCTGAAAGAAGAAAGTTTTTGGATATATCTTAAAGATACCGTCAAATGTTATGAGAGCCTTCTTGATATTTTCTTCGTTGGTATATTTATCAACTACGAGCTTCTCGGACTCATCACTGAATTCCGTTCTGATGTCTTCGCCAAACACGATATCTAAACCATATTTGGTCTCTATCTTTTGTTCCATGGACTTAAGGTCATCAGATTCAGACAGTTCGTAGTCGGCATAGTTTACGGCAGCTATCTTAGTTATGCTGCTTGATGGTTTTCTGACTTCCTCAGCCAGCCCCATGGATACTGAAGGGTTAACTATCTTATTCGTTGTTGTGGTCGGATCATTATTTAAGCTGCATGACGCGAGTGAAAAGACGAGTGCGCCTGATATGAGCGCAGCAGTTATGTTTTTAAATCTGATCATTTACGTTCCTCCCTTAATCAAGGTGATTTTATCATTTGGTCAGAACGAAAATGCGTGATTATAGAGGTAAAGAAAAAGGAAAACTGTGGTTTGAGTTTATGCCTGAGGGATCGTTTCCACGCCGCAGAACATTGCGGGCTGGGCTTTGCCGGAGATGCTGTGGTAACCGAAAGCGACTGTTGAAGCCACTACGATGATCACCGCTAGAACGATCATCAATCCGACTAGTCTTGAACCTCCCTTTCCTGAATTGTCCTTTTTCATTTTCTTGTCCTCCTTGATATGAGACTTTCCTTTTATGGCCTCATTATCGCGGCGTCAAGGGCTTGAGACAATCAGTAATAAAGCCCCGGTTTGATGATTAAGCAACAAACGCGGGGCTGACTGTTGTTATCCGTTGTTCTGGCGGTTGGCCCTGACATACTCCAGGGTATCAAACTCATAGTGAGTTCCGCCGGCCATGTTGTAGATGTCCATCTTGTAGGTACCGCTTATGGTCTTGTAGCAGAAACCGTAATAGATGATCCTGGTTTTTTCGGTGCTGACGTTTTTTCCGTTTTCCCAACGGCCGTTATTCTCAAGAGTAAGTATTATGAAGTTATCACGCTTGTAGTTGTTATTCTTGGTTATCAGCTTGTTAACATCGGATTTCCTGAGAGAGTCCCTGTATCTTCTTTCGATCTGGTCCATTGCATCTTCGCCGATGTAAAGCTTGAATTTACCGGCAGAGTAGTTATCTTTTAACTCTTCATATGAAGGAGACATCTTGTATGTGTAGTCATTGCCGAATTCTAGATAGGTGTTGTCTCCGTCAATGGTATTGACCCAGTGCTGTTCCGTGACCCTCTTTATCTTTTCCTTATATTCGGAAGATGCCCTGTCATTGGCATGATCCAGAGCATAGAAGAATTCGACCGGATTTGTGATGGCACCGGATTCAAATTCCTCCTTGAGATCGTTATAGCAGATCGCGAAAGTGAAGCCGAGACCGATGACTATTAGGCCTGACATGATCATGCCTGTGATAGCCTTGCCGGTGCCGGGCTGATTCTTTTTCTTTGACGAGAAGAATCCGATGACCGAGAAGATAAGTCCAAGCAGGGAAGTGGAACCTAACGTGCAAAGACCTATGATCGAAAAGGCGAGACCTGCGTTGCAGAAGCCGTTGCTCTTGGGCTTGTTGATCTGCTTTTGAACAGGCTGAGTGATGGGCTGCGCATAGACGGGCTGAATGGGCGTATAACCCGGAAGCGGATTCGTGGGCGTTATGGGCACGAAACCGTCGTCTGCAGGCTTCGGGATCGGCTGGAATCCCTCGGGTGCCTGTGGCGCTGCCGGAATTGCTCCGCCGCAGTTGTAGCAGAACTTAGAGCCATCGTTGTTGGTGGTACCGCATTTAGGACATACTGCCATACTAGATCCCTCCCTATCCTTTATTCCATGATAAAGTGTTCCCTTAACCACATTTATTATATCACGGCAGGGCATTTGCTATAATGAATAACGTTTTCAAAAAGGGGTGACATAATGAAAAAGATATTGTTTTTAGCAGATCTCCACGGCAACATGCCCGCTACGCTGGCACTCGAAAAGGAGATCGAAAAGATAAAGCCTGACGATATTTGGTTCCTTGGAGATGCAGTAGGCAAGGGCCCTGAGAGCGACAAGACGCTTGACTGGGTAAGAAGTCACTGCAACCATTTCATCTCGGGAAACTGGGATCTTGGCTGCGTTGAAACCGGGAAACTGAGCGAAAAAGGCGAGAGCGCATACGATGCGGATCAGCTTGAATGGCTTAAGATGAATCAGTTTTACGTTGACCAGCTCGGCAAGGAGCGCCTCGACTGGCTTGAATCACTGCCACAGGAAGATGAGGTCCTCATTAGCGGCATCAACTTCAGGCTGATCCACGGAAGACCCATAGACATCAATTTCCATCCTTATCTTTCGATGGATGAATTACGCCCCGGATACACTGATACAAAGGGAAAACTCCATAACGGATTTATCAGCGCAGACTGCCACATGCCCTATGTCCTTGAGATGGACTTAGGCTACGCGATCAACACAGGAAGCGTAGGCAATTCAATCGGCGTTACGAGATGCCATGCCCTGCTTATTGAGGGCGAACTTGGCTCGGAGGAATCTGCACCCATCAGCATGAACATCCTGAGCATTCCTTACGATAACAAAGAGGCTGCAAACAGGGCGGACGGATTCCCGCTGCCGTGCAAAGAGGCTTACAAGTCTGAGGTGCTCACGGGAGTTTATTCAAGGTAAGATACCCATCTGACCGACCAATGCTGCGGCTTCTCCGACGTAGTCGTTGCACTTGCCGCTTAAGAAACCACGCAGTTCCGCGCAGGTCAGATGACCGTATTTTTCTGTGAAACGCTTATCGAATTCAGCGACATCTTCTTCAGTGCCGCCCATTTCGCGGATGGTCTGTTCAGCAGCCAGGACGGCGCCGCACTTTCCTCCTTCTCCTCTCGGACGGGGAGGATTAGTCTTGTTTGCATTATTCGTTCCGAGCGCGTCGTAAACGGCCATTGCGCAGTTCATTCCGCCTTTGTGATTGCTTCTTGCTATTGTTTCGTAATCGATCATAAAGTCTCTCCGATGCGTGAAAATAAGCATTTTACTAATCATATCAGTGATCAGAAGTAAAGCAATCAGCCCTAAAGACTATTAAATTCAGTAAACCGCTTGTATAATAGGGAAAAAGTAAAGACTTTTTTATAAGATTTCACGAGGCCGGTATGACTAACGGACAGACGGACAAAAGAAATAAGAAACCTGATTCAGTCGGCAGGTCGGATGTTGATCCCAAGTTTGTCGAAGGTGTTTTAGGGCCCGGAGAAATCGATAATGAACAGGCATTTTATAAGCTGTTTTCAAATCTGGTCTCAGCCATGACCAATTTCGACGTTGTTGAGGTTGACCGCATAGAGAACCTGCTTATTCAGCTGTGTCTTATGTTCAGGCTCTCGAAGGCTGAGACCAAAGTTTATCAGAATGAACAGGACGAGGCTGAAGGTGTTGGAGAGACTCTGTGCTGTTACGATAACGGCAAAAAAGGCGATGTAGTGCTTTCGCTCCGTGTTGTTACCAGCGTCATGACAAGAGCCGTCATGACGACATACATGACTTCTGATGAAAAGCCTTTGGATGAAGACGAACGCGTTAAGCTGGATCTCGTCATGAGGACTGTTTTGAGCTACATCAGCCGCAACAGGATGAGAGACTCGCTCTACAGGCTCGCTTTCTTTGATGAAAGAGGATACCCGAATCTTCGCAACTGGTTTGATTATCTCGGTAAGACAGTCGCACAGAAGCAGGCGCGCGACAAGACGTCATTCCGTTATAACCTGAGACACTTCTCTCTGATCAACCAGGAATTCGGCAGGGAGATAGGCGACGTCATCATGGATGCGCATTACAAGGGACTCGTTGAAAGCCTGGGCGAAGGCAGCTTCGTTGCGAGACTCGGAGGCGATAATTTCCTCGGCATGTGTCCTTCTGATAAGACCAGGATCGTGGTCGATTATCTTACAGAAACAGAAGTTAGGACACCCAAGGGTGTCGGAGTAAATGTTTCTACCAGTGCCGGTTTCTTCCGTATGCCCAAAGATCATGACGCAACGATCGATGAGATTATGAGCAACATCATCAGTGCTTACCGCGTAGCCCAGATCGGAGGAATGGACAACACCGTATTCTACGATGAGTCTTTCCAAAGCAACAGGGAAAAGAGCATGAAGGTTCACCAGCAGTTCTCTGAAGCTCTCGAGAAGAATGAGTTTAAGCCTTTCTATCAGCCTAAGGTCAATGTCCTTGACGGCAGCCTTGCCGGTGCGGAAGCGCTCTGCAGATGGTTCAGGGGCGGCAAGGTCATTCCGCCGATAGAATTCATACCGTTCCTTGAAGAGACAAGTGAGATCTGCAAGCTCGATTTCCATATGCTTGAATGTGTCTGCAAAGACTTAAGACGCTGGGCTGACGAGGGAAGGGAACTTAAAAAGATATCAATTAACTTCTCAAGAAAACATATCCTTAACACATATTTCCCCGAGATGGTCGCGGAGATAGTCGACAAGTATTCGATACCTCATGAGTATATTGAAGTCGAGCTTACCGAGACGACATCCGAGATCGAGTACGGAGAGTTAAGGCGCATGGTCAAGGGCTTGCGAGACCTTGGATTCTACATTTCCGTTGATGACTTCGGCATCGGATATTCATCGCTCAATCTCATTAAGGATATGCCTTGGAACACTCTGAAGATCGATAAGACATTCCTGCCTGCCGATACAGATAATGAATCGAGCACGAGCAGCGTAATGTTCAAGCACGTTGTTTCCATGACCAGACAGTTAGGCCTTGAATGTATCTCCGAAGGCGTTGAGACGCTGCAGCACGTTGAGATCCTGAAGAAGAACGGCTGCGATATCGCGCAGGGATACTTCTTCGACAAACCTCTTCCCGTAGCGGATTTTGAGGACAGACTCAGCAGAGGCAAATACGATATCTGATATCAAGCGGGCATCAGGCCCGCTTTTTTCATGCTTTTTTCAGAACAATGCAACACATAAGAACCGTTCTGTCGCTTAATCGACAAAACGGCCTTACATTAGTGATTTAAAGCATTTCCGCCTCATGCGATACTCTGGCCATCAAATCAAAACACGAATGTGAGGAACAAAGACATGACAACAATGACAATGGAAAAGAAGAACGTAGTCGTTAACAATCCCTGGAACACTGAACGCAAAGAGTTCCCTTACCTGAGCACATTAGAAGATATTGAAGCTTCAGAGCTTTTCGAAGAATTCCAGGAAAAGATCAGAGAGTGGAAGAGAACAAGATACTACATGGATCTCGGCACCTGCGCCGGAGAGTTCCGCACGATAGCCAGAATGAACGGTTATAACCTCTCTGCAGACGCAGCATCAATGTTTATCGATATCTACTGGGAATTAGTTTAATACCTGCCTGAAATATTTGTCCGTTAGAAAAGAACCCCGGCTATGCGATAGCCGGGGCTTTTCTTTTGGTATAATGTGCTGGTGATATCCTGATCAATGGAAAAGGGAAGGGATAATATGAAACGATATTTAGCATTAGTACTGATGCTGTTATTAACAGCAGTTTCCGTATGCGGCTGCATCTTTAATCCGCCGACTGAAAAGGCCATGGAGAGTTTTGTCGAAACGCAGGTCCCGGAATCTGCGCACTGTGTTTCGGTAAGGCGTGAAAATAAAAACGTCTGGTATACGTTCAAATCAGATAACCGCGAATTAACGTTTGAAGTCGTTGCACTCAAGAATGACGGCTATCCCGGTTACTGGAACAGGGTCGAGTACGACAAGGCAGTCCGCGAATACTACCTCAAAGACGTAAAGGAAGCAGCCTCTTCATGCGCCTGCTTTGAGGGCAGAAAAGAAACTGATGAAAACAATGCGTTTGAGTTCAGGTCCAATTCTGATGAAGATACGCGTAAGATCGCGAAGGCGATCGCCAAGTGCAACAAGATCGTGTCTGATCAGCTCAAATACACTCCCGGCGCTGATCTTACGAGTTCTAAGATAATGCGTTTCAGGATGCAGATAGTGTTCGGCGATCAAAGCAAAGATGACGGAAAGATCTATCTGCTGAACGGTCTCGATGACGAAGATGCCGTTTACAAGGCTATAACAACTTTCGTTGAAAAGGGCAATTAAATAATATAGTATCTTTGATATGGGAAGTGCTAAAAATCCGTCCAAGCTATATTCTTTCTACAAAGCAGTAGTTACTGTCTTTGCTTTTGCAGCGTGTTTTTATCTTCTTGCGGTCTGCTCTGTAGCCACATACAGGCTGATCTCTGACCTTGGAAGCGTCAGGGTACTGTTCCTGAATCCGATCCTGATACTACTAGTTGCCCTGATAGCAGTCTTTGCTTTGGGCATTTTTATCCTCAAGTCACAGAAAGCTATGGAGCGCTTTTCGAAGTTCGATAACGAGGATACATATAGCCGCACAATGTGCATTCTCAAGATCGTCGTCTTTATCGAATGCATCCTTTTCGCTGTCAGCATTAACGGTGTGAGCCAGAATGTCGACCAGCTTTCGGTACAGCAGGCAGCATACAGTTTTTCCTGGGGTGAGACTGAAGCATTTACTCCTCCGGGATATCTGGGCATCTATCCGAACAACATCGGAATGGCCGTTGTTCATTATCTTTTGAGCCTTGTAGCAGGTCATTACAACAACACTCTGATAATGCTAATCAACGCTGCTCTTGTTCCGTTCATCTATTCGGATCTTACGGAGATCGGCGGCAGGTTCGGTCTGTCTAAGAAAGGCCGCATACTCGTAATGACCGCGGGCATTTTGTTCCTGCCTTTGCAGGCTAAATCAGTGATCATCTACGGCGATGTTCCCGGCATGTTCTTTGCCGTAAGGGCAATGAGACTTGCAGCTGAAGCGGCAGAGAAAAAAGTGTCAGTTAAGAAGACGATAGCGCTGATCGCATTTCCCGCCATAGCATGCCTTCTTAAGAACAACTTCATAATCTTCGCGATAGCTATAATGATCTATCTTGCTGCAGAACTCTTGAGGCAGAAGAGATTTAAAGAGTTATACATTCCTGTTGCGGTCATTGCCTGTGCGGTCCTCATCAACACTGCGCTCAATCTCGTTATCGGGGCGGTCATCGGCAGGGCAGTATCCGAAGGCGCTTCAAAGTGGTCCTGGATAGCGATGGGAATGCAGGAAGAAGCGGGAATCTATAACGGCTACAATGCATCCACTTATGCTGCATCAGGATTCGATCAGGCAGCTCAGACGGCAACTGCAAAGGAAAGCATTAAGCAGAGCCTGGGCGAGTTTACCGGCGAGCCCAATTACGGCATCGGATTCTACACGAGAAAAGTCCTGATCCAGTGGTCAGACCCCACGCACTGCGGTTTTGAGTTCCCTTCAAGAAATGTCTATCTGGACGGCAACGCTTCGCCTTTGGCATGGCTCCTTGCAAGTCCTGTTATCATCAGTGCGGCAGCTTCATGTCTCAAGGTCTATCAGGTCCTGATGTTCCTTGGAAGCGCGGCATACGCGGTTACTACGGGACGCAAGAAGAAAGGGTCTCCTGCGCTTCTGTTGTTCCTTACTTTCGTCGGAGGTTACGTCTTCCACCTGATCTGGGAGGCAGCTCCGTTCTATACGATGTCTTATATGGTCATGCTGATCCCGGTAGGTACGGCAGGTCTTATCTCGATAATGAAGAAGCTCTCGAAAACTACTCTCAAGCAGCTTCAGAAAGCTCAGTTCACCATCGATTCAGGCGCCATCTATTTCATCGCCGGAACGCTGGTTTTCCTTTTCGCTGCGGCAGGATTAGGTACTGTCAGAAAGCAGCTCGTTGACGGAAGAAATGAATACAAAGCTTACTATAACGAGACTCTCGCACAGTCGAGAAATCCTGTTCCTGCAGGAAAATATCACCTGAGATCCGCTGATCCTGATTGCGAAGACAACGTTGATGTTCATGTTGAACTCAGCAGGTATGCAGGCAGATACAGAATGAGGCTTATCCGGGACGGTGAAGGCGATAACGTTTATCTGACTGCGCAGAACAACAGTGTCGGCGTCAGCTGGTTCTCCAATGACGAGTCACAGGTATTCGTTATCTTAAGAAACAAGAACGGCACTTATACCATCTGCAGAGGCGCTGACAAAGCCTTCTTCCTTGATGGTGATAACAACAAGATAAAGCTTAACGGATTCATGAATTATCCGTTCCTGTTTAATACCGATGAATACGATAAACTGATCAAGGAAAAGCCCGGTTTTACCTGGAAGCTTGTCCCCGAATCCTGAAAGCAAAACGGTGTGAGTGATGTAACTTACGCTCAGCCGCGTTTGCAGTCTTAACCTTGAAATAAGCCTTATATCTGATCCAGGCAGTAGCACCGCTCAAAAGCCATACAAGGCCTGATGCAAGCCAGATACCCTGTTCTCCGAATCCGAGATAAGCTGTAAGGAGGAGCGGGATAGTGAATCTTCCGATGACTTCAATTACGCCGTTGAACAGAGCAAAGAAAGCATCGCCAAGTCCCGTCAGAACGCCCCTTACTACATAGATCATGCCGAGGGCAAGATAGAAAAAGCTTGCGATCTTTAATCCTTCAGCACCGAGTTTGATAACAGCAGGAGCAGCGATATCCTCTTTGGATACGAAGACGCTGACCAGGACATTTCCGAATACCTGCATTACCAACATGAGGAATGCGGTAAGTCCGATCATTAAGAGAAGCCCTTTTTTATATCCGAGAACAACACGGTCATGCTTTCCCGCACCGTAGTTCTGGCCGCTGAATGTTGCCAGAGCTGCAGAAAGAGTCATGTAAGGCTGATGGATGAATGTTTCGATCCTGTTTGTCGCGGTGAATGCGGTGATAGCAACAGTTCCGAAGCCGTTTACAACACGCTGGAGTGCCATGGATGAGATTGCGATGAGAGCGAACTGCAGTGACATGGGAACGCCGAGTTTTACGATCTTGATGGTCATGCGCAGGGAGATCCGGATATCTTCTTTGGATAAACGGAAGTACGGATTCTTCTTGTAAGCGTAGATGCCGCTCAGGAGCACCGAGATGAACTGCGCTATGACCGTAGCAAGAGCAACTCCCGTAACGCCCAAAGGGATCACCAGGACCAGGAGGATATCGAGTGCAATGTTGATAACGGTCGAGATGATCAGGAAATACAAAGGTCCCTTTGAATCTCCCAGCGCTTTGAGCATTGAGGATATGAAGTTATAGAGCGAAACGAACAAAAGCCCTACGCACATGAATCTTGTGTAAAGTATAGCGTCAGAAAGGATATCCTCAGGAGTATCGAGAAGCTTTAAAAGCCACGGCGCCAAAGCAAATCCGAGTATTCCGAAGAACATCGGAACCATGAGCATTATGAGGCCGCTGTTTACGATGCACTTTTTGACGTTCTTGTCGTCATGAGCGCCGTAATACTGGGAAACGACAACACCGCCACCGCTTCCGATACCGTTGCAGAGGGCGAAAAAAAGGAAAGTAATGGAAGAAGTAGTTCCAACTGCCGCGAAGGCATTTGAGCCGACAAAATTGCCTACGATAACAGAGTCAGCGAGATTGTAGATCTGCTGAAAGATATTGCCGATCATGGTCGGCAGAGCAAAAAACAGGAGGTGCCTGGTCGGGCTTCCGGTCGTCATGTCTCTGATATTGCTCTTCATCACGATTTTCCTTTCATGGTTTTTGATGTTAGGAATTATAGGTTTTCTACGATTAAATTCTTCTCACTTATTACCCTGCGATTAATCATTTTTTGATATCGAAGAGTACAAACCCGGACAATAAATGTCCTGATTTTGAAAGCCATGGCGGCCAAGTCATACTAAAATAGCAGTATGGATTACAGTAATTACGAAATATACGATTTTGACCATGTAAGTGCCTTCAACATGTCCACAGGCTTTAAGGAAAGAAGCTATCAGGCGCACTGGCATTCATATGGCGAGATACTCCTGGTCGGTCCCGGCAAGACCAACATATACTGCGTGGGAAAGAATACTTATGAGCTCGTTCCCGATGATATAGTGCTCGTCTGGCCCATGGAGATGCATTCCATAGTAGACGCCAACCGCGAGGATTCGCTTGTTATCCAGTTTTCGAATGCCTTCATCAATTCACTTTTTGATCTCAGGCGAATAATGCATATGTACAGGAATCTGCACATTATCTGCGTGAAATCGCACCCTGAGCTTGCTGCAAAGCTCAAGGACCTTATCAATCAGATGAAGGATGTTTTCTTCTCAGAGCGTCAGGACCGCGAGATCAGATGCACGATGCTTCTCATGGAATTCATGTTAAAGCTCCTGGAATACAGGAAAGAACTTGATCCTGACATTAAGAACGATGATCAGGACGGCTTGGGAGAAGACGTAATGCGCCGCCTCATGGTGGTCACCGATTATATCAAGAACAACCTTACCGCAGATGATCTGTCGCAGGGCGCAATGGCCGAGATGGCGGGCATCAGCAGGGAGTACTTTTCGAGGATATTCAAAAATGTCACGGGCATGAACTACAGCAAGTGGCTTAATATGATAAGGCTCGAAAAGGCAACAGAGCTGCTGTCTGACGAGAAGAGGCCGCTGACCGAGATAGCCATGATGTCCGGTTTCCAGAGCATCCCGAGCTTTAACAGGGTGTTCCGTGAAGAGAAGGGAATGGCGCCCGGCGAATACAGGGCATTGTTCGTAAAAAACCAATAGAAAGGCATTTCAAATGTATTTTGATGATTTCGAGATAGGCATGAGCAGGGACATAGAACCTGCAACCATTGAAAAAGACAAGATGATCGCTTTTGCGAAAGAGTACGACAACATTCCTCTTCATACGGATGAGGAGTATGCGAAAAAGACTCCGTTCGGAGGACTTATCGCACCAGGTGTAATGAGCTTTCTGGCGGTCTGGGCGAACTATCTGAAAGTTGATTTTTACGGTGACGAACTTATTGCGGGACTGTCGACCAAGATGGAATGGTTCAAGCCCGTTTACGCCGGCGACGTGCTTACAGGCAAAGCTGAGATCACTGATCTTGTAAGGCGCAATCCCAGAAACGGTCTGGTGGAACTTACGATTGAAGTATTTAACCAGAACGGAGATCTCGTTATAAAAGACGTTACCGAATCCGTAGTCAAATGCAGGGAGGAATAATATGGTCAGACACGTTATCGTTTGGACGATCAAAGACGAATACAGTGAAGAAGAAAAAGAGCAGATAAAGAACGGCGTTAAGGAAGGCCTTGAGGGCCTCCTGGGAAAGATCCCCGGCCTTATTGAGATCCGTGTTAATACCGTTGGATTACCGGGTTCGAGCGGTGACGCGATGCTCGATTCCCTTTTCGAAGATTTCAATGCGCTGAAAGGATACAAGGATCACCCGGCACATCTTGAAGTTGCCAACGGGAAGGTGAGACCTTTCATGAAGATCAGAAGCAGTTTCGATTTCGAAGTTTGATTAGCAATTAAAAATCCACCCGGCAGGGTGGATTTTTAGATTACTTTCTTCTTAAAGCGTGCTTCGGTTCTTTTAGCCATGCCTGGATATCCCAGTATTCTAACCTTGGATATACTCTCTTTGTATCAGTCCAGCCTGTTAAGACAACTTCATGGCCGTAGTTATCCTTACCGACATAGAAGTATACCCATCCATGGTGATATGAATAATCACAGAGCCAGTCTCCGGGTCTCATCTGACTGTACGAGATATTTTTGCCGATCTTGTGAGAGAGTTTATACATACCGTGGTAAACGCGCTTGTGGAAAAAAGTGCGCATTACATAAACAATGAAACCGGAACAGTCGCAGCCCTTTTTTGAAGAACCGCCGTACTTATATTTCCAGCTCTTAGATTCTCTTAAAATACCTTGTGCAGGATCTGAATACTTTTCAGGGAATGTTTTTAAGCACCACTTTGCAAACTTGTTATTAGTCGTAACGAGATAAGGTTTCGGGAAGTCATCCAATGTTAGATATGAACGCTCGTTATCGGAGGTGACCCCGTCAAGATCCGCAGCCGGGGTCTGACCGGCAGGAAGCACAACTATCTGTATGGCAGAAATAGTATTTCCGACCTCATCCGTTCCGCACATACCAATATCGTCGTATTCGACTCGGCGTGTCCAGGCCATCCATCCTTTGCCGGAAGTCTTAACTCTATAATAGATGTAGTAATCTTTAGGCATTTCGTACCAATCAATATCTTCATCTTCCACACCATCACTGCAGACAATGTACATTCTCATGCTTTCAATGTTTTTACTTGTTTCAATGATCTTGAGCGAACAATCAATGTCATATGGTTCGTAATTCTCATCTTCAAACTCTTCTCCGAAACCCGGCTCGTTCGCGTATAGATCCAAATGATAATCCTTAAGTTTCAGTCCTACGGCAATGCCCTTTATCGGCTTGGATACGTCAAGCTTTTTGCCGTCAGATACGATCTCTGACCAGCCGTCCGCAGTTTTAACTGCATAGGATACTTTTGCACCTGACCCCATTTTGAAAAGTCCCGCTCCGGGTAGAAGAGGTGTTTTTGAATTGATCTCGGTAATGGTATCAATGCTCTTGATATCACCTAAGTCACCGGGTGCAGCGCTGCCCTTTGAAACAAGCACTACCTGAATAGCTTCAAGCTTATATGAAAGATCGGTTATACCCGTTATTGCGCCGTTCAGGGCCCAGCCGAGCCAGCCTACTGACTGTACGCAAACGCGGTAGTAAACATCGTAACTGACAGCAACATCACCCGTGAGCTTGATCGCGACTGCTTCTATTCTCTTGCCCTGGGTGCCGCTAGTTTCACCATTGGAAGACCACTTCTTTTCCCAGCCGGTCTTTTGGATCTTTGAACGGTAAGTGATTCCGCCTTTGTACTCATTTCCGGTAAGGTTCATCTCGATGCTGTCGATCTGCTTAGCCTTTCCTGCAGCACCTGCAACACCTTCGCTCTTGGACCATTTGCTGCCCCAGCCGAGGCTCTCACGATGGACCCTGAAATTGACGGTCGTGGATGTTCCCTGATTTGCAGGAACTATCCTGATCTTTATCTCTTCGATCATGCGTGAATCGTTGGGTGAACCTGCTACTGTTCCGTCTGATACAAATCCCTGTGAGTCATCGTTCTTCTGGACCTGAACGGAATATTCGACAGTGTACTTGGACGCAAGAGCTCCGGTGAGTTCCATCTTAAGGCCGTCGATCCTCAAGCCTTTGTTCCTTGTTCCGGCTTCTGATCCTGCAGATTTGAATTCCTGCCAGCCCTTGCTCTGAACGTAAACGCTGTACTTGAGTGAACCTTCTATCCCTGTAGAGTTTTCAAGGCCTACAGTTATCGCTTCGATCTGCCTGTACTCTTTGTTTTCGTCGGTATTGCCCTTTAAAGTGAGAGTGGCACTGGAGTCATCCCAGACGCCTGCAACATCGCCATATTTTTGTACGTTGCTTGAACCTGACAAAGTAATGCCTGCAGCCGCAACATATCGTGTGGCACCGGCAATACTCAAAACGATGCTTGTCGTAAGCACTAATGAAACAGCTTTAACAAAAGTCCTAAACCGCATAAACGTCCCCCGCTGATAAGAACCTTTTTTCTGCTACTGATATTTTTAATTATATGATTTGAAAGAAAAGATAATTAAACAGTTGCATTACTTTTTGTTACAAATCAATAACCTAAGCCGGCCTGATCTTCGGGGCGTGAAAACAGGAAATGTTATAATGCGCTTATGAAAACGATCAACATTGAAATCGGAATGCCCAATTCGCAGGAAGCGATGACGACGCTTAACAACCGCATCTATGCGGAACGCGCATCGGGCGCAAGCATGGTCAAGATAATCCACGGATACGGGTCAACAGGGAAGGGCGGAACCATCAGGAAAGTGTGCCGCCAAAAGCTCTCTGAATACAGAAGAAGATGGATCATCAGGGATATCTGTGCGGGCGAGGATCTTACCCCCTTCAGTGAAGAGGGAAGACGTTTTGCCGAGAAACACCCTGAGATCAGAAAAGATTCTGACTGGGGCATGGGCAATCCGGGTGTCACTATCGTAGCGTTTAAGTGATCTTCGGAATTTAATGTTCAGTTAATCTAAATCGATCATTCATGTTAGGTTAGCCGTTTATTCTTGCAATGAAACCACACATCAGGGGGAATTTGCAATGAAGAAAGCGGTTACTTTTATCCTGGCAGTATTGATGATCTTTATCGCTATACCGGCGAGAGTTTTTGCGTCAGAGAACGAGACTGAGGTTACACCTTCAGACATACCTTATTCTCAGATCGGAAGCAGCATAGACAAGTACATAGAAGAGCGCAAAGCAGGACTTGCTTCATGCGAGGTAAGCGTATTTGACAGGAACGGAATTATCTTTAACGGATACTACGGACATTCCGATATCGAAAACAACATTGCATGTGATGACCAGACCGTTTATGAATGGGCAAGCACATCAAAGATCCTGGTGTGGATATCGGTCATGCAGCAGTATGAGAAGGGCAAATTAGACCTTAATGCTGATATCCGCGAATACCTTCCTGAAGGTTTCTTAACGAAGCTTCAGTATCCTGATGAAAAGATTACCATGATCAATCTTATGAACCACAACGCAGGTTTCCAGGAGAGCTTTTATGAGAACGAGGAAGCAGCCCCCGGTGACGTCTACGAGAACCTTGAAGCTGCGGTCCGCGCATGCGAATGTTATCAGGCTTTTCATGCCGGTGAACATACTGCGTATTCCAACTGGGGAACCGCGCTTGCTGCATACATCGTAGAGCGCACGAGCAGCACTGATTACGTGTCCTATGTCAACGAGAATATCTTTAAGAAACTCGGCATGGAGCATACGTCGATCGATCCGATGCAGCGCGATAATGAGTGGGTCGCAAGAAAGCGCCGTGAGCTTAAGTGCTACGGCAGATACGCCGATCCCAAGAACAACGTTGATCTCGGTGAATGCAGATATGCAGTTCAGCTCTTTCCCGCAGGTGCGGGCATCGGAACACTCGATGATATGTCGAAACTCGGACAGGCACTTGTCGCAAAAGATTGCCCGCTGTTCGGGAAAAACGCCACCCGTGATGAGATGTTTTCCGCGACATCTTATTTCGGCGATACAAAAGTCGAAAAGAACTGCCACGGCCTCTGGGTACAGCAGCATAAGGTTCTGACGATCGGACACGACGGTAATTCCGGAGGCTGCACATGTGCTTTGGAATTTGATCCGGTAAGCGGTCTGGGTATCGTTATCATGACCAACGAGCCCGGTGAGACAGCTTTCTGCTCAGGTATTCCCGTTCTTTTGTACGGTCACATGAAAGACAGGGAAGAGTACCGAAACCTGGCAGCGGTAAAGGGAGATTCTGATATTTCCGGCACATACTATTTCACGCGTTCGATCGTTAAGGGTGCCGCAAAAGCCAGTATGTATTCCATGTTCCTTCCTTTGAGCAAGAACTCTGACGGAACATATTCAGCAAAGCTTTTAGGCTTCAAGTTTTCGGACTTCGAATACTACAGTTTGGGAAATGATCAGTACATCTCCGTAGACAACGGCAGAGAGATGTTTGTATACATCAAGGACGGTGTTTATGAAATGCCTTACATGGACTGCATAAAGAGCACCACAGGTGCGGTGCCTACGTTTGTCGCTTACGGATTTATCGCATTCGGTCTGATCTGCATTCTCGTACTCGTTATCAATGCCATTGCATTACTTGTAAGGAAGATCAGAAAGAGCGAAAAGAAATATACGCACATCGAAAAGATGATCCTTGCACAGCAGGCGATCTACGGAGTTTCGGGCATCATCTTCTATCTGTTTATCATGGCAGTAGGAAGCACAAATCCCGTATTCACAACGGTGTCCTGCATACTCGCGGCAGTGCTCGCACTCGTATCTTCGGTTAACGGCTGTGCGCTTTTATCCTATACGATAAAGAACAAGCTCAAGGCTGGTACAAAGATAAAGCAGATCATGTGGGTATTACTTTGCTTTGCTTATACGGAATTCATTATCGGCATGCAGCTTTTCGACTTCTGGCATCTTTAAGAGATCTTTTTGCCTTCGCGATCGAATTTTAAGGTCTTGCCGGTGTAATCCTCGACCTTATAATAATCATCATTCCAGTAGATGTTTTGATATATCGGTTCGATGATTATGTTTAAGTCATGGTCGACTATTCCGCGTCCCCAGTTGCTGCCGTAAGACGGATCGCATATTTTTATATGCTCTTCAGCAGTGTAAAAATGTGTCTCGTCGTAGCCGTCTAAGAAACCCTGCATCTTTTTGATGGTATTTTCTTTACGGTCCACGATCGCGATCTCGTCAAGCGCAGGATCATGTTCATCTTGGGTGATACCGACTATGAACTTATTTTCGTTGATGTAATAGATGTTGCCGTAACTGTTGCTTAAAACACGGTTATAGTTGTTGTCCAAAACTCCGTTGCCGCAGCCTTTTTTATAGACCCGGTAGTACTTGGGACAGCTCGGATTTCCGAGAGGCTCCAGATCGTAAATGCCTTCGTAGACCGGAGGAACGATGAAATTGAGATCCTTATCAACAACACCTGTTTTGTCGCCGACCTTAATCTGGCCGCCGTTGAATTTACCGACAGGACGGCCATCCATGATCACGAGATTTATTTCTCTATCAAGACTTAAGATGAGCCTTATTCTGGAACCCGTCGGAAAGCACCCTGTGGGACCGTCTGAATCGAACTCTTCTTTATTTACGTCGACATTGATCCTGAGTTGTTCTCCTCTATAGGTTTTCGTGACGAAATTGGTCTCTGTAATGTGATCTATGTAACTGTAGTACTTGTACCAGAGGAGCAGATAGTCTTTGCCTTTGTGATTGACCTTGATAAATTCATTTGAACCAAGGATGTCAAAGTAGAAATGAAGATCTTTGTCATCTTTGCACTCGCTGTAGATCATCTGATCTTCGTTGTTTTTCATCAGATGGGAGACATCAAAAACGGTCTTTGCATTTTCGAGCACGGATTCATCTGAAGATTTCTTTTGTACGGCCGGTCTGCAGCCGGAAAGACACAGGATCAGTCCTGCAATAACAAGTATAACCGCAACCTTATTCCTCATGGTTTTATCTCCTTGACATATCTGTCTTAAGGAACGATGAAAACTACACCATTAAACTAACATCCTGAAAGCATGCAAAACAGGGGACAAACTCTTACGCTTATACAGTGAAAATGCATATTGTCCGCGGTATATATTTTGCAATTAATCGGGTTTTCTTAAAGAATCATCAAGTGATTGAATTGCCAGGTTAATGTTACTATCTCAATATCAAGAACCCGAGGAGTATTTATGAAAGCCGGACGTATCAGAAAAACGATCTGCCTGATGCTTGCATGCATAATGATGATCTCATGCATGCCATCCTGCGCGGCAAAGCCTGTTCCCGCAACAGTTAGCGAGACAACCCAGGAGACAAAAAGAGAGATCCCCAAGGAACTTCTTAATGTTGATGAGCAGATCAAAAAACTCAGCAATGTAGAGGACAACATCTGGATCAACGAGGATGAGAAGTATAAAGATCTCCTCGGGAGGCTGAAGAGCCAGATAAAGGACAACGTCAGCATCAGAGGTTCAATAATCATCGCAACGGATGATGACGTCATCCTGGCTTCCGGTACGCGCCTTAAGGATAGGGACGGCAATGAAGTTACTCCGTATACAACATATGAGATCGGTTCAATAACCAAGTCCATGACCGCCGTATGCATCATGAAGCTTGTTGAAGACGGCAAGATAAAGCTTGACGATAAGCTTGAAGATTTCTACCCCGAATATGCTTCCTGTCCGTTCTACAGTGAAATTTCCCAAATCACTGTCAGGAACCTTTTGCGCATGCGTTCGGGCATTCACGATTTCGTCAATGACCCACCCGGATTCTGGGGCGAAGAGATAGGCATAGAGCTTATAGGAACGGGCAACCCTACCGAAGAGGACTTCTGT